>Ga0256405_10009688_pt1 | contig 13065 bp, 8 predicted proteins | sample RumenRJG_02DNA_FD_189096 | JGI IMG/M metagenome (GOLD analysis project Ga0256405, IMG submission 189096) | Bovine rumen microbial communities from Lethbridge, Alberta, Canada - RJG_02 | ecosystem: Host-associated > Mammals > Digestive system > Stomach > Rumen | place: Canada: Alberta | collected...
GCTCCGAGGGGTTACTGCTGCTACTCGCTGCGACCCGTAAAGGAAACCGGGCGAAACCTCTACAGGTGGGGGTTATAGGGCGGCGCGAAGGTCGGAGAGGGAGGTGAAGCGGATGCCGCGGATGCCTACGGCGGCGGCACCGGCGACGTTGGCCGGGTTGTCGTCGATGAACACGCAATCGGAGGCACGGAGGGAATAGCGGTCCAAAAGCAACTGGTAAATCTCCGGCTGGGGCTTGGTGACACCTTCATAGCCGGAAACCACCATCCCGTCCAACAAACCCAACACCGGATAATCGTCTTTAATCAAAGGGAAAGTTTCTGTAGACCAGTTGCTTAGGCCATAAACCCCATGACCGGCGGCCTTCATCTCCTTAACGAACTCCAGCATACCCGGGATCGGCCCGCCTATCATCTTGATCCAATCTTTATGGAACATCTCTATCTCCCTGGCCCACTCGGGGAAGCGCTCTGAGAGCTCCGCCACGCCGACCGCGAAAGGCTTGCCCCCATCCATCTGCGTGTTCCATTCCATCGTACAGATATTCTCGAGGAACCAGTCCGTGCGGGACCGGTCCCCGAAGTACGGGTCGTAGAGGTAGTGGGGGTCCCAGTCGATCAGGACCTTCCCGAAATCGAAAATCAGGTTCAAGCTATGAAACTGGCGAAGTAGCCGGCGAAGATGACGTTGGTAATCAGATATGAGACGATCGTAGCGACAATGACGCTGACGAGCCCCGGCATCATGAACGAGTGGTTCAGCAGGTACTTGCCGATCACTGTCGTGCCGGAACGGTCGAAGTTCACCGTGGCGATATCGGATGGATAGTTGGGGATGAAGAAGTATCCATATACGCTCGGCATCACTCCGAGAAGCACCGGTCCTGCGATTCCGAGGGAGTAGGCCAGCGGAAGCATTGCCACCACCACTGCGCCCTGGGAGTTGATCAGCACCGAAACCAGGAAGAATACGATCGCGATCGCCCAGGGGGCGCTTTCCACGATGCCTCCCAGCATGGTCTTCATCTCTTCCATGTAATTTGCGAAGTAAGTATCTGCCAGCCAGGCGATTCCGTAGATGGCGACGACGGCCACCATGCCGCTCTGCCATACCGCGCCGGCCACGGCCTTCTTGGGCTGCGCCTTGCAGAACATGATGTTGCAGGCGGCGGCCACCAGCATTATTATCTGAATCACCAGATTCATCTTGGGGATATTCAGATGCTGGGCCAGAGTCTCCTCTCCAACATGTATCATCTGCATGAAAGCGAAGCAGACTATGATGAGCAGGGCGCCCAGGAAGATGAACACGGAGGCCTTGGCTTCGCGGGTGATGGTCTTGTCGAGCGAGGTGGCGGAGTTGCCGTACATGTAATTATAGGTCTCGGGGTCCTTCAGGCGTGCCTGGAACGCGGGGTCCTTGTCGAGATCCTTGCCGCGCCTGTAGGATGCCGCAGCGGCGCACATCAGGCCTATGATGCAGGCGGGGATGGTGACCATCAGCACCTGGGGGATGGAGACCATGTAGCCGTTGGCGTTCGAAATCGTGACGAAGGCGACCACCGCCGCCGCGATGGGCGAGCAGGTGATGCCCACCTGGGATGCCACGGAAGCGACTCCGCAGGGGCGTTCGGGGCGTATCCCCTTCTTGAGGGCGATGTCGCAGATGATGGGCATGATGGTGTAGACCACGTGCCCGGTGCCCACCAGCACGGTGAGGAAGAAGGTCACCAGCGGGGCCAGGAATGTGATGTGCTCGGGATGCTTGCGGAGCATCCTCTCCGCTATCTGTATCATCCAGTCCATGCCTCCGGAGGCCTGCAGGGTGCCGGCGCAGGTGACGGCCGCGATGATGATGTAGATGACGTCCGTCGGAGGGGTGCCGGGCTTGAGGCCGAATCCGAATACGAGAATGGCGAGGCCGATGCCGGAGATCGCACCGAGTGCGAGGCTGCCGTATCGGGAACCCACGTAAAGCGCTGCCAAAACGATGAGCAGCTCGATGATCATGGTGAAGGTCATAGTGTCGGTATTACAATTATGACCTTAAAGATATGAAAAGATTTCTAAAAATGTTGTTTTATTCTTATCTTGCACTAAACCGATAATCATAAACAATGCATTACCTTCTTATTCTTCTTGCAGTTTCGCTGCTCGTTTCGGCAGTGGGCTGGAAATATTTCATTTACTTTTTCTCGCTGGGATACGGCTTTGGCATTTCCGCACTGGCAATCGCGACAGCCCTCATCTTCCACGATGTCCTCAGTGCGCCGACGGTCGCCCTGTGTGCGGCAATGTTCGTGTTCGGATTCCGTCTGGGCGGATATCTCTTTTATAGGGAGCGCAAGGCTGCCGCTTACCGCAAGATACTCTACGAACCGTCGCTCCAGAAGAAAAAGCCGATCTTTGTGGTCATCACCGTCTGGCTTTTCTGCGCCCTGCTGTATGTGGGGCAGGTGAGTCCGGTGGCGTTCCGTCTTGCCAATACTGCCGACGGTGTTGCGGTGAATGACCTTTGGGCCTGGATAGGGTTTGCGATGATTGTTCTGGGGACCTGCCTCGAAGCTAGTGCGGATGCACAGAAGAATGCGGCAAAGAAGAAGAATCCCAAGCGCTTCGTGGATACCGGGCTTTATCGCATCGTCCGCTGTCCCAATTATCTCGGAGAGCTCACAATCTGGACGGGAGCCTTGATTTCCGGTATTGGAGCCGGCCTCAACTGGTGGCAGTGGCTGATCGTGCTTGTGGGATATGCGGGGATCGTTTATGTCATGTTCAGCGGCGCCCGCAGGCTGGAAGTGCGCCAGAATGAGGTGTACGGTGCCGATCCCGAGTATCAGGCATACATCAGGAAAGTCCCTATCATCCTGCCCTTTGTGCCCATCTACAGTGTAGAAAGGCATAAGTGGCTGGTGGCGTAATTGCGGCCTTCCTTACAACCTCGGACCTGCAGCACTTTCGTTGGAAAACGCCGCAGGTCCTTCTTTTTTAGCCTTGACCTGGAGCAAAATCGGGCGAAAATGCTTCAGGTTCCCTTTCTCAGGCCGGGACCTGAAGCAGAAACTGGGCGAAAACGCCGCAGGTCCCCTTTCTCGGGCCTGGACCTGGAGCGAAACCGGGTAAAAATGCTGCAGGCCCTTCTTTGCAGGCCGGGACCTGGAGCAAGTATGCTGGTTAAAAATGCCAAAGGGTTGTCAATTGATAAAATAATAGTAGGTAAAAACTTTTAATTTAAGTTTCAGGGGGTATTTTTAAGTTTACTCTGCATATATTGCGGGCATGAAAAGTTACTACCATTGCTGCTCAAAAGGCCTCGCACGTGAGATTCTGTTCAAATCGGATGAGGAATTCATCGCTGGCATCAATCGAATTGCCATCTGCATTTTATTAAGTCTGAAAGCAGGCAGGGCTGTCGCAGTTCTGGCTTTTTGCTTGATGGACAATCATTTTCATTTCATCCTCTATGGCACGGAGGCCGATTGTAACGCTTTCGTGGCTGACTACAAAAAGCTGACTGCGATGTGGATTTCCAAGCACCGCGGCACTGCACTCATGGAGAAGATTGAAACTGGCTGCTGGTTTGTGCCTCAGTATAAACTGGGAGAAAAAATCATATATGTCCTGAGGAATCCGGTCGCGGCAGGGCTTCGTGTAACGGCTCAGGGTTACCGCTGGTCTTCTGCCTATTATATGTTCAATGACTGGAAACCGGATGCCTTTGTGTCGGCTTCAGATTTGAGTGAAAGGGCTTTGAACAAGATTTTCAGTTCGAAGGAGACTGTTCCCGGAAATTGGATAATTGTAGGGAATATGGTCTGGCCTCCGTCTTTTTTCAATGTGAAAGCAGCAGAGGCTCCTTTCAAAAGTATCGGGAACTTTATGTTCGATTTGAATAACGGCAATATTGACAAGGAAACGGAAGAGGAGATGATGGAAGGAAACTTCTCTTTGCCTGATGCAGAAGTGCGTATCCGTGCCGTCCAGTATGGCATAAGCAATTTCCGTAAAGACAGTATTTCGAAATGTTCGGCAGATGAGCGGCTTACGATAGCCCGTTTATTGAAAGCAGAACTGAAGTGCAATGCCAAACAGTTGGCGCGCGTGCTTCGCCTTAATCCGTCGGATCTCCGGTTGTTGACATAAACTCTTTAAATCTATGGCATAACCAGGTGAGAATGCTGCAGGAGGCGCTTCATAACTCAATGGCCAGTTTCAAACCTATATTCGGGAATGCTCCTTCCATGTGGCCCGAGTCGTCGGTCACCAGATTCCCAGGCTCATAGGCATATCTGAAGAAGGCGCTGGCAAGCAGTGCAGCCTTTCCTCCAAGGGAATATCGGCATCCCGCTCCGGCTTCTCCGAACAGCCCTGTGGCGTATCCGGCGCTTGCCCCGGCTTTCAAGTCAAAACAAGGGGATACTTTCCGAGTCTCAAATAGCCCTTTTATATTTAGGAAAACGGGTATCGCCACGCCGGTGAACTTCTTGATATGATTGAAATGCCCGAAACCGTCGGAGTGTTCCGGGAGTTTGTAATCCGGGTCGTAGCCTGGATTGGTAACACTATAGTAGTCGCAACCGATGCCGGCTCCGATGAAGATATTGCCCCGGAGTATGCCGTGAGAGGTGCTTGCCTGATACACACTTCCAGCTTTGTCGCCTGTGAGGGCACCGTATCCCGCCTCGGCAAAAGCTCTGTAGCCGTTCTGTGCAGATGCAACGATTGCGGCCAGAGTCGTGAATAACGTAACAAAAACGATTTTCTTCATGTCAGTTCTCATCATACAAATATAATTCAAATAGCGGTAAATCTTGCACTGTTTTTTTGCGCAGGGCTTCTCCACCCCCTTCTATACTTTTTCTACTGGACTTGTAGCAAAACCGGGCAAAAGTGCTGCAGGTCTTCCTTCTCAGGCCGGGACCTGGAGCAAAAGCGGGTGAAAATGCTGCAGGTCCTTCTTTTTTAGCCGGGACCTGGAGCGAAACCGGCTGAAAACGCCGCAGGTCCCGGGATGGCAGGTTTTATAAAGCAAAAACAAAGGCCGTCGGCAAGAAAACTGCCGGCGGCCTGTCAGGAGCGGGAGATCCGTGATTAGCGGATCTTCTTGTAACCGTACTGGGCGGTGTCGCCAAGTTCCATCTCGATCTTCATGAGGCGGTTGTACTTGCAGATGCGGTCGGTGCGGCTGAGGGAGCCGGTCTTGATCTGGCCGCTGTTGGTAGCAACTGCGATGTCGGCGATGGTGGTGTCTTCGGTTTCGCCGGAACGGTGGCTGGTAACGGTGGTGTAGCCGTTGCGGTGTGCCATCTCGATGGCGTCGAGGGTCTCGGTGAGGGAACCGATCTGGTTGACCTTGATCAGGATCGAGTTGCCTGCACCCATGCGGATACCCTTCTCGAGGTACTTCACGTTGGTCACGAAGAGGTCGTCACCCACGAGCTGGCAGCGGTCGCCGATAGCCTTGGTGAGCTTCACCCAGCCTTCCCAGTCTTCCTCGGAAAGACCGTCCTCGATGGAGTCGATAGGATACTTGGTGATGAGCTTCTCGAGGTACTTGATCTGCTGTTCGCTGGTAAGCCTCTTTCCGCGAGGATCCTTCTTCTTGCCGTCCTTGAGCTGCTTGTAGTCATAGTAGAACTTGCCGTCCTCGCCCTTGAAGCAGAACTCGGAAGCTGCGCAGTCCATTGCGATGGTGATGTCCTTGCCGGGCTCCAGACCTGCGGCCTTGATGGCCTCGATGATGCAGTCGAGAGCGTCGTCGATGCCCTTCAGTGCGGGAGCGAAACCGCCCTCGTCACCTACTGCGGTGGAGCATCCGCGGCCCTTGAGGACCTTCTGCAGAGCGTGGAAAACCTCAGCGCCCATGCGGACGGCCTCGGCCTCGTTCTGAGCGCCTACGGGACGGATCATGAACTCCTGGAAAGCGATGGGAGCGTCGGAGTGTGCACCGCCGTTGATGATGTTCATCATGGGAACGGGGAGTACATAGGTGTTGGTGCCGCCGATATACCTGTAAAGAGGAATGTCGAGGTAGTTTGCCGCTGCGTGAGCGACTGCGAGGCTGACGCCGAGGATGGCGTTTGCGCCGAGCTTGCTCTTGGTGGGAGTGCCGTCGAGCTCGATCATTGTCTTGTCTATGGCGCGCTGCTCGAGGGCGGACATGCCGATGATGGCGGGAGCAATGATGTCGTTCACGTTGGCGACTGCCTTGAGAACGCCCTTGCCGCCGTAGCGCTTCTTGTCGCCGTCGCGGAGCTCGAGGGCTTCGTTCTCACCGGTGGAAGCTCCTGAAGGAACTGCTGCCACACCCTTGATACCGGATTCGAGGATAACCTCTACTTCTACTGTCGGATTTCCACGTGAATCGAGGATTTCGCGACCTGTAACCTGAATAATTCTCATAATTTTATAATAAATTGAACATATTCGCTTAAAAAGCGGCACAAAATTACGAATTCTTTATAAGATTTCATAAAAACAACACTAAAATTATTATTCTTATATTTGTTTTTCGAACCATACGCCGAAACTGTCATGTCCCGCCGCGCCGCATTGATCATATCGCTATTGCTCCTGCCCCTGTGGGGCCGGGCTGTAAACCTGCGGTTCCACGCTATGCCGGAGACATCTTACTACGGAGGCATCCACAGCATAGCCAAGGACAGCCTCGGACGTATCTGGTTCAGCGGGTTCGACGCCATTTATATGTATAATGGCGTTTCTTTCACCCTTATGAACGAGTACATCACCCGGCAGGCTCCGGAGCGATATTGGAGCATAGGCTGGCTGGTGACCGATAAAAACGGGGTGCTTTATGCTGCTACCAATCACGGCCTGCAGCGCTTCAATTGCGCGTACCATCGCTTCGAAAAGGCTCTGGACGGTAATATCGGGGCAATTGAAAAGACCTCCGACGGCACGGTCTGGATGATATGCGATGGAAGAATCACAGGTCTGGACGGTAAAGTCCTGCCACTCCCGGAAGGCTTGAATCCGGATCCTATGAAACTATCCCTTTCCTGCTCAGGAGAGCATTTGTACGTGGGTTCCGAAGGCCGTCTCTACAGAGGCTCTATAGGTGGAAACTGGGCCTTTTTCGGGGATTTTTCTCCCGGTCAGGTGGTAGATGTGAAGGAGGATAGTGAGCGTATTTACGTGCTTACGCTGTCCGACGGCCTTTACGAATGCGGGAACAGCGGCGATGTTATCCGGCGCTTTACCCTTCCGATTGAAAACGACCGTTCTTCCACTGCCAAGCAACTTTACCTCGACAGTGAAGGCAAGGTATGGGTTGCAACTCAGTATGGGCTGATGATTGTCTGCCCCAGAAGCGGGCGTACGGAACTGCTTCGGGCAAACCTGAAATATCCTTTCTCCCTTCCCACCAATTCCGTCTGGTCTTTCTTCCCGGATCCCGACGGCGGGGTGTGGGTGGGAACCTATGGCGGCAAACTTGCCTATGCCACCAGGGGGGACAGTGATGCAGGGTATTTTTTCAAGGCTACCCCCGGCGGTCTGGGGCACCCCATTGTCAGTGCTTTCTGCGAAGATAAGGAAGGTCATCTGTGGATAGGTACGGACGGTGGGGGCATTACCGTATGGGACAGGAACAAGGGCGATTTCCGGTATTATACCCAACAGGATGGAAGCGGCCTCAGTTCCAATATGGTGAAAAAACTGTGGACAGATAAAAACGGCACCATCTGGGCATCTTTCTTCAATTCCGGTGTACAGACCTTCGACAGCCGCAGCGGCCGTTTTCGCGCCCTGAGCATCACCCGCGGGCCGGACGACGACCCGCTCAGCGTCTATGATTTCGTGCCGGACGGCAAGGGAGGAATATGGATGTCCGACCCGGACTCCCGTTTCATGCACGCCAGTCTGGATAATGGAAAGATCAGCCGCCTAAGCAGCCGTCAGGTTCGCCAGGTGGAAACCTTCTTCAACGATGGGAAGGGGTGCTTGTGGCTGCTGACACATCAGGGCCTGCACGTGCTGGACGATTCTACCCTGGACGTCTTGAGAACCTATCGTCTGGAAGGGCAGTCCTACGCGGTTAACAACCTTTGCTGCTATTGCAGATGCTCCAATGGAGAGCTTCTGTTGGGCACCAAGGGCGGCGGGCTGAACGTTCTGGCCAAGGATGGAACCTACACCAATATCCCCCTTAACGGACGCACCGTGTTCGGAATAGTGGAGGATCCAGTATCGAAGGAAGTCTGGTTCAGTACAGACGAGGGACTGTTCCGCAGGACCGACGGGCGCATCGTGCCATCCACTCTCAATACTCCCAGCCACTGTGGAGCGTTCTACGTCCGCTCTGCTTTTGTGAGTTCCAAGGGAGAACTGATGTTCGGAGGCACCGATGGTTTCATCCTTTTCCGTCCTGGAGACATTCGCACCAACCAGCACAAGAGCGTGGTTTTCTTTACGGATGTGCGGGTTAATGCCAGTCCGGTCCCGACAGAACAATACATAGGGCCGAATAAGAGCCTTTCGCTCAATCACAGGCAGTCCAATATCGCTCTCGGATTTTCTTCCGACAGTTATCTTCACGCCGAAAACAACCGCTATGCGTGCCGCCTGGTGGGGTTGTCGGATGAGTGGACAACCCTTGATCCGGGGCAGAATACAATGCGTTATTATGACCTGAATCCGGGCAGTTATCGTTTCGAAGTCAAGGCATCGAACAACGATGGCCTGTGGGGAGACAGTGTCACTGCAATGGAGTTGACCATACATCCAAGTCCTTTCCTTTCCTGGTGGGCACAAATGCTCTACGCTATCATCGTGCTGGCCCTGATATACCTGGTATGGCGCTTTTTCACCAATAAGAAGATATATCGCCACGAGCTTGAGATGGAGAAGTTGAAGGAGAAGAATATGCAGGAACTGTCGCGGGCCAGAATCAAGTTCTTTACCAATATCTCCCATGACCTGAAGACTCCGCTTACTCTCATAGTGGATCCTCTGCGCAAACTCAAGGAGCGCCTTCCGGAGGATTCTCCGGCCAACAAATATGCGGTTCACATCGAGAGAAATGTATCCCGGATCCAGCGAATGATAGGGCAGTTGCTGACCTTCCGTGAGATAGAGAGCAATAAAGTGACCCTGAATCCTGTGGGCGGCGATCTGGTGAGTTTCCTGCGCAGCATTTTTTCCCTTTTCGAGATTTATGCCGACCGCAAGGGTATAGAAATGGATTTCCGTTCCCAATCGGACAGCTATCCTTGTCTTTTCGACCATGAAGTGATAGAAAAGATATTTACCAATATTTTCTCCAATGCCGTAAAATATACGGTTGAGCAAGGATCCATAGTGCTGCAGATCAAGGAGTCCGGCAGCGGGATAGTGGAGGTGAGCGTCTCCAACACCGGAAACGAGATTCCAGAAGACAAACTGTCGCAAATATTCGAGGCTTTCAACCGCACGCGCGAATTCCAGCCCAGTTTCGAGACCAGTACTGGATTGGGGCTGGCAATCGTCAAAGAGCTTGTAGATGAGATAGGCGGCAAAATCAGCGTGAGTTCAGGCAATGCGCAGGTGGTGTTTACCGTCAGCATGCCTCTTCCTCCTGCACCCCATTCCTTGTCTGCCGAAGAAGATGAATCTCTTTCTTATGGTTTTGTGGAGAAAGAAGTGGACGCCCTCATCGAGGAACTGGATGTCAGTGAACAGGCTGCCGACCAATCCCGCAAGGCGCACACGATAGTGGTCATAGATGACGATGAACAGCTCCGCTCTTATCTTCAGGAACACCTGTCCGCCCGTTTCAACGTATACTCCTCTGCCGATGGGGCGGACGGAATCGAAAAGGTGGACAAGGTCCATCCAAATTTGGTCATCACAGATCTGATGATGGGAGATACGGACGGATTCGAAGTGTGCCGCCACCTTCGCGGCAGCCTCAAATCCAGCCATATCCCTGTAGTCGTCCTTTCGGGCAATGGAGATATGAAGGTGAAAGCGATGGAAAGCGGAGCCAACGTATTCATAGAGAAGCCATTCGATATGGAGTTCCTGCTTTCGCAGGTGGACGGACTCTTGAGGATGCAGGAAGAACTCCGGAACTATTATTCGAAGAAGTTCGTGGCAGAGCCGTCCAAACTGGTCATATCCTCTATGGACGAAGCCCTTCTCTCCAAGGCGATGGATGCCATAGAGAAGAATATGGACAACAACGAATACGACGTGGACGAATTCGTCTACGATATGGCGGTCGGCCGTACTATCCTCTATCAGAAGATCAAGGATATAACCGGAATGTCCATCAAGGAGTTTATCCTGGATATCCGGCTGAAACGCGCGGCGCAGTTGCTGAAGGACTCCGACCTCACCATTTCCGAGATATCGGACCGCACCGGATTTGCCAATCCGAAGTATTTCAGCGTCTGCTTCAAGCGGCGCTACGACATTTCTCCTTCCGACTTTAAGAAGCAAGAAAATCCTGCTTAGAACGCACTCTGTGGGGGTGTGTACAAAATGAAACCATTTCCGTACGAACTAGGGAAGTGGTTTTTATTCATATTATTTACCTTCGCATCAAAACACGAAACAAAGGCCAATGAATCGTTTCACTAAACTCTTGATAATCGCAGCAGTCTGCCTGGCTGCCGCAGTCTCTTGCAACTCCGGAAAAGTTGTTTTCACCCCCGACACCGAAACCGTCCTCCGCAATCCGCTGAACGGCTGGGTAATGTATCTCCGCAGGGACTGGGACGAAAACTTCTGGGAAAGCAACGGCTACGACTCAATGCCCACATCTACCGGCGAGACGGTAAAAGTCAGCGATTATGCCAACACGGCTTACGTCCGCACCAGTTGGTTGGCATTCGAGCCCGAAGAAGGTAAATATGCCTGGCTGGATCCGGATTCCAGGCTCAACAAACTCTTCCAATCCATTCTGGACAGGGGGATGAAGCTGAGTTTTCGCATTGTCGTGGATGGCCGTGATCAGCGTCAGAACACCCCCGACTATGTTTTCGATGCAGGTGCAGAATATTTCACGTCGATGGTCGGCAGGAACGAGGTCCGCACTCCTTATCCGGACGACCCGGTTTTCCAGGCAAAATACGGAAAGTTCATAGAGGCTCTCGCCGCCGAATATAATGATATCGACAAGGTGGATTTCATCGACGCCTATGGCCTTGGCAAATGGGGAGAGGGGCACAGCCTCATCTACAAGGATCCTACCAAGAACAGCGAGGTGATGCAGTGGATAACCACCCTCTACGCCCGGACTTTTACCGAAGTTCCCCTCGTGATCAACTACCATCGCCTGATAGGGGAGCCCAGCGCAAATGGCTGGGGGCCCGTGTCTGAGGTTTCCGAAAGGCTTCTGCGCCAGGCAATCGCCAACGGCTACAGCCTCCGCCACGATGCATTCGGGATGAATGGTTATTATCAGCAGTGGGAAAAAGAATTTGCGGCGGAATGGAATTTCAAGCGTCCCATCATTATGGAAGGAGGATGGATTACCGCAGCGCATCACCGTTATTGGACGGATCCTTCCGGAGAATACCGGGAAGGGCATTCCGAGGATGTGCGCAAGGGAGAGTTCAAGGCAGCTCAAGAGGCGCGCGTAAATATGATGGACCTGCGCGTGAACGATGAAGTCCGCTCCTGGTTCGGCCAGGAGTTCGAACTCGTGAAGCGCTTTGTGGCGGAAGGCGGATACAGGCTTTATCCCGTTTGGATAAAAGCTCCATCCAAGGCTTCCGGCAGCATAAAATTGGAATATGAGTGGAAAAACATGGGCTGGGGATACTGCCCGGTAAACATTCCTCAGTGGGATTGGCGCTATACCGTGGGCTTTGCTCTTCTGGATGAGGCAGGCCGGCCCGTGCAGAAATGGGCCTCCGACGACACAGACCTTGCCACCTGGTTGAAAGAGTCGGTAAACCGTTACAGCCAGACTTTGGCCCTGGACGATGTGCCGGCTGGCACATACACCCTCGCCACCGCTCTCGTGGACAGGCGCAATGCCCTGGACCCCGGGCTCGATGTTGCGGTGGATCCTTCACTGAAAGTTAACGGATGGGTCAAAGTCCGCCAGATAGAGATAAAGTAGCCAATGAAGAAGATTATCAGCATAATTGCGATTTCGGCAATGGTCTGCCTTGGCTGCGGGAAAGAAGAAAAACCCGCAGGCGGAAGCACCGAAACGAATATGGAGCAGGTCAAAATCACTCCGGACCGCACTTCCATTATCAAGAATCCTCTTACCGGATGGGTCCTGTATGTGGGAAGGCAGTGGAATGATACTTTCTGGGCGTCGCAGGGGTACGATTCAATGCCGGCCGGCGATGGCACCGTGGTCAAGGTCAGCGACTACGCCACCTGCGCCTATCTTCGCACCAGTTGGAGAAACCTGGAACCCACCGAAGGGAATTATGTGTGGAAGGATGCGAATTCCAATTTCAGCAAACTGGTCAAAACGCTGAGGGACAGGGGCCTGAAAATGAGTTTCCGAATCGTCGTGGACGGCCGGGACCAGGGCCTCAATACTCCGGAATATGTGTTCGATGCCGGCTGCTCCTATTACACGGACGGCTCACACCTCACTTGGAAATGCCCTTATCCCGACGACCCCGTGTTCCAGCAGAAATATGCAAAGATGCTGAGGGCCTTCGGCGAGGAGTTCAACGATCCCGATAAGACGGAATTCGTCGACGGCTACGGTCTGGGACTCTGGGGAGAAGGACACACGTTGGTCTATAAGAACAATGCAAACAAGGCCTCGGTTTTCGACTGGATCACCGATCTCTATCTGGAAGCATTCAGCAAGATTCCCCTCGTTATGAACTATCACAACACCATAGGGGATTCCGTGAACGACAACAAACTCAAATCCGATACCGAAGAACTGCTGGACAGGTGCGTGAATAAGGGATACAGCCTTCGTAACGATGCTTTTGGAATGCACACCTACTACACGTCCTGGCATAAGAGTTACGCTTCCAAGTGGTTCTTCAAGCGCCCTATAGTTATGGAAGGCGGATTTGTGCTGAACACCCACAGATACTGGATATACCCCGAGGATGGATATCGCGAGGGGCATCCCGAA
>Ga0256405_10009690_pt1 | contig 13064 bp, 10 predicted proteins | sample RumenRJG_02DNA_FD_189096 | JGI IMG/M metagenome (GOLD analysis project Ga0256405, IMG submission 189096) | Bovine rumen microbial communities from Lethbridge, Alberta, Canada - RJG_02 | ecosystem: Host-associated > Mammals > Digestive system > Stomach > Rumen | place: Canada: Alberta...
AGATTACCGAAGAGATGAAACTTGCAGCTGCAAACGCAATCGCTTCTCTCGTAAGTGATGCTGATCTAAGTGATGAAAATATCCTGCCAGAGGCCTTCGACCCGAAAGTTTCTGAGGTTGTCTCCAAGGCAGTTATGGATCACATCAAATAAAGCAAATCACGATTGTATCAAAATTAACATTCCGGGCTGCAACTTGTGGCCCGGTCTTCATTTGTAAAGGAAACATCATGGCAGAACCCGCACTTATCTACAAAATGACAGTATTATCTCTTCTCGAAAGATCCGATGGTCCCCTCTCGAATACGCAGATCACCGAATTCTTCCAGGAGACGAATTATACCGGGTTCTTCACTGCACAGGAGATCATCCACGACTTAGAAGACGCCAAGCTCATCACAGGCGAAGAGAGCCATAACCGCACCCTCTATGTCATCACAAGCGAAGGCAAAAATACCCTGGATCTCCTCTCCGATCGTGTTACGCCATCGATTCAGAAGGATATCGTCGATTATCTGACCCGCCACAAACTTGCCATCAAGGCAGAGAACAGCCTCAAGGCCGTCTATGACCGTGCAGAAGGCGGTGGCTTCATCGTCCATCTGACACTCGAAGCAGACCGGCACATGATCATGGATCTGAACGTACATGTCACCTCCAGAGGACAGGCAGAAGCCTTTTGCTACAACTGGAAAGTCCATTACGAAGACGTCTATGGTGCTCTCTTGGATCAGCTGGTTCAGTAAAAGTACTTGCACTCACAAAATCCATGAAGTAAAATATCCAAAGTTAGAGGACAAAGGTGTCCCGGGGGTTAGACGAAGAGTCTGATTCCCGGGATTTTTAATGTCGTCACATCGTAACTTGCGAATTGTAAGAGTTAGAAAGAAGGCACTCTATGTGTGGAATCTGTGGTTTTACCGGACATAACCCCAACAGTGAAGAAGTCCTGACCCGAATGATGAATCGAATCATTCATCGAGGACCAGATGGTGCTTCATCCTACATCACCGAGCAGATTGCCTTCGGTCACAGAAGACTCTCCATTATCGATCTCAGCGACAAGGGCACCCAGCCTATGTTTAACGAAGACAAAACCCTTGTCTGTGTTTTCAACGGCGAGATCTATAATTATAAGGAATTAAGAGAAGAACTCATTGGTCTGGGCCATGAATTTAACTCCTCCTGTGACACGGAAGTTCTCTTACACGGCTACGAATCCTGGGGTTCCTCCCTCTTAGACCGACTCCGCGGCATGTTCGCCTTCGTTCTCTATAATGAGAGGACCGGCGAACTCTTCATGGCAAGAGATATGTTCGGCATCAAGCCCCTCTACTATATGGAAATCGATCATAACCTCGTCTTCGCTTCGGAGATCAAGAGCCTGCTCGAATATCCCGCTTATCAGAGAGAAGTGAATCTCGAAGCGCTCGAGCAGTACCTCTCCTTCGAATATTCTGTCCTCCCCGAAACCTTCTTCAAAGGCATCTACAAACTCATGCCCGGCCACTACATGACCTGGAAGGAGGGAGAATCCCATCTTGTTCGCTACTTTGATCCCATGCTCACTCCAGCCAAGGAACCCATGGATCACGACAAGCTTCTTGATGAGATTGATAGGACTCTGCAGGACAGCATTCATTACCATATGGTTGCTGATGTTGAAGTCGCATCTCTGCTCTCTTCCGGTGTTGATTCTTCCTATGTTGCCTGCCATTTCGGCGGCGGTCGTACCTATACTGTAGGTTTTGACTATGAGAAATATAACGAGATTCCTTACGCAAAAGATCTGTCTGATACCCTTGGCATCAAGAATACAGGCAAGGTCATCTCTACGGAAGAATACTGGGAAGAACTCCCCAGGATCCAGTACTACATGGATGAGCCCCTGGCTGACGCCTCAGCCGCTGCTCTCTACTTCGTCGACAGGGAAGCCGCAAAGGATGTAAAGGTCATCCTCTCCGGTGAAGGTTCCGATGAATTCTTCGGTGGCTATAATATCTATCACGAGCCCATGTCCCTGGCCGGATACCAGAAGATTCCTGCCCCTCTTCGTAAGGGAATGGCTGCTCTTGCTTCTCTTCTCCCCCGCGGTGTAAAGGGACGTTCCTTCCTCATCCGTGGCAGCAAGAAGGTCGAAGACCGCTTCATTGGAAATGCCAATGTCTATGACATGAAACTGCGCAATAAGGTCCTGAAGAATACCAGACCGGGATTTACCCCACAGAGTCTTACCAAGCCCTTCTATGACAAGGTAAAGGGCTTAAAAGACACAGAGAAGATGCAGTATATCGATCTTAACTTCTGGCTGATCGGTGATATTCTTCTGAAAGCTGACAAGATGAGCATGGCCCAGTCCATTGAGAGTCGTGTTCCCTTCCTGGACCGTAAGGTCTTCGAGCTGGCAAGAACCCTTCGTCTGGAGGATAAGGTGAATGATAGCAATACCAAGCTTGCCTTCCGTCAAGTTGCTAACCGATATCTGTCCGAGCAGCAGGCCAAGAAGAAGAAACTCGGTTTCCCGGTTCCCATTCGTGTCTGGTTAAGAGATGACAAATTCTATAGGATCGTAAAAGAAGCCTTCACCTCCGAAGATGCAGAACAATTCTTCCATACCGAAGAACTCGTGAAAATACTCGATGCCCATAAGGCTGGGAAATACGACTACGCAAAACACATCTGGATTGTATATATGTTCCTGCTCTGGTACGGACAGTACTTCCATGAAGGCGGCGAAAGCGTCACCATGGAAGATGAACTTGAATTCGAACGAATTCGTAAGAATAACAGAAATGCACGTATGAATGCATAATCGAAGTCCACACACATAAACGTGTAGCATTCGATGCAAAAAAACGCCAATGGTTAGCAGATCTACTAACCATTGGCGGTTTTTCTATACATACAGCTTCCAACTTTCTCGCCCATCTTCACCGGATATTCCTGTCCGGATAAAGAGGCCTGAAGAATCTTCTCATCCATGGATACAGCGTCTTTTTTGAGAAGAAGGATGATGGTAGAGCCTCCGTAGAGAAACTTTCCTTTCTCCTCTCCTCTCAAAACCCGCTTCCTGCCATGATAATTATCGATCTTACCGACAAACATGGCGCCGACTTCAATCTGCGCAATCTTACCAAAAGATTCCGTATCGATCAGGGTATACTCCCTGCAGTTCTCTGTAAAGACCGGAAGCTTTCGAAGCGCTACGGGACGGACCGTATGCAGCTTACCCTCGATAAAGGTATTTTCTCCCTTACTTCCAGATTCAGGGTAGATATAGCGATGATAATGATTCACACAGAGCCGATACACAAGACAGGTTCCACCGTAAAACTCTTCTGCAAGTTTTTCATCCCTGAAGAGATCAGAGATCAGAAAATGACTCTGCTTCACCGGAAGGATCGTGTCCTTTTCTGCTTTCCAGACAGACAAGAGTCCATCACAAGGAGCAATCAGTGCCTTGGGATCCATATCAATTGGACGAAGTTCCTTTTTCAGCTGTCTTGTAAAACAGTCATTAAAGGAATGAAAATCCATATTCTCACATTCTGAGAGTTCAATCCCGTTCTTTGATACGAAGGAGGGGATCAGACATTTTGAAAGGGGTGAATCAAAGAAACATCCTGCGAGGATGGATAATTTTCTTGCCGAAAAGACCTTTAACAGGAGTCTTCCAAAAGCATTCTCATATAAAAATTCAGGGCCAATTGACATACAAACACCTTAATATCGAATATGGGACAGCAAGAACATCCCAATGATCAGGAGAACACCTTCAGCAGCGCCGATAGCAACCATAATGAGAATTCCCTTGAGCGTGGGCTTGGGCACCCTGATGTTCGACAGGAAAAGGATCCCGAGCACAAGCAGTCCAAGGAAATACAACCAGGTAATATCAAAAGGAAGCAGGTACTGTGCCAGCATGATCGTTGGGAAAAGAAGGCTGGCTGCTGTCACAGGCATACCTACAAAATACTTTCGATTGCCGGTCTCCGTCTTCTGTCGCTCTTCTTCGAGTACATTGTAGTAAGCAAGACGAATCAAGGCCGCAAGTACATAGAATACAAGGATGATGATCAATACAGCACTCAGAAAGCCCTGGACACACAGTTCACGGAAATCTTTGATAATAGAGCCTCTAAGATCTGGGCCAAGGGTAGCAAGGCTAAGACCGATGCAGGCAGGAAGCACACCGAATGCCACAAGATCTGCCAGGGAATCAATCTGAATACCGAACTTCTTCTCTTCTTCCGTACGATCCTTCTTTCTTCTGGCAACTCTGCCATCAAAAGCATCGCAGAGACCACTCAGCATCAAAAAGAAGATTCCAATATAGGGATGTCCGATTCCATGAAGACTTGCACCGATTCCAAGTGCTGCAGAGATCAGAGATAGATATGTGAGCCATACCGTATAGTTATAATATCCAATCATACTCATTTACCTTTTCTTCCATTCCTCTTATTAATGACGTAACCAATTGCACAAGTAATACCACAGATAATGACACAGATATAGAATGACATTCCTCTGGATAACATCTCAAGCTTAGCAGCATTCGCATCGGACATGAGGCCACGGAAACCATCCAGCATCAGATAATCCGTAACACCCATTCCACCAGGAATCGGAACCGAATAGGAACCAATCGCAACAAAAACCTGAGTAACCCAGACAGAAAAGCTCTCTTTTGCCACACCTCCAAGCGCAAGGAACATGAAAGCAGAGACCAGAAGCTGAGATATTCTCTGTAAGAGATTCCAGAAATAAGCATAGAGCAATGCTTTCTTATGCCCTCTCATCTCTTCCACACAATCCTGATAGTCATCCATCTTCTTCTCGAGCTTATCCATCTCACGCTCTGGATGCTCACAGAGATGCATGCGATGCAGAATGCGAAAAGCAAACCGACAGAGTGTCTCAATAATTCTACGATTCTTCAGAAGGAGCATAAAGCTTAAAGCTAAGATGACAAGCATGACTGCTCCTATAATGATCAGTATCTTAGAGAACAGGTGGAAATGCAAAAAGATATCCGGCCTCGTCACAAAACTAAGAATTCCAATGGTAAGAATGGCAAGAACATACATAACAAGATTCAGAATCAGAACCGCTGTTACAATTGGTCCTGGAATCTGGTTTCCCATCATGAAAAAAGCACTCGCAGGCTGGCCACCAGTAGCCGAAGGTGTAACTGCCGAAAAATATACATCTCCAGCGGCATAGAGAAAACCTTGTACAGGATGTCTCTTATAGCCCACCTGTTTCAATATACTTCGGATGGCTTCTCCTTCAAAGACAATGAAGCCAAGCATGGAGAGAACCGCCAGAATCAGGTAGACCGGACTTGCACTTCTTAATGCCTTCTCCAGATCCAAAGTACTCAGGCTCTCTTCCTGGACGAAGACGGTAACGATACTTAAAACCGCAAGTATCACTGTCACAATCGTCCAAAATACCTTTTTCTTACTACTCATATGCATTTTTCCCAATATCCATCCCTCTTCTCCCTGTGAAGATGGAAGACAATTTATCCTCTATCTTAAGATAAATGGGTGCCATAGAAACCTTACGAGCAAATAGCATTCCAAGTTCAAATACAAGGATGGCTCCAAATATGTCTGCAATTACATGCTGTCTGGTAAAGAGCACCGACAGAAAGACCAGGATTGTCGCAAAGAAGGAAATCCACTTATAGAATTCCGGTGTCTTCTTTTGCTTCAGAGCCGAGCGAAAACAGAACCAGCTCTCCAGACAGTGCACCGACGGAAAGAGATTCACCGGTCCATCAATACGATAGATTCCTCTCAGAAGAATCGATGCGAAGTCACTTCCTGTAATCTCCGGTCGAAGAATCGTTGTCGGTAATACTAAATAGATAACAAAAGTAAGGAACTTCGCATAGAATTCAGCACTCATCCACTTGTAACAGTAGTCCCTGTTCTCTCTTCCACAGGTAAGAAAGCCAAAGAACCACTGCACATAAGCCAGAACATAAATAATAACAAAAAGCGGGATTGCCGGAATCATGTGGTCGAGTGGAAGGGACAGGTCGTGATATTTTAACCCCTTGAGATGAGCAATCCCAAAATAGCCGATGGTATTAAAGACTTCCGCTATAATTACCGGTACCCATATATAATGTGGAAATACCCACTTCCAAAACCCATCTTTTCTCTCTGTTGTCATAATCATTCGATTAGTGATCCGATCTGGAATACTGATTTCTCATTACATTTGATGCTTCATACAAAACATGATTCAGGGTATCATCTGTTTCCTTCTGAAGCATGATCGCAATTTCTTTATTCGCAGCCATTCGAAGATTCATACGATCCTTCTCTGACTTACCTTCTTCAATTGACTTCTTGATCTCTGCATCAAACTTCTTAATGATTGCTCTTCCCTTAGACACAACAGCCTGCTGATAATGTTCGATATGGAAGATATTCTTCTTATATCCCGCATCAGTAAGGGCAGCGATCAGACGGCTGGCCCAGTAGAAATTATCCGTGGATACTGTAAGTGTTGTATTCTTTAGATACTCCGGTGTATCCGTCACATTGGCATAGAAGGGAACCATCGTATTGAAAGCATTCGATGCATAAGCAATCCATTCAATTACCCTGCACTCTTCCGGCAGATCCGGACGCATCTCAATTAAAGCCATGAAATCATTTCGATTGATTCCGATGGAACGATATGCACCATTTTGAGTATGATCGCCATAAGCAGCATAAGGATCATAGGGAGTCCCCTGATAATGGGAAGATAAAAGATACTTCACATCTTCAGAAGTAATCTTCCTCTCTGCTACTCTGCACCAGGGGATATCATCGGATTCCGGTCGATAATCCGCATCCCTTCCATCCCAGATATTTGAATTCGGATTCAGATAGCGCTGCATATACCAGGCTCTTGGCGTGTTATAGACATGATCCGCATCATCATGAGAGCCGAAAGCTTCTCTGGGATTGAATTCACCTTCCAGGGTAAGATCGAGATGATTCTCTTTCACAAAATCTCTAAGATCCGAAGAGCACATAAAGTTCTTCTGCTCTCCTGCGGTCTGGCTACCTTCCTCACCTAAGGCATCTACAAAATCGAATTCATCGATACCAAGCTGATTCGGCATGGTAACATAGGCATCATCCGGAACCCTTCTGGCCATCCAGTGATGGCCACCGATGGTTTCAAGCCACCAGATCTCATCCAGATCCTGGAAAGCGATACCATTCATCTCATAGGTACCATATTCATCTAATAAGCTGCCAAGACGAAGTACACCCTCTCTTGCAGATCTGATATAAGGAAGGGTGATAACAACAATATCCTCTTCTCCGATTCCACCGATCTGTTCAGGGCAGGAGCCTTCTGCCGGATGATATTCCACCAGAGGATCTGCTGCCAGAACCCTCTCATTCGAACTGATCGTCTCCGTTGCGGTCATTGCAACCTGCGCTTCGTTCACACCACAAGCTGCCCAGATACCTTCCTTCGTAATATCCGCATTGGGCATGGAAGTGTAGCCCATAGGATCAGCAGGAAGCATAATCTCGCAATGGGAGATTATGCTTTTATATACCTGCGGCTGCTCTTCTGCCTTCACTACCGTCCATCTCTTCGCCGTGAATTTTCCGGAAGGAGAATCGTCATTACGGGCGATCATGGTAGATCCATTATAAGATGCATCCTTTCCGACAAGGATTGTCGTACATGCCATAAAACGTTCCTTTCAAATCGACTGCAGAGCAATCGAATCATATACTACACAAAATCTGTAGCATTATACCATAAAAAAGACGCGCAGAAAACTTCCACGCGCCATATCGTTTCTATCGTTTCTATCTCTATTAGGAAGAAGTTGCCCTCCCGATCATTTCTTATCGAACGATAACTTCGTTCTCATCCTCTAAGAGTTCTTCCGGAAGATAGTTGTCGTTAAGCTTCTTACCATTCAGTTCGATCTCATGGAAGCCGTTCTCCTTGTGCCCCTTATTCTCAATCATGATATGAAGCTTCTTGCCACGGAAGGTCTTCTCGATGGTAAGAACATCCCATTCCTTAGGAATAGAAGGAGCGATACGAAGACCATTCAGGTCAGGACGCATACCAAGAATACCCTCGACACAGCCAACCATAACAGTGCTTGCGGTACCAGTCAGCCAATGTACATGACTTCTTCCGAAGTGAGGGCTTGCAGGGCCTTCCGTAAACTGTCCATAAGCATAAGGTTCAATCCCACGAATCTCTGCCTTCTCATTCTGGCAGGAAGGTGCATTCTCCTTGAAGATCTTGTAAGCCATCTCGCCATTGCCCTTCAGAGCTTCTGCGAGGATGATCCAACCCTGAGTCTGGGAGAAGATACCGGCATTCTCCTTCACCCCCTGGTTGAAGATAACTGCCAGAGCACCATCAAAGGCATGTGCATGATAAGGAGGGTCCATAAGTACAACGCCATATTCGGTATTCAGTCTCTTCTCAACCTGCTCGAGTGCCTTGTCAGACTGCTCTTCTGTTGCGAGTCCGGAGATGATGGACCAGGACTGAGGATTCAGCCACATATTCGCTTCCGGAGCATTCGGATCTCCGATAGCTTCTCCCTCTTCGGTGAATCCCCTGAGGAAGCGATCACCCTTCCAGCATTCCTTATTTAAGATCTTACCAAGTCTCTCCTGTTCCTCATCGAGTTCAGCGATATATGCGCTGTCCCCAAGCTCTGTTGCCAGCCGCTTCATAATCGTCATCGCATAGTAATACTGGAAAGCAACGAAGGTAGATTCACCATTCGCACCCAGTCTTAAGCAGTCGTTCCAGTCAGCATAGAGACCAGCCGGCATACCATGAGGCCCCAGATGGGTCTTCGAGAAATGTAGAGCACGCTTCAGATGCTCATAGACGCTACCATGGTCCTTGTTCGCAAATACGATATCTTCCTTGAGGAAGTCCTTATTACCGGACTCTGACAGATACTTCCAGATGGTCGGGAAGAGCCAGAGGGCATCATCTGCACGATATGCAGGATGACCGGTAGACTGACGATAGGATTCATCATCCGGAGTATCCTCATGACCAGGATTGTGTGTGAATTTTACCAGGGGAAGCCCACCACCATTGTCTACCTGAGCAGACAGCATGAAGCGGATTCGGTCTGCAGCCATCTCCGGCTCCAGATGAATGATACCCTGGATATCCTGAACGGTATCACGGTAGCCGTAACCATTACGAAGACCGCAATAGATGAAGGATGCCGCTCTTGACCAGAGGAAGGTCATAAAGCAGTTATATGCATTCCAGGTATTGATCATGGTGTTGAATTCCGGAGACGGTGTCTTAACGTAGAACGCATCCAGACGGTCGTTCCACATTTCCCGAAGGGCGTTGATCTCGGACTGAACCTTCTGATAGAGAGGGTCTGCATCGCAGTCAGAGTAGGATGCAGCTGTAGTTGCCGGATACTTAGCCATTACTTCAGAAGATTCTGCTTCATCGAGCATACCAAGCAGGAATACAAGAGTCTTCTCTTCTCCAGGAGCGAGGCTTACCTTGGCAGACATAGCGCCACAGGAATTGCCGTTATAGTTCAGCTGGTTGCCCAGGTTTCCCCTCACGATGCCATCAGGCGCATTATAACCGCGGCAGGAGCCCAGAAAGGACTTCTTATCACCACTGTAGGATGCAGCTTCGGCACCGACCATAGCGAAAAAACGTTCATTGAAGCTGTTTCCATCGCTCTTAGAACCTGCAGTCTGAACATCGAGGTTACCGTTGATCAGCTGACGAATGCGGTTCTTCTCATAGAGGGTTCTGGAAATGAAGAGCGTGTACTGAAGATTGACCTGATCCTGTTCATAGTTGGACTCGTTGGTGAATTCACCGAATCCGGTCAGGGTCAGATGACGCTCTACCGTATCATCATTACGAACGGTAAGAGCCCAGACTTCATAGAGAGCACCATCCGGAACATAATAGCTTGCCTCGGAATGAATCTTGCTATAATCCGCTTCAATGATGCTATAACCCAGACCATGACGGCACTTATTCTTATACTGATCCAAAGGCTTCGCTACCGGCATCCAGCTGGCAGACCAGAAGTCAGCACTGTCATCGTCACGCAGATAGAAGTAACGGCCGGGCTGATCGAAATCATTGAAGACATATCGAAGGATTCGACCGTTTGCGCCGGATTTACGGAAACTATATCCACCGGCATTGTTAGAGATGATCGCGCCATACTCTACAGAACCCAGATAATTGGCCCAGGGTTCCGGTGTGTCAGGGTTGGTAATAACATACTCTCTGGCTTCATCATCAAAATAACCGTATTTCATTCCTCAAAACCTCCGAAAACGTTTTACTAAATTGCTATTACATATATAGCATATTCAGAGGACTTATTGGAACGAAATACGGTTGCTAAAATACGAAATTTGCGAAACTAATTGTAACTCTGTCTTAACCTTTGAAATCAATGGAAGTTCCAAGGAACTCTTCCTCTGGTGTCTTCAGGGTATTGGACAGATAATTCATCTGGAAATCATTGACCTGACTGATCAGATCATCAATGGTATCTGCCTTGAAGAATACCATTCTTTCATTGTCGAAGCTGTAGAGAGGAGCCACCTGATTCTCCTCTGTAGTCTCTTCTGCATCTTCCTTCTTATTCGTCCCCTTGGCCTTAAGGGCGTGTTCCTTTCGAACCTCTTCCAAGTGTTCTTCCTGCCGTGCTTTGGCTTCCTTCTTACTCTCTGCCTTAGCCTCAGCCTTCTTCTCTTCTCTCTTTTCAGCGATCCGTTCTCTCTGCTCTGTCATGGACTTATCCATAACCGCGAAGAAGGAAGTGGTTCCGTCATCATTGACCTGGATACCATAGCCCTTGACCTTGGCACCGGAAGCGGCCAGCGACTGCTTTAGACTCGGAAGCTGTTTCCGGGCTGCATCAATCTTCGCCTCGATCTGCCTGGCATAGGACTCATCACTTGCCATCTGTTCGAGTTTGTCCTCATTGATAAGAACTACGGTCGTACCGGAATTCGCGTAAGCTGCAGCATTTGCCTGCGCCACATTCTTCTGATCTTCCGAAACCAGGATGAAGGACATATTGCCATACTTCTTCTGCAGATTCTCATAGATCTCTGCTGCCTTCTTGGAGAGGGTCGGTTTACCGATAATACGTCCCTTCGTATATTCGGTCTCTACTGCATCACTGTTCTTCGTATTCTTAAGGCCCGCGGCATTGGTTTTCGAATTATCATTTGCCTTGGGACTCGCCTGGCTAGCCTTCTGGGTCTTGTTGTCTGTCTTCGTTATATTGTCACTCTTGGTCTGGTAAGCACTGCCTGCCTTTGCCCAGCTACTCTCTGTAATGTTTCCAACCTGCATACTGATACCTCCTTGTATCCAATAACTACTGTCTCTAATTCTATTATCGGCAGATATTCATCTATTATTAGTTAATTTCTGTAATTATCTAACAATCTAAGACCACGCGATAGCGTAAGCACCAATACGCACAAAAAACGTTCCTTCTCACAAAGGAACGCACATAAAGAGATATAAAACTAGAAAATACGCTCTTCTAACTGCTTGGAACGATACTGCATCTCACTAACCTTATAGACCGTAATAAATGCCTGCGGATCTGTCTTCTGCAAAAAAGCCATCAGTTTCTGATATTCTTCCTTATCAGCGATCGTGATGATCTCCTTATGCTTATCCCCATGGTAGGCACCAATTGCCTCATAGATAGTTGCGCCACTTCCGAGATCATTGATGATATAATCCCTGATCTCATCCATCTTCGGAGAAACAATGCATACTCTTCTCTTCAGATTGCGATTGAAGATGAATTCATCGACAATGATTCCGTTTAGATAAGTACCAAGGACACTGAGTGCGACTGTCTTACCGTCATAACAGAGGGCTGAAGACAGAGCCACCACGATACCGGAGAGTCCCATCGCTCTTCCGAGTTCCACATGAAGATACTTATTCATCATCTTAGCTACGATATCAAGGCCACCTGAGGACGCATTCATGTTAAAGAGAATGCTAAGGCCGATGCTTACAACGAAGATATAACTGATGACATCTAAAAGAGCATCCCCGGTCAAGGACTGATAGTTAGGAAGTAACTTCTCGAATATCCATAAGAAGGTCGGAAGCAGGATAGATGTATAGACCGTCTTTGCACCAAATTCATTACCACAGGTCAAAAAACCAATGATCAAAAGAATCACATTCAATGTCATGGTGATTTCGGACACGGAAAACGGCACAAAGTTCGCTAGTACGATTGCAAGGCCTGAGATGGAACTTACGGCCGCATGGCTGGGAACCAGAAAGAAGAATACAGCAACTGCGATCACAAAGGTCGCAAAAGTCATGCTTGCTGTCTCCCAGATTATTTTCTTAATATTCATTGCAAATCATTCTCTCTAACTATGCCATTCTCATCAATAGAGACATTCACAGAGATATTTTCCAGATCATGAAGGATTCTTTTCGCAAGATCCGGATCTGTTGCCTTACGTGTCTCGACACCGATCTGGGTTCCGGGAATGATTCTAAGCTCTACATTTCCCGAAGCGAGGGAAGGTAATCCCGCCTCATACTCTCCTGTCAAATGGAGTTCCGCGATCATCGTGTCCTGACTGTAGTCATCGAACCAGAAATTACCCAGAGAATAGACGACGGGCTTTCCTTCAACGTATTCTATGCCCTGCAGGATGTGCGGATGCGCACCAATAACGGCATCAGCACCTGCTTCGATGTACTCTCTCGCTCCACTGGTCTGAGCCTCTTCTAAAACTGTAGAGTGTTCTGTTCCCCAGTGAGGAAGGGCAATAACAAAATCTGCATTGGCGCGGGCCTCTCGGATTGCCTGTAAGAAGAGCTCGTTGTCATAGCAACGAAGGATTCCGCCCTCAGTCTCTGTCGCTTGCGGGGTCATCTTAAGTTTCTCCGCACGGCTGGCTGCCACATATGCAATGGTGAAGCCATCTGCCTTAAGGTAAACCGGAGACATGGCCTCCGATAGATTATGTCCTGCACCAACATAGGGCA
>Ga0256405_10009691_pt1 | contig 13063 bp, 27 predicted proteins | sample RumenRJG_02DNA_FD_189096 | JGI IMG/M metagenome (GOLD analysis project Ga0256405, IMG submission 189096) | Bovine rumen microbial communities from Lethbridge, Alberta, Canada - RJG_02 | ecosystem: Host-associated > Mammals > Digestive system > Stomach > Rumen | place: Canada: Alberta...
GCAGATAAAGAAAATTGGCAATGTATTACTATCAAGCCGATTGAGGATGAACTACAGACGGATTAGTAGGATATAAAAGGAGGAGTTAGATGACTAGGAGACAAAGACTTGAAGCCGTTATCAATGGAGAAATAACGGAAGAGCTAATTGAAGAATGTAAGGCTGAATTGGCGAAGCTGGACGAACGTAGCGCGCGAGCGAACGAAGAAGCGAAAACGAGTGCGAACTATGTTGAGAATAAGCGTTACGAGGAATTAATTATTGGGGCGTTGACGGAGGAGCCAATTCAAATTGACGAATTGGCGGAACGTATAGGTTCGACGTTGACGAGACAGAGATTAACGGCGATTTGTACGAACCTTATACGAGAAGGACGTATATGTAGTTGCGACATAAAGGTAAAAAATAAGGGTAAAAGAAAGGCCTACTACATGTAGGTCTTTTTTTGTGGCTTTAAAATGAAATTTTAATTTCGTGGATATTTTGTTCCAGCTACGCAGTTCGCTCTCAGAGTTAAACGCCTTTAACCCAAATATGACGCCCCGTTCATATGAATGGTCGTTCATATGATTTTGTACTCATATGAATACATAGTCATATGTTTAGGTACTACTTTCACAGAAAAAACCATTATGTAATTGTTAACCATAAAATAAAGCGTTCGGTATAATTTCCTAAAATGGTATTAAGTGAAACTAAACATAGCGTTAAGAAAATGTTAATAGACGTTTTTCGCACGTCTATGTTAATATAATGGTGACTTAAATAATATGACCGCACTATTTCGGAGTTATAAAAGTGTCGCATTTAGCGCATACTCTGAAATAAGGATAGTATCCGTAGAGAGTGCATTGGTGGGAGTGTCCGCACTAAATAGTCAAGTGCATTAAGTGTATCTCGTAGCCATGGAAAAAAATCGCTTTTAAGCGGTTTTATTTAGTCAAATGATAAATACATCAAGTGACTAAATAAAAGCGTTTAAACGCTAAATAAACAACACACAACACTATTTAAACCAATATGGGGAAAGGAAAAAACAATGTCAATAAAACTGAATTATACCAATGTACAATTACGTACTATGAAACGCATAAGCGCATTTGAACCGATTAATTCAAATGATAAGAAGCGTAAAGTTAAAGCACTTGAAATGCTCACTATTGATGTACAAAGACTTAAAGATGGTGTGCCTACAGATTGTGGTCTATATGGCAAGGTTGACGAGCTTCTTAACCACGACAGTTTTAGTACTTGCTTTAAGCCACGCTCAAACAAATATCACGACATTGACCCGTGGATTAACGGAGAGCGTGTAAAAGCTGAGAATAAAACAAATGGCGGGCGCATCGAAAAACTGTACAGAATAAGAAATAAACATAACAGTTTTATCGTATATACAATAGATTATATCGTTCCAATTAGATTTAAAAAAGATGGCTCTCCATCTGGCGGAGAGTATAGGCACGTATCGAAAATAATGCGAGTAGATACATTTTTAAATCTTATTGAAAGTGTAAACGCCATAAAAGTTATCCAGCATAACGGCTATGATATAAACGATGCTGAAAGAGCCGTACAAGGCGACAGTAAAAAACTTTACAACGCTCTTAAAAATGGCGGTTATACTGATTTTAATCCGAACCGTAATTATTCAGACAGTGAAATTATTTAAAGCAACGTAAAGCCCTTAAAAGGGCTTTACACTTTTTAGCACTCTTGAAATGAGAGTGCTAAAAAGTGTAAAGCACTAAACACTAAACACTATGTAAAGCTAATAAAGCGGAAAGGAAGCACAATGGAAATGATAAACTATCGTGAATATTTAGGCAATGCTAAAATCGTTTTCACACTTGACAAAAGCTTGTATTTTAAGGGCATGCACTACAATGTAATAAACCATACTATTTTAGAAGATGGCACTTTGTGGTATTGCGGTACAGCCATAAGGTGCACAAGCAAACATAAAATTATGTTTTCAATAATCGCAACAATATCGCCGAATGGTACACAAAGTGCGGCAGTGGGAAAGCACATAATGGATTAATCAAGCTGAGCCGATAAAATCGGCTCGTTTGTATTAGCACTCTCAATGATAGAGTGCTAATACAAGCGATAAGGCTTGAACGTATAACACTATATAAGATACTTAGGGGGTATTAATCATGAGGTCTATTAATGAAACAATTAACAAAGAACTTGGTGCTAACAGATATTCATATATCGAGGTTTATGATGTTGATACAGATGTATTAATATATCACGGCTGGGCTTGGGATTGTCCATATACAACCTACATTGTAAAAGATTATCAAGTATACAACGCTAATAATAAAGTGTGCTTTAGAATGTGGGTAGTTTAGACACTAATACTATTAATTAAAATGAAAGGAACTGAAGCTATGAAACTGATAAACAATGTAAAAGGTGTTACTACCGAAAGAACGCACTATTTTGACGTATTGCGTAACTATTACGATAATTCTAATGAACCCATGAAAATGGTACAAATTATCAATGTATTTAATCGTACCTATATTATAGATAAAAAGGTAGATATAAATGCTGAAACTACCATAATTTATGCTCATAGGTATGACACTACAAGAAAACTGTACCATGAACTTGTTTACACAATTGACTGGAATACAGTTACTTATTATTATGATATAAAGAAATACAGTATAGCATAGTAAAGCCGAGCCGATACAATCGGCTCGTTTGCTTTAGCACTCTCGTAATGAGAGTGCTATTTTTTATTGCCTTAATTTGTTAAAAAAATATCACAATGTTTTTTATTTAGTACAATCCAATTTTTTCGTACGTATTACGTACGAAAAAACATTAATGTATTTTAAAAAATACAATTATGTTATTATTTTCACGAATCAAACATTTGTTCTTTCGTACGTATTACGTCCGAAAAGTTAGTTGTAACTAACCCATTAAGTGTGATATAATGTTACCATAGTAAAGGAGGGTTAAATTATGGAAACTAAGATTTGGCATTTTGTTGACCGCTACACAGGCGAAGAGTTTTTTGTGGAATCAGTTTGGAGCTATGGAGCCCGTGAGGAAGCTAAGAAGTATTTCGACTTCCCGGTATGCCTGGGTATTGTGGAGCCTGAGGTAGCTGAAGCTATGGGGCTTGACACGTACTAAAATTATAGAAAAGTTGGCAGCTACGTATAAAAATTAAAATAATTGTGGGAGCTATTCCCATAATTATTTTTCTGTTGGAATTTTTTCGTACGTATTACGTACGAAAAATCATTTGACAATTCAATCCCAAAATAGTAAAATGTAGGTACAGTAAAGGAAAGGAGAACACAACAATGTATACAATTTACTTCGATATGGACGGAACTATTGCTAACCTTTATGGTGTGGAAAATTGGCTACCAAAGCTGAGAGCCGAAGATGCTTCGCCATATGTAGAAGCTATGCCGCTCGTAAACTTGGAAAAAATGAGCGAGCTGTTGGCGGAGCTTCAGCATATCGGCTACACTCTCGGAATTATCAGCTGGACTTCAAAAGGTGGTACAAATTCCTACAATAAAAAAGTTAGAAAAGCTAAACTTGAATGGCTTGTAGGGTGCTTTCCCGAAATTGAATTTGATGAAATTCATATAGTAAAATATGGTACAAGAAAAGATTATATAGCAAAAGATAAATATGGAATTATCTTTGATGATGACGAAAGAGTTAGGGAAAAATGGAGAGGTGAAGCAATTAATCCAAATACAAAAGATATTGTAGAAACATTAACAAAGTTAGTAAAAATGTCCGAATAATCGGACATTTTTTCCTATAATGTTTTTTCGTACGTATTACGTACGAAAAACAATTTGCATTTTTCTCCGAAAAGTATTATCATATAGACAGATAAAAGAAAGGAGAAAAACAAATGTATAGCAAACATTATGTATCCGATAGAATCGAAAGAGAAAAACTTATACAGAAAATTGGTGTAGGAATTGCACTCGATACAATTAGAGTCGATCGAAATCATAAAAATGGTGCAGAGCTTCACACAATAACTTCTACAGGAATTATCATCATAAGAAACGAACGCACAAATAAAATTGTCACAAAATTAATCGCTCGTCCAGGGCAGATAAAAAGATATTACGATGAAGTTCCTAAAATTATGGAAAAAGTCATACAGATTGCAAGGGTACATCAGGAATTGGGGTATAACAAATGAAAAAGAAAAAGACAGAAAAAATTGGAACAATTAAAGGAATAGATGTTCTGAAAAATACTCGTCCAATGCAGGATATTCCTTTTAGAACGGGCGTTCATTCCGATAAAAGGAAGAAAAGAGAAAAGGTAAACAAAAATAAGTTGGAAAAGTGGTTATAAATAGTGTTGTATGTAGTTTGCGCGCGGTCAACTTCCTAAAATTATAGGTTGAACCTTTTGAAAAAGAAGTTGACTGCGCGCACTCAGCGTATTTTCGTACGTATCACGTCCGAAAACTTATTTGACAAGTTCCTCTTCATTAATTATAATATAGGTGTAATAAGAAAGGAGACAATAAAATGATAGTATTTCTTATATATATTATTATATGGGTTCTTATAGGTTTATCAATGTTTCTTGATATTCCAAATCATTCTACAATCTGCCGGTTTTCAATTTTTGTAGGTATGCTTATACTTATTCCGTTTATCGCATATATATGCGGATTATAATAGTGTTGTGTGGGAAAAAACAGACTTCGGTCTGTTTTTTCTTACAATTTCTTTTTCGTACGTATTACGTACGAAATAAAATTTGAAATTTTCACAAAATTTTGTTATAATTTCTTTAGAAAATAAAAGAAAGGAGAAAAAATTTATGGCAATTTCCCGAAAAGTTGAAAGAGAGTTATTGAGAGAAAAATATTTATCCGATATTTCCGAATTTTTCTGTAATAAAGATGAAGAAGTTTTAAAAGTTAAATCCAATGAAATAGCAATTCCCGTTGTGGGGTGCGAGGGCAACGAAGATTTTATAGTCATTACTGTAAAGGTTCCGACTGGTGCCAACAAAGGAACCGAACCATATGACGGTTATGAACTTGCCGAAGATTATCAGATGAAACTTATAGAAAAAGAAAGGAAGAAAAAAGAAACAGAAAAGAAAAAGTTGGAAAAAATTGCAAAAGATAAGGCAATTAGAGAAAAGAAAAAAGAAATTGCCGAAAAAGGGGAGTAATCCCCTTATTTTTTTTGGGATTTATTTTTCGTACGTATCACGTCCGAAAATTGATTTGACAAAATATCCCATAATGTTTATAATGTTATTGTAAGATAAAGAATTGAAAGAGAGGAATAGAAAATGGATAAGAAGAATATTTTTATAGAGAAACTCAATGAACTTTATACTTTTGGTTGTGAAATTCAAATGGACTATTATGAAAATGATATTGAAGATGAGTTTATTGATGAACTTGAGACCTTAATGATGCACTGCGATGTTGCACTTAAAATTTTCAACAAGTAAATAATGTAAGGAGAATTAAAAATGACAGTTAAAGAACTAATAAGAGAACTTGAACAAATAAAGAATAAAGAACTTGATATAGTGGTATTTGATGAATGTAGTATACAAACTACTGACATCGAAATAAGACAGACGATAAGATACTATGGCAAGTGTGAAGATTATGGTTGGGTAGCCAAAGATAGAGAATGTGTTGTGCTTATATAGCACAACATTTTTATAAATATATATTTTCGTACGTATTACGTACGAAAAATTTCTTGACTTTTATTATCTTTCATAGTAAAATCATATTGTCAATTAAAGAGGAAACGAAAGGAGATTTGACAATGAATATTATGATTTTTGACACAGAAACAACTTCTCTTGATAAGCCTTTTTGCTATAATGTAGGCTATATTATTGCAGATGCAGAGACGGGCGCACTCGTACTCTCACGTGATTTTGTTTGTGAGCAGGTGTGGCACAATCCGATGCTTTTCACTACCGCATATTATGCAGATAAAAGAGATATATACGTTAAGGCAATGCGTCAGCGCAAAACTAAAATGGACAAGTTCGGTTATATTTGCCAGCAGATGATAAGAGATATTAAAAATTTTGACGTTCACTCTGCTTATGCTTATAACAGTTCATTCGATGAAAAGGTGTTCAACTTTAATTGTGATTGGTTTAAATGTAACAATCCTTTTGATAATCTGCCGATATATGACATTAGAGGTTATGCACATCACTTTATATGTGATGATGATTTTAAGAAGTGGTGTGAAGAACACAAGGCTTTTTCAGATAGTGGCAACTATTCCACTACCGCAGAAAATGTATATAGATACATTAGCGGATATACTGATTTTGTCGAAGAACATACCGCACTCGCTGACAGTGAAATCGAAACTGAAATACTTTTAACTGCACTTGAAAATGGTGCGACAATTGGCACAGAATATAAGGCATTTAGAACAATTGCCCGCCCGCAGAAAAAAACTTTCACAGTTAAAAAGAACAATGAAATTGTTTTCACTGATGAGTGCGATACAATCAGATATATGAAAACAACAAACACAATAATTCTCAAGGGTTAATCCCTTGAGATTTTTTTAACAATCTTTTTTTCGTACGTATTACGTACGAAAAAACACTTGCATTAATTCTCAAAATCATTATAATTATAATTGTCAAGGGGAGAGAGATAGAACGAGTAAGCAAGCCCATTGTGCGAAAGGCTTTCTCTCTTGAGTCGATGAGGAGAGGGCAAAATCAAAGACAATTCCCCTTGACAAAAACATAAAAAAACATAAAAAAGATATTGACACAACTTCAAAAGTGTGCTACAATATAATCGTCAAGTGGGGGTTAAAATCGCAAGGTAACTGTGATACTCAGAGTGAAGTTTTCAAAATAAAAAATAAAAAAAAGTTTGAAAACCTCTTGACAAACAAACTAAAATCAGTTATAATAAAATCACAAAGTAAAGAGTTAAAAAAAGAAAGGAAAAATGTACTATGACTAACAGAGATTTCTACAACGCAGTAATCAACGCTAACATCAACGAGGAAATGACTTCATTCGCAACCGAAGCAATCGCAAAACTCGATGCAAGAAATGCAAAGAGAGCAAGCACAGAGTCAAAGACTCAGATTGCTAACAAGCCAATCATCGAAGCAATTTCAAGAGTGCTTACAGATGAACCGATGCTTGCGTCAAAGATTGCGGAACTCTGCGGCATTTCCGTGAACAAGGCTTCTGCACTCGCCAAGAAAGTTGAGGGTGTAAAGGTTGTTGATGTAAAGGTTAAGGGAAAGGGAACACAGAAAGGGTACTTTCTCGCCTAATAAAATGGTATAGTGGGCGCCATAAGTCCCACCCCACTTAAATGATATATGCCTCCTTTCAAAATAGTGTTGTTGCGAAAAGACCGATAAAATTTATCGGTTTTTTCGTGGAAGAATTTTTTCGTACGTTACACGTACGAAAAACAATTTGATTTCTTTTTATAATTTAATTATAATATAAGTGTAATAAGAAAGGAGGTTTGAAATGAAAGTATCCGAACTTAGAAGTTGGCTTGAAGGTTTTGACGACAATGCAGATGTAATAGTTGAATATGACTGTATGAAAGAATTAGAAAGACTTTTAAAAGAAAATAGTGGTTTGCTTTCAAGAATGAAAGAGAGAGACGGCAACGAAAAATTAAATAAAATTTGTGAAGAAATTTTTAAAAAAGACTTGACAAACTTTCAAAAGTAGTCTATAATATAGATACAAAGAGAAGAATTTTTTCGTACGTTACACGTACGAAAAACAATTTGATTTCTTTTTATAATTTGATTATAATATAAATGTAATAAGAAAGGAGAATTGGAATGATTGCAAGGTGGTATCACGAAGATAGTATAGAATACTTAATTGCTTCGACTTACGCTACAGGAAAAGGCAGATTGTTTGAAATGTTTTTCGGCTGGAGAGGAACACACGATAATAAATGTAAAATGGTTTTTAGTGCTAATGATTGGAAAAATATAGATGAGTCTATAGAATACTATAATAAATTTGTAAGAAGAGAGGAGAATTAAAATGAAAGTTAGTTATACAAGAACAATCACAAAAGATATTGATATTAAAAGATTAACCAACGAAATTTCCGATGTTATTAGCGATTATGTATATGATGAAATCGGTACAGATGATTTTACTACTGAAGATTATGAAACAATACAGCCAATTATTGCTACTTGTGCTCTTGCTGTTAGTAAGGAATTAGTTGAAAAATATTCTACAATAGAACATTAAAACAATACATACTCGCGCGATGTCAAGGAAACTTTACATCGCGCCTTCAACGTATTTTCGTACGTATTACGTACGAAATTATATTTGATTTTATTTCCTAAAATGTTATAATTAAGTATCAAAAGAAAGGAGATTAAAAAATGTATAAAGAATTTACTATTAAAAATTTTGATTTTAGAATAGGATATGATAATTTAATTGATATGACTTTTGGATACAATTATAACCCAAGCGTAGACTTTTGCTATGAAATAGTTATTGGTAGATTATTTATCTGTTGGACAAAAGGAGAATAAAATGAAAGTATATGTTATTTATAAAATATTTGAAACAAATAGTGAACCAACATTGTGGATTTATAAGGCAGAAGATAGAGAAAAAGCGTACGCACATTTAAATGAATTAAATGAAAATGGTGTAGAATATGATATAATAGTAGAATATATTATGGACTAAGCCGAACACTCGTTCGGTTTTGCCCGGGCCGCCGATTGTATACAAGTATACAAGTATCCCACGCAGATTGTATACAATCTTGTATCTCCAAAAATACTTGCAATCTCTGAAAATATCAGTATAATTATATTGTAAGATAAAGGTTGTAAGTGAAAGGTAAAGGTGTCCTATGGCAATCTCAAGAAAAGCAGAACGCGAACTTATCAGAACTCGTTTCCTCGAAATGGTTTCCACTTTCCTCTACGAAAGTGGCGAAGAAGTTTTACGCGTAAAGTCGAACGAAATCGCAATCCCTTGCGTTGGTTGCGAAGGGAACGAAGATTTTCTCGTCATCACTTTCAAAGTGCCAACTGGCGCGAATAAAGGACTTGAGCCTTACGATGGTTATGCCATCGCTGAAGATTACGTTCATAATCTTGCGGAAAAGGAACGCAAGGCAGAGGAACGCAAGGCAGAAAAGGCGAAGAAAATCGCCAGGGATGCCGAACTCAGGCGCAAACGTGCGGAGATTGCAGAAAAGGGCGACAAATAGTCGCCTTTTTTCTACATTTTAGTTTTCGTACGTATTACGTACGAAAAAACTCTTGACCGCGCGCCTTCGACATAGTATAATTACATTGTCAATAAGAAAGGAGACCACAAAATGGACAGAAGAAAATCATACTACCTCACAATAGATACTGAAACTTGCAACGATATGGACAATCCACTTGTATACGATATAGGCGGTTGTATACATGACCGCAAGGGTAGAGTCGAAGAGGCTTTTTCCTTTGTAATCTATGAAACGTTTGTCGGAATGTCCGATGTAATGGCAAGCGCATATTATGCGGATAAAATTGACAACTACGAAGATGACCTCACCGCCGGACGTCGCACAATGGTTACATATTACACAGCAAAAAAACATATTGCTGACCTTTGCGAAAAATACAACGTAAAAGCAATAATCGCTCACAATATGCGTTTTGACTATAAGGCGACCGCAACAACTCAGCGTTATCTTACTAAATCAAAATATAGATATTTCCTACCTTATGGCATTGAGTTGTGGGATACAATGAAAATGGCAAATGATACAATTTGCAAAGAATGGGGATACCGTACTTGGTGTAAAATGAATGGATACATTACAAAAAACGGTCAAGTCCGCAAAACTGCCGAAATTCTCTATAGATACATCACAGGACAGAACGATTTTGTTGAATCTCACACAGGACTTGAAGATGTAATGATAGAAAAAGAAATATTTGTTGCTTGTATGGACAAACATAAAAAAATGACAAAAAAGGCGTTTAAATAACGCCTTTATTTTTGGAGAAGTTTTTCGTACGTATTACGTACGAAATTCTATTTGCATTTATTCTTTAAATATGTATAATTATATTAGATAAAGAAAGGAGAAAATAAAAATGAAAACTTTAATTATTATCAACTGTATCGTTGCCATTATTACAATAATTCTTACACTTGAAGTTTGCGACAATGCTAAAAATAATTTTAAAAAAGATTATCCTAACGCAAAATTAAATGTTACTTCGCCTAAAACGAGAATTATATCTTCTATCGCTTTGATAATAAGAGCATTAATTCCTATTTACAATATATTTTGTCTTTTGGGAGTTCTCTTTATGAGAGACAGAATGATAGAAATTGGATATGAACAACTAATAGATAGAATGATAGAGGACTAAATGTCCTCTTTTTTATTATCTATTGTTTTTCGTACGTTTTACGTACGAAAAACAGTTTGACTTATTTTATAATATGAGTATAATTATAATTGTCAAGAGGAAAGAAACAGAGTGGACGGAGGGCGGTTCTGAAAAAGTTTTTCAGAAAAGAAGAAATTTCTTCTTGACAACATCAACTAAATAGTGTATCATATAGATACAGTAAATCATAACCAAATCAGTAGAAAGGAAATGTACTATGACACAGAGAGAATTTTTCACAGCCGTTATCGCTTCCGTTGACAACGATGAACTCAAGGCTTTCGCCACAGATGCAATCGCAAAACTCGATGCACGCAACGCCAAGAGAGCGTCCACACCCTCCAAGACACAGAAGGAGAACGCACCACTTATCGAGAAGATAGCAAGCCTTCTCACTTCTGAGCCAAAACTCGCAAGCGAACTCGCTTCGGAAATGGGAATTTCCCCACAGAAGGCGGGCGCACTTGCCAAGAAGGTTGAAGGTGTCAGCGTGTGCGATGTCAAGGTAAAGGGCAAGGGCACACAGAAGGGATACTTCCTCGCATAGTCGATAGAAAAAGAACGGACTCCATATCCGTTCTTTTTTTGGAGAGGTTTTTTCGTACGTATAACGTACGAAAATATAGTTGCATTATTTCCTATAAATGTTATAATTAGGTATCAAAAGAAAGGAGAATAAAAATGAAAACATATCGCATTATAATATCAACAGAATACATCATAGACGCAAACTCAGAAGAAGAAGCAATGGATATGGTTGACTATTGCTATGAAGTCGATGCACGTTATGAATCTATTGAAGAAATATCGGAGGAAGAATAAAATGAAAAACTATCAAGAGGTTAAAGAGGATTAAATCCTCTTTTTTATTGTCCAAAATTTTCGTACGTATCACGTACGAAAAGATAGTTGCATTTATTTTTAAAAATGTTATACTTACATTGTAAGATAAAGAATTAAAGAAAAGGAGAAATAAAATGAAAACTTTAATAATTATCAATTGTGTTGTTGCTATTATTACACTTATCCTCACACTTGAAATAACTACTTGTACTACGGCAATGTTTAGAAAAGATTACCCTAATGCAAAGTTGAATAAGGTTTCAATAAAAGCAAAAATTATAAGTAGTATTGCAATAATAATAAGGTTGTTAATTCCTATTTATAATATCTTTGTTCTCTTTGGTGTTTTATTTATGAGAGAAAAAATGATAGAGATAGGATATGAAAAACTTATAGATAGAATTGTAGAGGACTAAACGTCCTCTTTTTATTGTTCGTAAATTTTCGTACGTATCACGTACGAAAAACGCAAAAGTCAAATTTGTTAAATAAATCACAATTCGAACATATGTTTGTTAATAATTTATTAACAATTAGAGTTCTCTAACTCTCGTTAGTTAAATCACAAACAATCCGAACAAATGTTCGTCGTGGTCGTACGTCGACTGCGGCCGTGCCCTGTCAAATTTCGTCCGTAGGGAGCTACGACGGAGCTGCAGCTGGGCGCCGGCAGGGAGCTGCGGACTTCCCACGTGAGGGAGCTACGCCTGCGCGACGAAAAGGAGCTGCAATTCTCCAACGAACCGGGCCGCCGCAAAATTTGACTTTTAAAATCAAATTTTATGGGAGCTGCGTCGTCGTCGAAATTTGAAAAATTTTGTCAAATTTTGAGCGCGCATCCCACGAACTGCGATTTCGATTTCCCCTGCGTTCCCACAACTTATAATTTGAAAAAGCTTCAAAATTCCTTTATAATATATATAGAAAGTGAAGAGAGGAGAAAATAGGATACACGCTCACGGAAAAGAAGTATCCTCTCCGCTTTCTCCGCGGGATTCAAAGAAAAATAATTTGAAAAGTTCTGAAAATTCCGCTATAATATATATAGAAAGTGAGAGAGAAAAGTAACTTCTCCCCTTTTAAAAAAACGTAACTGGCGTCGACTGCCTCAAGTCGAAGAAAGGCACTAAAATGACAAAGAGAGAAATGTATGTAGCAATCGTTAACGGCGAAATCAACGAGGAAATGCAGGCACTTGCAGCTGAGCTGATTGAGGGGCTGGACGCTACCAACGCTAAGCGCAAGGAAAAGGCTGGCGAGAAGAGAGCTGAGAAGCTGGCAGCTGAGGCTGAGCTTGTCAATGCTATCGTTGAGTTCCTCGGAGACGAGTTCGTAACCGCATCTGACATCTGCGACCACTTCGAGGAAATCGCAACTCCGCAGAAGGCGACTGTTCTCGTTAAGAGAGCTGTTGAGGACGGCAGAGTCGTAACTGAGAAGATTAAGGGCGCAAAGGGCAAGGTAAACGGCTACAAGAGAGCTTAGTATACGTACTACGTATACGTATAACGTATAAAAGAAGAGGTTTAACCTCTTCTTTTTTTTAGTTTAACTATTTATTTAAATAATTATATATAATTTATATACGAAATTTGACAAAAAATTGCAACTTTTTAGCGTTTATGTTAAAAATATTTGACATTTTGATATAAAAATTTGACTTTTTGATGGTGTCTGTGGCAGCCAATTTTCCTATCTTCAATCACCATAGTCCACCCCTGTATGCGCACCTGAGGGCCTCCTTGTACGCTCGGAACCTCACAGGAACCTCT
>Ga0256405_10009693_pt1 | contig 13061 bp, 11 predicted proteins | sample RumenRJG_02DNA_FD_189096 | JGI IMG/M metagenome (GOLD analysis project Ga0256405, IMG submission 189096) | Bovine rumen microbial communities from Lethbridge, Alberta, Canada - RJG_02 | ecosystem: Host-associated > Mammals > Digestive system > Stomach > Rumen | place: Canada: Alberta...
TCCGGCGGCAGCCGAGGCCAGTGCACGGACATCCAGATCCAGGCGGAGCAGATCCTGAAGATCAAGCAGCGCCTGAACGCGATCCTGGCGGAGAACACCGGCAAAACGGTGGAAGAGGTGGAACGCGACTGTGAGCGCGATCACTTCATGACCGCCCAGGAAGCGCTGGAATACGGCATCATTGATCAGGTGATTACAAAGCGCTGAGTCAGAATATGGGGGAACACTTAGGTGCTCCCCCATATTGAGCTATACTGCTTGAAGGAGAATTGGAATGGCAAAAAATGAAGACAGACGCAGCCTGCGCTGCTCGTTCTGCGGAAAGCCCCAGAGTCAGGTAAACCGTCTGATCGCGGGAAATGGCAGTTATATCTGTGACGACTGCGTCCGGATGTGCATGAGCATCATCGGGGACGGAACGGACACGGAGCCGATGACCGGCTATGACGGGCTTCCGATGGTGTTTGACCGGCTGCCGAAGCCGGTTCAGATCAAAGCGAATCTGGATCAGTATGTCATCGGCCAGGAACGCGCGAAGAAGGTTCTCTCGGTCGCGGTATACAACCACTATAAGCGGATTCTGCACAGCACGAGGAACGATGTCGAGCTCCAGAAGAGCAATATTCTTCTGATCGGCCCGACGGGCAGCGGAAAGACCCTCTTTGCCCAGACCATGGCGAAGATGCTGGATGTTCCCTTCGCCATTGCCGACGCGACGACCCTGACGGAAGCCGGCTATGTCGGCGAAGATGTGGAGAACGTCATTGTCAAGCTCCTGCAGGCGGCCGACTTCGACGTCGAGCGCGCCCAGCGCGGCATCATCTACATCGACGAGATCGACAAGATTGCCAGAAAGAGCGAGAACACCTCCATTACCCGCGACGTGTCCGGCGAGGGGGTGCAGCAGGCCCTGCTGAAGCTGCTGGAGGGGACCGTGGCCAATGTCCCGCCCCAGGGCGGACGGAAGCACCCGCATCAGGAGTTTATTCAGGTCGACACCACCAACATTCTCTTCATCTGCGGCGGCGCCTTCGACGGCCTGGACAAGATCATCGAGCGGCGCACCTCCCGCAAGAGCATGGGCTTCGGCGCCGAGATCGAAAGCGGAAAGGAAAAGGACCTTGGCGCGCTGTTTGAACAGGTTCAGCAGCAGGATCTCCTGAAGTTCGGCATCATTCCCGAACTGATCGGGCGGCTGCCGGTGGTGGCGACGCTGGATACCCTGAAGCGGGAAGATCTGGTGCGCATCCTGACGGAACCCAAAAACGCCATGACCAAACAGTATGAGACCCTCATGAAGATGGACGGGGTGGAGCTCGTGTTTGAGCCGGCCGCCCTGGAAGCCATCGCGGACCGCGCGATTGACCGGAAGATCGGCGCGCGCGGCCTGCGCAGCATCATGGAATCCGTCATGACGGACATCATGTACACCGTCCCCTCCGATACCGGGATCGTCCGGGTCGTGATTACGGAGGACAGCGTCCGGGAAGGCGGACATCCGCTCGTCCTCCGTACAAAAGACCTCGCGGGATGAGACAGGCTCTGCCCCGGAGATCGCGGGCGGAGACCTGATTGAGGAAAGACTTGGATATACAATGAACTTGGATATACAGTGAACTTGGATTGACAATGAACAAAGAAAACGAACAACGAAATATTCTGACGCTGCCGACGCTTGCGATGCGCGGTCTGCTGGTGCTTCCGAAGATGACGCTCTCGTTCGATATCGAGCGCCCTTCCTCCCTGCAGGCGGCGGAGATCGCCGCGGGCGGGGACCATCTGGTTTTCATGTCCATGCAGAAGAACCTGGAGGACGACGATCCGAAGCCGGGTGAGATCCGCTCCATCGGGACCGTCTGCCGCGTTCGCCAGATGCTGCGCCAGCTGAATCAGGGCTACAGCCGCCTGATCGTCGAAGGCCTCTACCGCGCCGAAGCGGTCAGGATCGAGGAAAAGGGCGGAATCTGCTATGCCTCGGTTCAGGAACGGCCCGACCGGAAGGAGCGGATTCCGGAGGTGCGGAAGGAAGCGGCGGTGCGCACCTGCCTGGAGGCCTTTCATGAGTATCTGGAACTCACGCGGGACATTTCCTCCGCTCAGATCCTTCCGATCCTGGCAAACCCGGATACCGCCTACATCGCGTATTTTATTACCCAGAATCTTCAGATCAACCCCGAAGACAAGCAGGAGGTTCTCGAGTGCGAGTATCCGACCCGGCGCTTCCTGCTGCTCAACCGGATCATCCGCAGCGAGATCCAGGTCCTCCAGATTGAGCAGGAGCTCTCTTCCCAGGCCCAGGAACAGATGGCCGAGAACCAGCGCGAGTATTTCCTGCGGGAAGAGCTGCGCGCGATCCAGGCGGAGCTCGGCGAAGGGGACCAGGTCGACGATTTCGGCGACTACGCGGAACGGATCAAGAACCTGGCCTGCCCCGATGAGGTGCGGGAGAAGCTGGACAAGGAGCTGAGCCGCCTGCGCAAGCAGGCCTTCGGATCGTCCGAGGCGGCGGTTCTGCGGAGCTACCTGGATATCTGCCTGGAACTGCCCTGGGGAAAGAAGAACGAAGAAAGCACGGACCTTGCGCTGGCGCGGAAGATGCTGGATGAAGACCACTACGGCCTGGAAAAGGTGAAGGAGCGGATTCTGGAGTATCTCGCCGTCCGGACCCTGGCGCCCGAAGTCAGGGGCGGCATGCTCTGCCTCGTGGGGCCTCCGGGAACCGGAAAGACAAGCATCGCCATGAGCATCGCCCGCGCCACCGGGAGGGAACTGGTGCGCGTTTCCCTGGGCGGCATTCATGATGAGGCGGAGATCCGCGGCCACCGTAAGACCTACATCGGCTCCATGCCCGGCCGTCTCATTAACGGCATCATCCAGGCAAAGAGCTGCAACCCCCTCATGGTGCTCGATGAGATCGACAAGCTGGGCTCCGACTACCGCGGCGACCCCTCGGCCGCGCTGTTGGAGGCGCTGGACCCGGAGCAGAACAAAACCTTCCGGGATCACTTTCTGGAGATTCCCTTCGACCTGTCGGAGGTCTTCTTTATTACCACGGCCAACACCACCGAGACCATTCCCCGCGCCCTGCTCGACCGCATGGAAGTGATCGAGCTGACCAGCTACACCGACGAGGAGAAGCTGCACATCGCGAGGGGCCATCTCCTGCCCAAACAGCGGAAGCGCCACGGCCTGAAGGCGACCCAGCTGAAGATCGGCGACGACGCCCTGCGCGCCCTGATCCGCGGCTACACCCGCGAGTCCGGCGTGCGCCAGCTCGAGCGCGAGATCGCCGCCCTCTGCCGCAAGGCGGCCAGCGGCATCGCGGAAGGGCGCTTCAAGTCCCTCGCAGTACGGCCGGAGAAGCTGGAAAAGCTGCTGGGCCCCGTCCGCTTCAAGCCGGATGAGCGCCGCAGCGCCCCCGCGGTCGGCCTGGTGCGCGGGCTTGCCTACACCTCCGTGGGCGGGGAAGTGCTGGACGTCGAAACCGCCGTGGTGAGCGGCACCGGCAAGGTCGAACTCACCGGAAACCTGGGCGATGTGATGAAGGAATCGGCGCGGGCCGCCATCACCTACATCCGCAGCCGGGCGGAGCTTCTGGGGATCGACCCGGAGTTTTACAAGAACAAGGACATCCACATCCACTTTCCGGAGGCGGCGGTGCCGAAGGACGGCCCGTCCGCCGGCATCACCATGTGCATCGCGCTCATCTCCGCCCTGAGCGGGAAGCCGGTGCGCGGCGACATCGCCATGACCGGCGAGATCAGTCTGCGCGGCCGCGTGCTGCCCATCGGCGGCCTGCGGGAGAAGACCATGGCCGCCCTGCGCGCCGGGGTCGGCACCGTGATCATACCGAAGGAGAACGAGTCGGATCTGGAAGAAATTGACCCCCTGGTGCGGGAAAAGCTGAGCTTCGTGGCGGTGGAACACGCGGACGAAGTGCTGAAGCTGGTCTTCCCGCCGCGGGACGAACCGCGGGAAACCGCCACAGCGCCGGGCGGCCGGCAGGCGGCCGTGAACGGAACGGTGAGCGTCTGAAATGACCGGTCTGAACCTCAACCGGGCGGAGTTTATCCGCTCCGCCGCTGCGCCGAAGCAGTTTCTGCGCAGCTCCCTTCCGAAGGTGGCCTTTGCCGGGCGCTCGAACGTCGGCAAGTCCTCCGTCATCAACCGTCTCGTAAACCGCAGGCAGTTTGCCAAAGTCGGCGCGACGCCGGGAAAAACCATCCATGTCAATTACTTTGACATCGACGGAAAGCTCTGGCTCATCGATCTGCCCGGCTACGGCTTCGCGAAGGTATCCCAGGAGGAGCGGGACCGCTGGGCAAAGCTGATGGAGAGCTTCTTCGCCGAAGACGGGACCTTTGACGCCGGGGTGCTGATCGTCGACGCGCGGCATAAGCCGACGGCGGACGATGTCCGGATGGCGGAGTATTTCAAGCGGTCCGGGCGTGCGTTCGTGGTGCTGGCCAACAAGCTGGACAAGCTGAAAAAGAGCGAGATCGACCCGGCCATGGCGCTGATCCGTGAGACGCTCCGCCTTACCGAAGGGACCGAGCTGATTCCCTTCTCCGCCGAGAAGGGGGACGGGCGGGAGGACCTGATGGGCTGGCTGCTCCGCCTGCTGTAGAAAGCGGGGGGACCGGCATGATACGCCTGGATAAATACATCGCCGACGCCGCCGGCCTGACCCGCAGCGAGGCCGGAAAAGCCATCCGCTCCGGAGCGGTCGCGGTGGACGGAACCGTGCTCCGAAAACCGGAGCGGAAGATCGACGAAGCCGCGGCCGCCGTTTCACTCAACGGGATGCCCTGCGTCTGGCGGCAATTTCGCTATTATCTGCTGGATAAGCCGGCCGGCCTCATTACCGCCTCCAGGGACCGCACGCGGGAGACGGTCCTGGACCTGTTTCCGCCGGAGATCCGGAAAACGGACATCGCCCCGGTCGGAAGACTGGACAAGGATACAAGCGGCCTGCTGCTCCTGACCAATGACGGCGAGTTTGCCCACCGGGTGATTTCCCCGAAGTATGAAGTGCCGAAAGTCTACCGCGCGGCGGTGGAACACCCGCTGGTGCCGGAGGACCCCGAACGCTTTCGAAGCGGCCTGGTCCTTGCCGACGGAACGGCGTGCCTGCCGGCGGAACTTGAAATTCTGGATGCGTGCGAGTGCCTCGTGACCGTGCGGGAGGGGAAGTACCACCAGGTGCGGCGGATGCTGGCCTCGGTCGGGAAACCCGTCCTGACGCTGCGGCGCCTCTCCGTGGGACCGCTTCGGGTCGAACCCGGTCTCGGCCCCGGGCGCTGGCGGGAACTGACGGAAGAGGAATTGTGCATGATGTTCAAGCTGCTGGGTATGGAAAAATAGTCAAAAACAGCCCCGGAAATTCTGCGGTTTTTGACTTGTTTGGCAATTCACCCGAAAAAATTCACAAAAATCCGACGCATTTTCTATTGAAAATTACTGATATTAGAGTTATTATAGTGCTATGTGATTTTCTACGTGGTTTTTTTATAATCATTTTGCCCAAATGGGGGCTCGATTCCTCTGCACGGTCTTGACCGACCGGATTTTCAGCCGGAAACAGGCGGAATGGAGAATGCGTTTATGCCGAGCAGAATTTTTCAGAATGTTATTATTCAGATGAAAGACTCCGTCGACAGGACGGTCGGCGTTGTGGACGATCAGGGCTATATCATCGCCTGCAGTGAGCTTGCGGCCATCGGGTCGCGGGTGGAGGACTTCCGCCTCAACCTTGTCGACAGTGTCAGTCACGAGCTCGTGACGGCCGGGCGGACCTATGTTCTTCTCAGTTCCGAGAGCGGCCAGCTCGGTTACGCGGCCTTCGTGGACGGCACCGACGCCGTCGCGAAGACGGTCTGCGCCATCTCGGCCGTCGCCTTTGACGAGGCGCTGGCCAATTATGAGGAAAAGCACAACCGCGCGGCCTTTATCAAGAACATCATTTCCGACAACATTCTGCCGGGGGATGTCTATGTCCGGGCGAAGGAACTCCATTTTGTCACGGATGAGCCGCGTACGGTCTTCCTCATGCGTCAGACGGAAAACGCCGACGTGGCGGCCGGGGAGCTTGTGAGCCGGCTGTTCCCGGACCGGCAGCATGACTTCGTCCTGAACATCAACGAAAGCGACATCGTGGTGGTCAAGTCCCTTCAGGCGGACACTTCGAAGGAAGAGATCCACGCCATCGCCGCGGGGATTGAAAAAGCGCTGTATGAGCAGCTCGGAATCCGCTGCGTCATCGGCATCAGCACCGAGGCCCGCCATCTGCGGGAACTGGCCGACCGCTACAAGGAGGCCCAGGTCGCCATCGACGTCGGCCGCGTCTTTGAAAGCGACAAGACCATCATCCATTATGAGAGTCTCGGCCTCGGCCGTATCATCTATCAGCTCCCCACCACCCTGTGTGAGATGTTCCTCAACGAGGTCTTCAAAAAGAACCCCATCGAGACCCTGGATGAGGACACCCTGGAGACGATCAACCGCTTCTTTGAGAACAATCTTAACGTTTCCGAAACATCCCGGAAACTGTATGTTCACAGAAATACGCTAGTATACAGGCTTGAGAAAATCAAAAAGATCACGGGCTTGGATCTTCGTGAGTTTGATCACGCCATCGTGTTCAAGGTCGCGATGATGGTAAAGCAGTATCTCGATTCCCTGAATACGTCGAAATACTGACCTCTCTGTTCGGCCGGATCCCGGCGGAACCGAGTTTCTCGGAGGCAATTTATGGTACAGATGACAGACGTCACGAAGATCTATGACAGCAGCAGTACGGTTGCGCTCGACGGGATCAATCTGACGATCAACGAAGGGGAATTTGTCTTTCTCGTCGGACCTTCCGGCTCGGGAAAGACGACCCTGATGAAACTCATCACCGGCGAAGTGCGTGCCACCGCCGGTGAGATTGTTGTCAATGATTTTGACATGGTGAAAATCAGACGCAGGAAGCTCCCCAAGGTACGCCGTACGCTCGGGGTGATTTTCCAGGACTACCGCCTGATTGAGAACATGACCGTTTATGACAATGTGGCTTTTGCCATGCGCGTGGTCGGGGCCAAGGGCAAGAGCATCGCAAAGCGCGTGCCCTATGTGCTGGAGCTGGTCGGGCTCGAGGGGCGCGAGAAGCGTTTCCCGAACGAACTGTCCGGTGGTGAGCAGCAGCGTGTCGCCATCGCCCGTGCGCTGGTGAACAACCCGCGCATGATCGTGGCGGACGAGCCGACGGGAAACCTCGACCCGGTGCGCAGCCTCGAACTGATGCTGCTGTTTGAGAAGATCAATGAGATGGGCACGACGATTCTCGTTGTCACACATGAAAAGGAACTGGTCAACGCCTTTTCCAAGCGGGTCATCACGATCGACGACGGCCATGTGATCAGCGATGACGGAGACGGGTATTACAGCTATGAGCTTGAGTAAGAGTGCATACCTCATTCGTGAGGGCTTCCGGAGCATCCGGACCCACGGTTTCATGTCCTTCGCCTCAGTGACGATCATCACGGCCTGCCTGATCATCATGGGCAGCATCACGCTGCTCTCGCTGAACATCGACGCGCTGATCGCCGATCTGGAGCAGCAGAACGAAGTGGTGGCTTTCGTGGACGAGAGCATCGTGGACGAGGCTTCCGCCGAGGCGCTGAAGACCGACATCATGAACGTGCCGAACGTCTGGGGGGCGGATTTCGTCTCCCGTGATGCGGCCATGACGAGCTTCATGTCCAAGTATGACGACCGCCTGATGGAGGGCATCGATTCGACGGTGTTCCGGCATCGTTTCGTCATCCACCTGACGGATATTTCCCAGATGGCCGACACCAAGGCCGAGCTGGAGGCGATCCCGGGAATCGCGAAGGTAAACGCCCAGATCGAGTATGCCGACCGCTTTGTCCGAATCCGGAACATCGTGAGCGTGGTGTCGCTGATCCTGACGGTGATTCTGACCTTTGTGTCCTTCTTCATCATGTCCAACACCATCAAGCTCACGACCTTCGGACGCCGTGAAGAGATCGCGATCATGAAGATGGTCGGCGCGACGAATTCCTTTATCCGCACGCCCTTCGTGATTGAAGGTCTGATTCTCGGCCTCCTGGGCGGCCTGCTGGGCTTCCTCGCGGTCTGGGGCATCTATACCGTCCTCAACAGCAGCCTGCTGGATACCCTGACGGGAAGCTTTGTTTCCCTGATCCCGTTTAACCGGGTGATGTTCCCGATGCTGGCCGCCTATGTGGGCGTCGGCGTTCTGATCGGCGTCTTCGGCGGTGTGAACGCCATCCGCAATTATCTGAAGGTGTAAGCAATGAAACAGAGAAAAAGAATGATCTCCGTCATCGCCGTCATCATGGCGGTGCTGATGCTGCTCTCCCTGGTGGCGAGCGTGATTCCCTCGGCTTTCGCCATCTCCCAGAGCGATATTGACGCCCTGCAGGCGAAGAAGGATGAGATCTCCGCCCGCGTGAAGGAAGCGGAAGCGCGCGTCGACACGCTGAAGGAAGCCCAGGCCAACGTCCTGGACCAGAAGGCGGCCCTGGAAGAGAAAAATGACGCCGCGAAGGAAGCGCTCCGGCTCGTCGGGGAAGAGATCGTCATGTACGACGGCATCATCGAAGAGAAGACGGAGGAGCTCAACCTCGCCCTGAACCGGGAGCAGACCCAGCTGGAAAAGTACCGTGTCCGGGTGCGCGCGATGGAGGAGACCGGCGGGTATAACATTCTGACCGTTCTGCTGAGCTCCGGCGATTTCAATGAATTCCTCACCGCCCTCGACGACATGGAAAAGATCATGACCGCCGACCGCGACCTGGAAGACGCCTACATCGAAGCCCGTGAGGAGAGCGAGCGGGTCAAGGCGGAGTATGAAGACGTGAAGGCCGACTGCGAAGCCAAGCAGGAGGTTCTCAACGCCGAGAAGGAGATGCTGGATGCCCAGATCGCCGAGACCGAAGAGGATCTCGCCGAGCTGGAAGACCAGATTGACGAAGCCGTGACGGAGTACGAGGGCTTCCTGGCTGCCGAAGAAGCGGCGGCGCAGGAGATCGCGGCCATGATGGCGGCCTACCAGCGCCAGAAGGAAGAGGAAGCCGCCGCCCGCGCCGCGGCGATTGCCCAGCAGGCTGCCCAGAACGGCGGAGGCGGAGGCGGCGACGGCGGCCTGAATCCGGGCGGCGCCGTCGGAACCGGAAACCTGGGCTGGCCGGTACCCTGCAGCACGCGCATCACCAGCCGCTTCGGCAACCGCAGTGACCCCTTTACCGGTGAGACCCGTTACCACAGCGGCATCGACATCGACGGCTACGGCAACGACGGCGCGCCGGTGGTGGCCTCCGACGGCGGCTCGGTGGTGACCGCGACCTACAACGACGGCTACGGCAACTACGTGATCATCGACCACGGCAACGGCTATCAGACGCTTTACGCGCATATGTCCGGGCTTGCCGTCGGCGCGGGCCAGACGGTCTCCCAGGGCCAGACGGTCGGCTACCTCGGTGCCACGGGCCGGGCCACCGGGACCCACTGCCACTTTGAGGTCTTCATCAACGGCGAGCGCACCGACCCGGCGCAGTTTTTCTCCGGTCTGTCCTATTACAACTGCTGAGCTCCTGCCGGCAGTATCGCCGGCGCTTCGGCGGCCTGAGCCGTCCGGAAGCACTGGCGTATTTCAGTTTGGAAAAGGAGTGAGAGCATGAGACGGATCTTCCACCACATGTTCGGCGGCGTGGGAATCTTCCTGCGGCGTCTGTTCAGTCTTGGAATTCCGCTTTGGTTTGTCCTGCTGATGGTGCTGGGCTCGCTCTTTGCCACGCGGATCATCACCCGCAACCAGGTGGTCCGGGAGGTCGGCGGAGCGGAGGACTTCGACGAGGCCATGCGCTACATCGAAATCAAGGACATCATTGACGAAAAGTTCATCGAACCTGTCGACCGCAAGAGCATGGGCTATTCCGCGGCCATCGCGATGGTCTCGGGCCTCGGCGATTCCTGGAGCAGCTTCCTGACCGATGATGAATACAAAACCTACCAGCTCTCGTCATCGAACGAATACGCCGACATCGGTATGAGCCTGGTCAAGGACTCCAGCGGCGGCTTCCAGGTGGTTACGGTCTATCCCGATTCCCCGGCGGCCCGCTCGGGCGTTGTGATCGGCATGCTGATCACCGCGGTGGACGGCCAGAGGGTCACGGAGTATTCCACCGATGAAGTCCGGACCCTGATTCGCTCAAAAATGAACGGGAAGTTCAATCTCAGCGTCGTCGGCATGACCGACCCGCTGGAGATTGACGCGACCAATGTCAATTCCGAGGCCATCACCTACCGTCTGGAGAAGACGGGGGCCGGCTATGTCCAGATCCACAACTTTGAAGCGGGCAGCGGGCAGGCCGCGGTCGACGCGGTCGAGTACCTTCTGAGCCAGGGGGCGGTCTCTCTGGTCGTCGACGTGCGTGACAATTCCGGCGGCCTGACCACCGAAGCCGCGATCTTCCTGGACTACCTGCTTCCGTCGGGACGGCTGTTTTCGGATATCAGCAAGGACGGCACCGAGCGTGTCACAGAATCCGACAGCATGAGTCTGGAACTGCCCATGGTGGTGCTCATCAACGCCGGCAGCTTCCGCGAGTCCGAGCTCTTTGCCCAGGTCCTGAAGGATTACCGCTGGGCAACCCTGATCGGCGAGCCCACCACCGGAAACACGCGAACCCAGGAAGTCATCGTCCTGAACGACGGAAGCGCCCTGCGCCTGAGCACGCACAGTCTGCTGTCCGCCAGCGGGATCGACATCGCCGCCGCGGGCGGCGTCGTACCCGATATGATCGTCTTCAACCGCAACGCCGCGGCCACCGGCACGACCGAAGGTACGGTCGGCGGGGAAGAGGGCACGGCGAGCGTGTCGGATGATACACAGCTGATGGAAGCACTCAGATTCCTGAGCTGAACAATCTTTTGAGGAGAGAAGAAACATGGCCAGTTCAAATTCCAATCGTTACAAAATGAGCCAGGAACGCCTGGAAGAGCTCAAGAAAGAGCTCAACTACATGGAGACCGTCCGCGAAAAAGAGGTCTCCGAGCAGATCAAGGAAGCCAGAAGCTTCGGCGACCTGTCCGAGAACAGCGAGTACGACGAGGCGAAGACCGAGCAGGGCAAGCTCTACTCCCGCATTGCCGAGTACAAGGACCTGATCGAGCACGCCGAAATCGTGGACAACGTGGATCACAATCTCCCGAAGGATGCCGTTACGCTGGGCAGCATTGTCATGGTGAAGGATCTGGATGAAGATTTTGAAGATAAGTATGAGATCGTCGGCTCCCAGGAGGCCAATCCCCGCGAGGGCAGAATCTCTGACGATTCTCCGGTCGGCAAGGGACTGATCGGCCATCGTGCGGGAGACTGCGTTTCGATCGCGGTTCCCGCCGGCGAGATCCGCCTGAAAATCATCTCGGTCGAGAATCCGTAAGGAGAGCCCATGGAAGAAGTAAAAGAAAGCACCCTGCCCCGGGGCTCCGAGGCGCAGGCTTCCGAACCGCAGGTGTCCGAACTTCTGCAGATCCGCCGTGACAAGCTGGCCGAGCTTCAGGCGGCCGGCCGTGACCCCTTCCGCGAGACCCGCTTTGACCGGGACGCGACGTCCGCCGGCATCAAGAACGCCTTTGACGAGTATGAGAACAAGCAGGTCTCCGTCGCCGGGCGCATCATGTCCAAGCGCGGCATGGGCAAGGCCATCTTCTGCCACATCCAGGACCGCGAGGGCCAGATTCAGCTCTACATCCGCAAGGACGCCGTCAGCGAGACCGAGTTTGCCGACTTCCGGAAGTACGACGTCGGCGACATTATCGGTGTCCGCGGCTATGTCTTCAAGACCCAGACCGGCGAGATCACCGTCCATGTCGAGCACGTCACCCTTCTGACCAAGTCCCTCCGCCCGCTGCCGGAGAAGTACCACGGCATGACCAACACGGACCTGCGCTATCGCCAGCGCTACACGGACCTGATCATGAACGCCGAGGTGCGCGAGACCTTTATCCGCCGCTCCCGCATCATCTCCAGCATCCGCCGTTATCTCGACGCCCTGGGCTTCCTCGAGGTCGAGACCCCCATGCTGGTTCAGAACGCCGGCGGCGCTGCGGCACGTCCCTTCCTGACCCACTTCAACGCCCTGGACCAGGATCTCAAGCTGCGCATCTCGCTGGAGCTGTACCTGAAGCGCCTGATCGTCGGCGGCCTGGAGAAGGTCTATGAGATCGGCCGCGTCTTCCGCAACGAAGGCATGGACACGAAGCACAACCCCGAATTCACCCTGATGGAGCTGTACCAGGCCTATACCGACTTCCACGGCATGATGGACCTGACCGAGAACCTCTACCGCCACGTGGCGCAGGAGGTCCTGGGCACCACCGTCGTCACCTACAACGGGACCGAGATCGACCTCGGCAAGCCCTTTGCACGCGTCACCATGACCGACGCGGTGAAACAGTACAGCGGCGTGGACTTTCATGAGATCCATACCCTGGAAGAGGCGCAGGCCGCCGCGAAAGCGAAGGGGATCGAATATGAAGAGCGCCACCAGAAGGGCGATATCCTGAACCTGTTCTTCGACGCATTTGTGGAAGAGCACCTGATTCAGCCGACGTTCCTGACTGAGCATCCTGTGGAGATTTCTCCGCTTACCAAGCGCAAGCCGGATGATCCCGAACATGTGGAACGCTTCGAACTCTTCATCAACGGCTGGGAGATGGCGAATGCATACTCTGAGCTTAACGACCCCATTGACCAGCGTGAGCGCTTCCGCCATCAGGAGGAGCAGCTGGCCAAAGGCGACGAAGAGGCCAACACCACGGACGAGGACTTCCTCAACGCCCTGGAGATCGGCATGCCGCCCACGGGCGGAATCGGCTACGGCATCGACCGCCTGTGCATGCTTCTGACCGACAGCCCGGCCATCCGCGACGTTCTGCTCTTCCCGACAATGAAGCCACTTGATTGATCGACCCTTAAAAAAGCCAGCAATCATGCGGGTTTCAGCGATTTGAGAGAGGCAAAAAACGCA
>Ga0256405_10009694_pt1 | contig 13060 bp, 18 predicted proteins | sample RumenRJG_02DNA_FD_189096 | JGI IMG/M metagenome (GOLD analysis project Ga0256405, IMG submission 189096) | Bovine rumen microbial communities from Lethbridge, Alberta, Canada - RJG_02 | ecosystem: Host-associated > Mammals > Digestive system > Stomach > Rumen | place: Canada: Alberta...
TGGCTTCCACGATTTTCCGTTTCAGCCGATGGAGCCACGTGTTGGAGTTGAGCACCATGCCCCGCTTCAGGTTCTCTCCCACGAGGATGCAGCCCTCGGTGTCGCTGGCGGTGTTGCCCGCGTGGATGCGTATGCCCGAGAACATCGGCACTCCGAGCAAGATGGGCAGCCACTGCTTCATCTTCGGCGACCATGAGATGACCACGGCGTAGCGCCCTTCGGGAATGGCCGACCGCCCCTTTATCTTGCGCCCGCCGTGCGCATAGTCGCGCCATGTGGGTTCCAGCGTGTCGCAAAAGTAGGAAGCCCCCTCCAAACCTCCCCCCGTAGGGGAGGCTTTAATATCAGTATTAGAGTTGAGATTTCCAACTCCCCTTCCTACGGGGGAGGGGTCGGAGGAGAGGCTTAATCGGCCTATCGTATAGCCCTTCTTCTTTGCAATTCTTGTCAATATCAGTTCCATATATTTAACGCTCTTAATGTCACAAAGTCAAATGTCACAAAGTACTATTTTTCAACCGATAGTTTTTTCCAGTGCCCCTTGTCGGTCTTCTCGATCCAATGGTCGCGATACCATCGCGAGATGATCTTCCTCAGAGCCGCCTCGCCGAAAGAGTAGAGCGTATGCCCACAAGAGTTCATTTAAAGGGGTGGACTTTGTGACTTTTGACTTTGTGACATTAAGGGAGTTCTTCAGATGCGGAAATAGTCAGAGAAGAATTTTATTATTATATATTATATAATAATAACTTATAATGATTGTACTCCGTGCTTCACGTCAGATGCTTATTGTCACAAATTCACATGTCACTGAGGCACACGGCTGCGGCACAACCGGAAGGGGCGAAGGGACGCTTGGCGAGGGCTAAAGATACCGTTTGGCAAGGGTAAAGATACGGTTTGAGAGGCGCAAACATGCCGTTTAGGAATTTTAAGGGAACGGGGGCCGTTTGTTAACAGATTTTTACAGGTTACGCCGCCCCGTTTTCAGGTAGTCCGACGAAAATGTCGTAACTTTGCACTATCAGAGAAACGCTCTGTGGGGAGCCGGATGCAGACGAGTGCGCATGAGGCTGCGGAGGGGGCTCCCGAGTAACTGACAACAGACACACACACAAAAAAAACGAAACGACTATGAGTATTTTCTATCGTAAGTTTCAGAACAAATCGAAAAACGAGAAGATGAACGGCAAGTGGTACGCCCGCACCGTTACCCTGGGCAAGACCGTGGAGCTGGCCGACCTGGCCGAGCATATGGCTGAGCACAACTCGCCCTACTCGCAGGGCGTCATCATGGGCGTGCTGACCGACATGGTGAACTGTATCCGCGAGCTGGTGCTCGAGGGCAAGTCGGTGAAGATTCCCAACCTCTGCATCTTCTCGGCAGGCATCAGTACCAGCGGTGCACGGGACCCGCAGGAGTTCTCTGTGGCGGGGAACGTGAAGAGTGCCTACCTGAAGGCCCGCAGCACGGGGCGCTTCTCGCGCGAGGAGGTGACGAAGAGGGCCAACATCCGCGAGCTGCCCGAATATGCAGTGGGCTCTGACGAGTCCGGCGACGACGGGCCGGTTATTGAGCATCCCGAGGGCTGACGCCCCCCCCCGAAACGGCAAAACGCACTCAACAACCCTAAAAAAAACGACTGAACGACTATGAGAAAAGAAACCTGGAAATTTATCATTCAGACGCTCGCCGCCATCCTGACGGCCATAGCCACCACGCTGGGCGTCACCTCGTGCATGGGCGCCGCCTGACAACGAGAGAGTGGGAATCATGAAAACTGGTGAGGGCTGGCATTCGTAACGGAAGAATGCCAGTCTTCTTTTGGAGCCTTGCTCCACAAAATATTACGTTAAAATCCTCAAAACATTATCCCGTTCTAACAAAATATTGTACCTTTGCCCTAAAAAATAGGGCGAAGATACTCACGCTCGACAAAAAAGAAAGGACTTTCTTTGTTTTGTTCTCGCTTAATCGTATCTTTGCAAACCGAATTATTTACCCCAAAAGCAAAGATACAATGTTGAACATCGAACTCGTTGACCGTCTCTACGCCCAGCTGCCACGCGAGCAGCAACAGCAGCTCATCGCCCGACTCTTCAAGCAAAGCAAGCAGACCATGGCCTATTTCCGCCGCACCAAGGACATCAGCCTCTCGAAACTGGAGACGCTGGCCGACTTCTTCCGCCTCCCCCTCGACGCCCTCCGGCAGGGCAGCACCACTCCCCCACTCCATGCAGAACACGACACCCAGCTCGTCATGGAAAACGAACAGCTGCGCCATGAAATCGACCCATGCCGAGGCGGAGCACGCCATTCATGGTGATGATAAATTTGGGTAATGTCATCATTCGCACACTTCTTCTAATTGAACCATCTTCCGCTCCAACGCCAGAATGTCGATAAACCCAGAGGCGCGATACACCTCCTTACCATCAAGCAGGAGTAATACAGTTGGGCCTGAATAGACTAGGAACCGACCTGCCACCAAGGGTTCCTCGATAATGTCGGTATAGAAGGCTTCTATTCGGGGATGGTTCTCGGTCATTCGCCCAACCTTGTCGAGCATCACGTTGCAGACGCCACAATCGGGAGCCTTGATGTAGAAGAGGCAGAGGCGATGGTCTTTGGTGGTCTGCTCTATGTCGTTGATATTCGTCAGATGTCGCATATTGCTAAAGTCTTATAGTCATTACTCTAATTGCCTGATCAGTTCTACTCCTTCGGGCACCCAGCTGAGCGAGTCGATTACTTTAGAATGGAGGATGATGCGGCGCAGGCTGGTGCAACCCTCAAACACATCGTCGGTGATGTGCCACACCTGCGGGGGTATCTCTATCTCGATGAGGGAGCGGCAATAGCGGAATGCTTTCTCCCAGATGCTTTGAAGACTTTGCGGGAGGACAACCTTCCGAAGCTGCTCGCACTCATAGAAGGCGCTATTGTTGATTTCCGTCACGCCCTCGGGGATGAAGACTTCCTCCAGACGTTCACAACTGGCAAATGCGCTCTTGCCGATGCGCCGGAGCGTGGTAGGCAGGGAAATCTCACGGACCTCGTTCAAATAGTTGAACCACCCGTCACCGATTTCACTCACGCCCTCATCCACGACGATGGCCTTTATCTCCTCTCGCCGCTCAAAAAAGTCGGGCTTGCCCTTCCGTTTGCGGAATCCTGCTCGGATGGTCAGCACACCCTCAGCATCTATTGTCCACGTCTTACTCATTTCACTCATCGATAACTTCTATATAGAAACTAAATGGACGGAATCCGTCATTACAACTGATCATGGCACTCATCGGGTTCTTCATCCAACCATCAAAGAAATTGCCTTCACCTCTGGCAAGCGACGCCACAAACTCGCGCATAGCAGACCAGGCCGAAGGGCACATGCCTTCTGGACACTCGCCATCAGCGGAAATCCATTGCTGACCCTCCCGTACGTCACAGGTGTGCTCGATAGGGTTTTCATACTTCGCCATCAAATCCTCATAGACTGTCTGGCGTATGGCTGTGATTCTTACCTTGTTCATTGTATCTCTATTGTTTCTCCCTCTCTGGAAATCTCCCAAAAGGGAATGTTCTTTTCATCTGTAAACTCCTTCATACGCCATGCAGATTCAAATCCACTAGCCGTGAAGTGCATGGGAACGAACATGCCCACCTTGAAACGCTCGATGAACTGACGACCACCGAGTGTATAGCCATTGCCTATGCGCCCGTCTACGGGGAACATCACAAGGTCGAAGCCGTCTGCAACCTTGCGAATGTCCTTCAATTCTCCTAAGAATTGTTTTTCGTGGGCTATCGGGTCTATGTATTCTTCAAACTCTTCGCTATAGATAGTTTGGCCTGGCACAGCATCAGGCAAGAACCTCGCATACCAGTTGCTCAGGTCACCGGCATGGAAGATGCGTTTACCCTCGGTCTCAACTATCCAGGAGACTCCGCTATCCGTACTGCCCAATGCCCTGACGGAAATTCTATCATCTGCCCATGATGCGCCTTTGGCTAACCATGCGTCGGCTTCATCCTTCAAGGCTCTGCGATGCCTGAGAATGTCTTTGCTCAGGATGTACGTGATATTTGACTTTTGCTTCTTCCACCCAAAGATTTCCCTTGTGAAGTGGTCTTCATGGAAATGGCTGGCAAAAACATAGACAGGCTTTTGACTCTGAAGAACGGTTTCCATGGCATGAGCAGGATCCATCCAGAAATCGAATATCAGGATGGACTGATTTGTTTCGAGTACGAAACCGCTATGGAATATGTATGTCAGCTTCATTTTGTCTCTAATCTTGGTTTTATAGGGTCGGTAAGTCTTATGACATGGTCATATTCCACCGTCAGGACTCCCTTTACGCCCTTGAAATATTGCATTGTCTCTTCAAGCGTCTTGTCATCAGGCTTCTTCAATGCCATCCCATTGATGATATTATAGTCGTAAATGACTTCACATTTGTATGCTTTGACGGCCTTCTGCAAGGGTGCTTTGCCCACCTTCTCATCGTACATCACAAGGAATACATTAGGAGAATGCTCTTGTTCTACCTGGTGGCTATGAATGGGAGCTGATAATTCTACCGCTTGCTTGGTTTTGCATGAGGTCAGAAGAACGATTACAATCTGGACAACCAATATCAACGGAATGCCATACTTGAATTGGTACCCTCCCACGATGTTATCAACATCGCAGGTCCCTCCCTTGTGCATCGTCTTATGGTGCCACACTTTCATGCCCAGCCAAGCACCTATGCTACCGCCAAGCACGGCTAAGCCCAAGAGGGATGCCTCCCGGATGCGCCAAAGCGATTTCTTTGCCTTCCACTTGTCGATGCCATACGTAAGAAACGTAGCCACGTTGATGACAACGAGATATACAATCACGATTTCTTTTATTGTCATAATCTTCTTTCTAAATTATCCTTTAGAGCCTTCCGCCCGTATTCGGTCATCAATCCACGACGCTCCAGGTCGAGGCACCTTTGGAGGTTGAGATCCGTCCAATGGCTTCCCTTCCGTCGGGGTGACAACCGCTGGGCCAACCTTCCGTCAGGGAGTTTCTTCAGCGTGGAGTCAATCCACCCAAAGCAGAGTGCTTCTTCAACAATTTCAAGGTAAGGCAGAGTGTCGGGCTTTGCCGTCTTCGACCTGTTGCAGGCTACCCAGCAACATCTTTCGGAAAGATGGTTCCGCTCAAACCACTCCCTCAGTTGGCTACGATTGGTGAATGTCAGCAGGTTCTCTACCTCCATATGCTATTGTACAATTTTATGCTATTCCTAACAGCTCAATTTCAAATATCAATGTCGAGCCACCGGGGATGCCTGGCTGAGAGAACTTGCCATAGCCCATCTCGGCAGGGATATACACCTCCCATTTGTCGCCAATGTGCATCTGCTGCATGGCGATGATCCATCCCTCAATGAGGTCGCAGAGCCTGCAAGCCAACGGCACACCGCCACGGCTACTGTCGAATGTCTTGCCATTGATGGTCTTGCCAGTATAGTGAGCCGTCACGATACTTCTTACACTGGGCTTGCCACTTTGGGCATCACCCTCTGCTAATACCTTATAATATATTCCCTTCGGAAGAGCCTTCACGCCTTCCTCCTTGGCCTTTGCCTCCAGCCAATCCTTGTTGGCCTGTATGTACTCTCGTTTTGCCATATCTGTCTGTTCGATAAATTGGAATTTATATGATTCTATCTGTCTTTTAATAGATATTCATATAAAAAAGGAAATGCTTCATCGGGATTTTTTCCTTGATGAGGATTGTTGCCATATTCCAATCCAACTGCGATATAAGATTCTATTCCTCTTTTTTCCTTCTTGGTCAGTTGGTTTCCCAAAGAAGATATAATTGTCTTTTCACCAAGGCGGTCTATGAGTTTCACAAGGACATCTCCATGATCATAACCAGCTGCTCCTGCGCCGCTGAAATCCAATAGCATTATTTTTTTGATGTCTTCTTGATTACCATCAATAGCTTTCTTGAGCAACTTGCAATAACTGATACCATAATAGTCGTCGGTTGCAATCCTTAACTCTTCTTCAACGTAAATGCCATCAACATCTTTACCGCTAAAATAAATCATATCGTTAGTCCAAAGATAAACTCCGATGCTTCCGAGGATTGCCACAATAATCAAAAGAACAAGAAACTTTTTTTTCATAATGTCATGCATTTCGTATTTTCAGACTATAATCATATCAATAAATTCCGATTTATCTGTTTGTCTTTTCGAAATCTATTCCTTACTCTGCTTGAAGAGCCAGTCCCTGACGGCGGCAATCTTGTAGCCGTAGTCAAACGAGGCCATGTGCTCCATGGCTCGGCCCGTTTCCGGGAGTACGCTTCCTGCCTCCCACTTGATGAAGTTGATGTTGCCGCCACGGGCTATCAGCTCCTCGGCCAGTCGCTCCTGCTCTTCGCCGGGGAGCTTGGCACTCCACGAAGCGGAATCTACGCGGGCTTCGTTCGCCTTCAGCACCTTTGCCAGGTCTTGCATGCCGCCGTATGCCTTCTGGTCGCCTCCGGCTACGATGTAGAAGAAATGCTTCCGTCCGAAGTCATGCATCTTCGTGGTGTCCCACTGGCTACTGACGAAGAGCGAGGCGGCAAAGAGGTCGGGATGGGTGATGTTGAAGTAGAACGACATCATGCCGCCCATCGACTGACCGGTGGTATAAAGTCGGTTAGTATCGACGTTGTATTCCTTGCAGACCTTTTCAAGCAGACGGATGGTCATCTCCACTTCGTCGGTGGTGCTCCAGTCGTCTTGCACGGCCCAGTCGGTATATTGCGGAACCAACACGAACGAGGGATGCTTCTGCTGATCCCTGTCGGAGGCGAACTCCAGGGCGCCGTAGCCTTGTGTGAGCGGAGCCGTCACCTCCTTACCGGCGGTGCTGGCATCGGCCATGAAGAGCACCAAGGGGAGTTTCTCTCCAGCCTCGGCTCCTTCGGGAACCAGCAGGTTGTACTCCATCGTCTTGCCCGTCTGAGTGTCGTTGAAAGTCAGTTGCTTAAACTTCTTCAACGTCTCATTTTTCAAGGCCACAAACGTACTGTCTGAATCTTTGTTGATCTCCATGTGGCCACCCTGACGCGGACCACGCTCGCCGCCCTTCTTCTGGGCGCAGCCGGTCATACACACCAAGCCTACTACGAGTATTAACGTTATTTTTCTCATTGTCGTTTGATATTGTTCGTATTATGATTCAACTGTTTATTTTGTTATTTCTGCTATCCATTGGAAGAGTTCATCGAGGGCATAGTCGCCACTATGTGGACGGTTCCAGGCCAAGAGGAAGTTCACGTCCTTGCCCGCATTCCGGAGCTTCGTGGCGAAGTTGACGGGCACGGGGAAGGCCGTGTCGCGGTCGCGTGCACCATGACGGATATACCAGTGGGGAGCCACCGAGGTGTTGCCGTCACCAATGAAACTCATGGGGTTCATCAGGCGTACGTTCCGGCGGATGGCATCTGTGAGCACGGTGTTGTTCTTCTGAGCCGTAAAGTCGGTGAAATTCACGCTGATGCCCGTCGCGTCGCCGAACTCCTCATTCTCGCCGCTGGCATTGTTGATGCCCTCTATCTGACTGTCGAAGGCAGGAACGCCCTTCAGGGCCTGGGTAGAGACCACATAGTTGAGATACTTCTGCATGTCGAGGTCGGTGATGTATTCACCCACCTGTCGTTTGCCGCCACGCATCGGACGCATACCCATAGGAGGCTGACCACCCTGCATCTGAGGCCGCATACCACCGTTAATTGGTGCCGCGAACATTCCTCCTGCCTCTGACGTAAACTTGAATCCAAGGCTGTCGGGAATGTCGGCACCCGCATTCTTAGCTATCTGTGCCGAACGGATAATCTCGCTCTTCAGATAGTCGAGATAGTTGTCTGCCGTCAACGGTGTGCCGTCGGGTTTCTTCAGGTTCAGGCTATTTACATACGAGGGGAACAGGGCCGCAAGCTCTTTCGTCATCTGCTTGTGGGTGTCGTCAAGACTCTGGCGTGAATCCGTCTGCTGATACAACCACTCATAGGCCATATCGGCATGTTCGAGGTCGATGATGGGACAATAGCAGACTGAGGCAAACACGTCGTCGCGCTCATCGGCAGCACCCATCGCCTTCAGCAGTTCGGCATATTCGGGATTGTTGCCCGTAGCTCCCATCAAAGCCGACATGGCACCTCCGGCACTCGTTCCGTCGGTGATGATGCGCTCGGCATCGCCCGGCATCTGCTTGTCGAAGTGGCGCAGATAGCGGATGGCGGCTTTCAGGTCGAGGATAGCCTTAGGCGCACGACCCGTATAGATGGTCTGCCCTCGCTTCACTCCCTTGTTGGCCTTGGCGTATGCTTTATCAGCAGTAATAGTGGAATTGCGCCCGCGTGTACCCGGAATCACTACCACATAACCCTCCTTCAAGGCCCTGCCCGTAGCATCGCCCGCTTGTGGCTGGGCAGCAGGCGAGGCCATGTAGCCACCTACGTATGTCCGAAGGAAAATGGGTGTCTGCCCAGTTGCTCCATCGGGCACATATACATTGAGGAACTGATAGACGGAATCCTCTACGTTCGTCACATAGAACAGTCGTTCGTAGGCCGTATAACTGACCTCCGTTCCGTCGTAGGCGGTCATCTTCGATTTCACACCTGCATTAGCATCAAATGCCAACGCCCCTTGTGCCATTGCTCCAACCGAGAGGCAGGCACCGAAAAGAATCATACAAATCTTCTTCATAAAGTCTATGGAGTGTTTCGAGTCGATGCTCTGGTCTCTGCCAAGACCTTGTTTAAATGTGAATGACAATTTTAATCTTGCTTGCTAAATTGGAATTTACTTCTTTCTCTTGGGTTTTGGTTCGGGAAGAACCTTGCATGTTTCCCTAACCAACCTTGAAAGATAGTCACGATTATCCACATCTGCAATGTAGAAATAGTCTTTTGCTCCATCATAGGGCGGACGAAATTCTACTGTCCTAAGCAACGAGCGTACTTCATCAGTAGGTTTCAGATAGAACTTGTCATCACATATTAGACCAAATATCTTTCCATTACAATAGATTCCATAGTCGCCAAACATTTTCTTTGCGACTACTTCGCCCGCTTCTGAGCATTGGTCAACAATATACTGTACAAAATCGATACTACTTGCCATGTAAATTCCGATTTATTTGTTTGTATTCTTTTTATACCCACTCAAAGTTGTCCTTTCCAGCACCTATCTCAAAGTGGTATTTGGCAATGCCCAAGTCCATCTGGGTATAGCCAATCATCGAGAAGCCTTTCTTGGCGCACACCTGATGGCGGTTGTTGCTCATGCCGACATACTCAAAAGAGAACTTTTGCTGGTTCACGGCAGTTGGTGCAAGCAAGGCAGCTTCAACACCCTTCCTGAACCATGAAGGCGTAATGTCACTGGCATTCTTGGACGAGCCAAGCGTCCTTACGGCCGAGCGGCTGACATCCTCCACGCTCTTGATCTTGTGAGGGACACCCTGTGTCTCTCCATAGCCAAGTGCAATCATACAGACGAGCTTTTCATCTTTACCGACATTGTACGCCTCTGGAACCTTACGGTATGAGAGTCCCACCCAACAGGTGTTGAGTCCCAATGTCTGGGCAAGAAGAACGATTTGCTCACCATAATAGCCCACTCGCTCATCGAGGTCTTTGGCCCTCTTACCTACCATTACAAGGTAGTTCTTCACTCCGCTGAACGTACCATACGACAGCATTCCCGTGAATGCCTTCGTCTCGTTCTGTACCAGCTGAATGTTTAGATTGCCAACCTTGTTGCATTCCGCGATTTTATCTTGGAGAGCAACAATAACGTCGGCAGGAATTTCCTTGTCAAGGTACTTCCGTACACTATGCCGGGCTTCAATAGCTTCCTGTATTGTCATATTCATATTAGTTTATTGTCTGATGAAATGTGGATAGTCGTTATCACCAAGTGCCGGATCATACTTAAAACCTTCATAGTTGAATGCAAAGAGGTCATCGGACTTTGTGATGCTATGCTCAATGATGAATCGTGTCATAGCTCCGCGACAGGTCTTGGCCCATACGGCCTGCATCTTTAGGTCATGCCCTTTGCGCACATAAAACAAAGGCTGGACGATGCGCACTTCCTTGCGTACCCGTTGCCAGTCGAAGAGATGCTGATACTCTTCCGTTGCCAGGTGGACAAGAATCCCGTCATCGGCCTTGACCGCGTTGATGAGCACATCGGTAAGGCGACTCTTCCAGAAGCCAAACATGTTCTCCCCTGCCCCACTTGGCAACTCAACCGAACCTTCCATCCGATATGGGAGAATGCCGTCAAGCGGACGCAACAAGCCATAGAGGAACGAGGTGATCCAAAGATGTCCTTGCGCGTAGTTCAAGTCCTTCTCCGTTAGCGTTTCCGCCTTCAGGTGCTTGTAGGCCTGACCATGGTAGGCAAGGATGGCAGGCATCTTTTTCGTTTCCTCAAAGAAGCGCATGAAGCGTAGTTTATTCTGCCCTGCTATCTGCAGGCTGCACCCAAGCATTTCGGCAATGGCCTCTGTCGAGTACTGAGCCATGTCACGGGCAAAAGCATCGGCCTCACGGGCAAAACGAGGTACTGACAACGCCATATCGGGAGCCGTCTTCAGCACATCGTGCATGATTTTAGCGGAAGCGAGTAGTATCTGCATAATGTTATTCCGTGGGTTGATTTCTATTCATTCTTTTGATTAATCAAATTCACTACCACCTTGACCATCACGTCCTTTTCCTCCGTCCTGCTCTCAGCAATCATCAGCGTCAAGGCTACCAGGGTATTGTCAGCTAGACGTTTTGAGCCGTCCTCACGATAGAGAATGCCGTTGTTGTTGAGGAACCACAAGAAGAGCGTAGCGGCAATGCGCTTGTTGCCATCGGAGAACGAGTGGTTCTTAGTGACGAGATAGAGCAACATGGCGGCCTTCTCCTCCACGCTGGGATAGAGTTCCTTACCTCCGAAGGTCTGATAGATCTGTCCGATGGAACTCTTGAACGAGTCGTCTTTCTCGTTTCCGAAAAGGGTGCTGCCGCCAAATTTCTCGCGGAGAGCCTTGATGGCTTCCATGGCACTCTCGTAGGTGGCGTGAAACTTATCCTCCTGAGTGGTCTTCTCTATAGACAAGCGCTCATAGTCGTAGTCGTCGAGCGTGTCGAGGGCGTAGGTATAGTCCACCACGATGTCGAACAAAGCCTGGTTCTCGTCGTTCTTTTCCAGCTGTTGGGTCTGAATAGTACGGCCTACCATCTGGACCAGCTGACGAAGCTCGGAAATTTGCTCACGGCGAATACGATCGTTGATGGCGTAGCCCTTGACGAGGTAGTCCTTCAAGACATTTCTTGCCCATATACGGAAAGCTGTGCCTCGCTTGCTCTTCACGCGATAGCCGACGGAGATTATGACATCAAGGTCATAGAATTTCTGCATGCGTTGCACCCTTCTATTGCCCTCCATTCGAACCTGTAAGTATTCCTTACAAGTTGCGTTTTCATCCAGTTCTCCTTCCTTATATGCATTTCGGATATGCATAGTAATATTCTGCGGTGTCTTCTGAAACAACTCAGCCATCTGAGCCTGTGTCAGCCACACCGTATCGTTCTCCAGACGAACGTCAATCTGCATCCGTCCGTCGTCTGTCTGATATATAACTATCTTATTCTCTTCCATCTTTATTTTCTTTAGCTACTTACTGCTACATGCTTTTAAATCTCACATAAATCCCTGTGTCTCAGCATCGCTACATGGAGCTACATACTTATCGTAAATATGGCACAAAGTTACAAAAATAACCTCACAATAGCTGATGCCAAGACCAGAAAACACACTTTTCAAACAATAATTAACGACTATAGGAGCCTTTCCGACTATTCTGGAGCGGTTTATTGGCATTTGTTCTGTCTTTTGCCTCCTATACCTCCACAAACTCACCATTACTTGTCAACAAGAATGCTTTCCTGCAATCAAGACAAGCATATTGCTTGGTGATAACAGGGCTGAACTCTTGCAGCGTATGACCGAACACTTGATAGATGCCTGGCAGTCGTTCTTCCATACATTCATGGTCCTCTACGTCGGCCCATACTGGCGATGGATACTTGGCATTTCCCCAACGTGATGCCGATCTATCCATGAGACCATTACAGACAAAGTCGAAGAACATAGCTTCGTCTTTCATCTTGTCATTAAGGGACGTGCAGATTGCATCAGCATCATTATGGGGGACTCTTGGCATTCTATATTCCAGCCACTTGGGATCTATTCCTGCATGAGTAAAGAGGTAAGCCTTTTTTCCTATTCTCATTGACATAGCCAGCCGAAATAGCGAGTGGTTTTTAGAGAAAATATCATGTATAAGCTCATAATTCTCTTTATCTTTCCGACTGTTATCCAGGTATTCGTCATAATAGTGAATGTCATGGTTGCCTAAGAGCAGAGTTACCCTCTCCATATTAGCACGCTTGAACGATAGTATGTCATTGAAGTTAGATCGAGCCTCGCTGGGAAAGTATGGGAATGACCATATACCCACACATCAATACGGCTATCGACAATGAAATCACCAAGTTCTGTAGCAAAGCCGGAATTGATGTCTGAACCAAGGTGCTGAGGTGCCACCACCTGCCGTGTTGGCAAGTGATGGGTCACCACGACAATCCTCTCTGCTGTACTTTCTCGGACACTCTGCTTGATGAAGTCAAGACAGAACAGGTGCATCCGATTAAAATCATCTACCGTCAACTGATGGCCCTCATACAACGTCTGGTAGTCATGCTTCGGAGAGGATGCAGACGGATGAGTTCTCCGCGAATACGACATGAGCAAAAACGGGGGGGCGTGGACAAGTAAGGGCCGGCACCCCCATCTTCGGTGCCAGCCCCTTCTCTTTTTCGTGATGGTGATTATCGGATGGTGATCCACACCGCCTCACCCCGGTCTTTGGCTTCCACGATTTTCCGTTTCAGCCGATGGAGCCACGTGTTGGAGTTGAGCACCATGCCCCGCTTCAGGTTCTCTC
>Ga0256405_10009695_pt1 | contig 13058 bp, 8 predicted proteins | sample RumenRJG_02DNA_FD_189096 | JGI IMG/M metagenome (GOLD analysis project Ga0256405, IMG submission 189096) | Bovine rumen microbial communities from Lethbridge, Alberta, Canada - RJG_02 | ecosystem: Host-associated > Mammals > Digestive system > Stomach > Rumen | place: Canada: Alberta | collected...
AAGGATATTGCTGAGCATCCCTACTCAGGCATCGGAAAACCGGAGCCGCTCAAGCACAACCTCACTGGCAAGTGGTCCCGTAGAATCAACAAAACTGACAGGATTATCTACTCAGTAGACGGAGAAAGGATTCTAGTATATGTTTTCTCAATGAAGGGGCACTACCAGAACAAGTAAATTGCATCATTCTCCGATTATTCCGGAGATTGAATCCACGCCGTAACGTTCCTGTAATTGTGTCGACAGCGTTGACACAATTGCTTTGCCATATTCGGCTCTTTGATTCTGGAGGACTGTTTTAATGATGCACCCCAATATTCACGAGGAAAAATCAATCGGATGAAAAATTGACAAGTTTATCTGTAAAACACGCGATTTTTAGCGTCTTTCAGCGTTATTTACGACTAAATTTGATGCAAAAATGACAGCGAGACAAACAAATTATTTTTGCTTATCTCGCTGTAAATCAGTATGTTAAGAGTAAGAATTACTCTTAATATTCTTCCTCGTTAAAGATATTGTTATTGATTGATTATTATCTATTTAACTATCTTTCGTGTTTGATTAGACAAACAAATTATAGTTTTTGAGGATTTCAAATGATAGTTTGTTTGTAGAACTGAATTAACGGTGAAGTGTTTAAAGCGTTAATAACATGAGTCGTTAGTAAAACACAATATATTATTCATTACTCACATAGATTATAGTTGCTGCATCAATAGTGTTTCCCTCATAGAGCGATTCTCCAACTGAAGTTTGGCAGGATCGGCAAAAGGGCTATCTCCTTCCATGACTCTGTCCGGGTGTCGAAGTAGAGCATGAACGGGTTGAAGTGATTCGTGACATTGCAAACACCCAGGTTCAAGGTATGCTCCAAACTACCCGTTCTGAAAGATTTCTGCCAACCCAGATCCAAACGGAACACAGTGGGCATATGATAGTTGTTTACCCCGGCGTAGTAATCCGCCGTCCAAGAAGAATAAGCCAGATACGGCAATTCGTATGTTTCCGCAGCACCATTCTCCCAATGACCGCTCTGCAGGATGAGCGTGGCCGTGAAACCACGCCACTGCGCCGTGGCATTCAGCACATGACGGCGGTCAAAGCGAGCATGGAAAGGATGGCCGTCGTAAAAGGACGGGAAGTCCTGGCGTGTCGTTTTCGACAGCGTGTACGATACCCGGGCATACCAGTCCTGCTGATAGAATTCATACAGGGCCTCGAGCCCATAGGAGAGGCCGTTGCCTGTTTCTACATTGTTCTCCCATTCCGCCAGGGCGCCGCTAAACAGCGTCTGGGCGTATTTGTAGTACACCAGGTTCTCCATCCGTTTGTAGAAGCCGCCCAGCGAGAAGGAATGAGGCCCGAAGCGGCCGGACAGGCCAGCGTTCACTTGCCTGGCATATTCCGGGGCGAGGATGTTGCCCGACGGTACGACCATGTCCAGCGACCAGCCTACCGGCAGGCCTTCCAAGGTATGGTAGTACTGCGCCATCCGGTCGTAGGTGGCCTCCAGGGCAAGGTGGGGCGAGATGTACCATTTCGCCGACACGCTCAATTCCGGATCCACCTGACTCTCAAACATGCCCTCCTGCCATTGATGCGCGATACCCGGGGCAAGGCCGGAAAGCATGGAAAGGTTGCGGTAATAGTTGAGCCGGGCGGAGGCCTTCAGCGAGACCAAGTCCGGGATGGCGTACTCCGCCTGCAGCCATGCCGTGCCCAGCATCGTGTTCACCATGCGCGTCTGCTCGCCGACCTGTCCCGGCGCAAACCGGGCATAACGCATGTTGAATCCCTCGTCCAGAGTAAACCGCACTCCGAGCCGGTGCCGGAAGCCTGCCTTGAAGCCGTATTCCTCCATGTCCGAATGCAGCGAGAGGTGGTTCTCCGTCTCCCGGTATACTTTCAACTGGTCCTGAAAGCTGCTGTAACGGTTCGCGGACGCCGTTACCTCGATGCCGGTCCTTTCTCCCTCTCGCCGCCATTTCAGAAGGCCCACCATGTTGTTCCAGCCCATCACCTCATGCGACTGGTCCGGCATGTCGAAGCCGTACCTGTCCAGGCTGCCCAGGAAGGAGGCTTCCAGCGTGTTCCTGCCGTTTGGTTCCCAGCGGAGCTTGGCGTATGCGTCGCCCACTTTCGCCGAGAAGTTGTCCAGTCCGCCGAGAAGGCCGGGCAGTATCCCGCGGAAAGTTTGATACTCCCAGCTCAGCGGGGAAACGCGGGCGGAGGCCATGAAGGACAGTTTCTTGCCGAGGGGGCCTTCCGCCCCGATGCCGGCGAGGAAGTTGTTCAGCGCCACGCTGCCGGTCCAGCGGTCCGCCGGCTTCCTGGTAACGACGCGCAGGTGTGCGGCCGTGAAGTTCCCCTCCGAACCGTCGAAGCCGCCCTTTCCCAGTTCGGCGCTTTCCATGACCTGCGCCGGAATGATGGTCGTGAGGCCGAGGATGTGGGAGTAGCCATAGACGGGCACGCCGTCCAGCGAGAACAGGTTGTTGCCCGATCCGCCGCCGCGCACGTACATCGCCGTGGTGCCGTCGGCGCCAGTTGTCACGCCCGGCAGCCCCTGCGCCCAGCGGATCGGGTCGCCCTCGCCGAGCGGCGAGACGACGCCCCGGATCCCCTCCAAGCCCGTCTGCAAACGACCCAGACTCAGCTCGATACGCCGGGTGTCAGTCTTCACCGCAGCCTGCAGCGTATCCTGCCATGCCACCTCCTGGGCAGAAAGTGACAGGCTGACAAAACCAAGCAGGAGTAATACAAGGCGTTTCATAATGGCGAAGTCGGAGGAAAATACGGGCTATAACTCTCCCTGTACAATCTTGCAATATCCTTGCGGGGAATTCCGGAATCGACATACGTATAAGTCCTTCCCCAGGGGTATTTGCGGCTCGTCGCCGCGCCGAAGATGCCGATCCCGCCACCGTGTATGTTGGAGTAGATATTGTCCCGGAAATAGATGGTCGAAAGGTCGGCGGAGGCCCGGATCTCCTGGTATTGGCGCGACTCGAAAAGATAATGTTCATAATCCTTGGAATAAGACATGCACAGGATATACCCTTCGTCTTCCGCCAAATCCTGTACAAGCCCCCAATCGTAGGGAGCGAGGGTCCTTCCGTCGATGTCTATTGCATAACCCAAAGGGTAATTCCCATAATACTCGTTCCCGGCCTGCCGGCGGCAGAACTCCCCTTCGAAGTTGCCGGACAATGCGAAAACCTGTATATCCTCCGTGGGCAGAACGCGCAGGAAACGATCATGCATGCTCATACCCCTCAGGGTCGGATACAGTTCCGTGCGGTGGGCGGCATAAAACCCCTGCTCTTTCCCGGGTTCGCCGTAGTCGGCACTGAACTTCCATGGATTCCGGACATCCTGCTGAGGAGGATCATACACTTTATCAAGGACGTTGCAATAATCAACGACAGCGTCCGTACATATCTCCCGAGCCATCTCGTGCTTCCAGGTTGCCGGATTGTAACTCATAGCGTAGATCCAGACCGGCCTCTCAGCAGACCACAGAACATAATATGTTTCATAATCCGGAAAAGCTTCGTCCCGGGGCCATAAACGAGGAGAATAAATCAATCCGTCGATATCTTCCCATTTCCCCCACGGATAATCCCAACCGGACCATGGCTCGATGCAATCAGCGAAATGCGTATAGCCTATACACTGGATCTGCGGCGGCGAAGGCATCGTCTGTTCCGCCCAAATCCTCTCATATCCGGGGACTTCCACTTCCAACCGATATGTCCGGCCCGGAAGTGCCGCATAGGCCAGCGTCCATTCCTCGCCCGACCGATGCGTGAATTCTCCGACCTCCTCCTCGCCGTCATACAGGGCCGCGCGCGCCTCCGTCAGCGGAGGCGCCTCCGAAAGCGACGCCCCCTTTGTGAACGTCAGCCGCAGCGTCTGTTCCGGCCCATCCGTCAGCAGGCACGCCACCACCACCTGCGGCTTATCCCCTGCGTCCAGAATCACGTCCTGGACGCAGGAAACAATAATCGGAACAGTCGCAAGGATAAGAAAAAAAGACTTAGCTCTTCTCATTGTTACAGCTCAATCATACAAATTTAAGTATTTGTCATAATCACTGATCCATTTTTGTTTTCAAACGCGTTTGTTTAAGGATCGACATGCAGAGTGTATGATGGTGTTGCCACTAATGTTGACCCATTGAAAATCCCGTCTGATTCTCCGATAACAATACCGATGGGATCATCATTACCCGTTTGCGCAATCATTATAGGCGCGAATAAGCACAAAGACAGAATCAGCAACAATACTTTCTTCATAACAATGAGTTATTTAGTTTACTACAAAGCTATGTATTGATTGCGGATAATACTCAACTCATACGCCTAAAAAATCTTACAAACACGTTTTTATAATATTGATTTACAGTCATTTAAAAAGTGTAAGATAGACAGAATCTTACAACCATTAATCGCGGCACGCGCATGCCAACCTAAAGCCCTGATTAACAGCCACTTATGCCCCCGTCTACTCGTAAACAAGTGGTGGAAAAAGAAGTAACATGTAAGATAATAATCTACATGAGTGCCAAATAATCTGCTTTGCCTATGGCGCGAATCTTCTGCTCTAGACGGTGCGTCTTGACATAAACATTATTGATAGAGATGTTTAATAACTCCGCTACCATATCTGACTTCAAGTCTATTAACCAGTAACACAAAAAACGCTCTTCGCTAGAACCGTCTGAAAAGCCAAGATCAGAAGATAAACGCGAACACAATTCATCTAGTTCAGCGTCAAGCCTGCGCTTTAGAGCACGAGTATCCTTCTCCAATGCACACACCGCTTGGACCTCTTTCCGCAATGACTTAACAATCTCCGCATTTGAAGAACGCCCCTTCTGCCCCATCCACATTAAGTAGCCAAAGTGCCCACTTTTGCGTAGACGCTCCAGGCGTTCCTGGCGAAGTTGAAGACGCAACTGAGCCAGTCGGGAAGAGAAATCATCTGAAATGATGGTCGCACGGGCCTCTTGAAGGTGCAGGTCTCGCTCTAGTTCAGAACGTATAGATAGAAGCCGGTCCCTTTCTGCACGCATTCGACTACTCCTGATAAGTAAGAAAAAAGCAAGAGAAAGCAAAATAACGATGTTAGCCAGAGCCCAGAAACCTAGTCGAAGTCGTCGTTCATGCTCGCGTTCAGAGAGTTGTGCATAATACTCTTGAAGAGCCTGCGTCACTGAGTCATTCAAGGTTTCCATTATGGTGCCTCTCTCTCCATCATGGATTTCCGCTTGATATGAATAGGCATGTGGATAATCTCCATTATACACTGCCAGACGCCTCAACCATGGAAGCACGTCATAACGATCCGGACCATTTATGGATTCAAGGCGGGAGCGGAGGGATTCAGATTCAGACATCTGTCCATTCAAGGCGAGAGCATAAGCATATGTACCGGCTTCTCTAGGTGTAAGACTCCCACTCAATGATTGCTTGCGTTTCAGCATTGCGATAGCCTTTTCCGGGTCTTTGTTCGGTTGTTGTACTAACAGTTGTGCGTAATTGGACAAATAGAGAGACTGTGCAAAAGGATATGAATCAGAATGAGCAATTCCATAAGAATACAATGAGTCTGCCTTATGCCAATCTTCTGTCTTATGATAAACCATTGCCAAATCCCCAAGCACAGACTCATACATAGGATCCCCAGTCTCTCTAAACACTGCCAACGCTTTTTCTATATAGTTCTTTTCCTTTTCATAATTGTAAACAGAATTAAAAACAGAAGATTCTGCTACATAAAGAAGGCCCAACGCATGTTTGTCATTAACCCTTTCAGCATATTCTTCTGCCAAAGCATAATAAACGGCTGCACTATTCTGATCTTTATTATCTTGAGCAATTCGCCCTTGATAATAAAGAGTCTTCATCCTGTTATCAACTGAGCCGTGACGTCCATACCATTTCACGGCAGGATCCAAAAGGCCAGGTGAGGTAATGTCGTCATAGCATTTATCAAGGGCCATAACACGCAACAAGGAATACCTAGCCCGTAAAGCACGAGTAGTTAAGATATTTGAATCCACTCCTTTTAATACTATCAAGGCACTGTCCGGGCATTCATTAAGAAAAGACTCCACATCATCCAGTGTTGAAACTGTACGATTCTGTGGTACGGGCTTGCAAACAACGAGATTCGCCACTGCAATAGCCAAGGCCAAATGTATTAAAAGAATTCGGTTCATAGTTCAAATTTAACACTTTCCAGAATACATCCCACTAAAAGCCACTCTTTTTCATCCTTTTGAAGTCATCATCTAAGCTTTTCCGCGACGCAGATGAAATGGCTTTATTTTCTGCGTCGCGTCCGGAAAAGCTCTCGAAACTGCCAAATACCAGCCGCGACGCAGAAAAAAAGGACAAAGTTTCTGCGTCGCGGCTTCACCCCTCCCAAAACAACAGCGAGGAAAACACGGATTGCTTGTTTTCCTCGCTGTAAATCAGTATGTTAAGAGTAAAGTTTTCTCCTAATACTCTTCCTCGTTAAAGATATTGTTATATATTGATTTTCAATGAATTAAATAAATTTGATGTCTATTCGGACAAACAAACTTCGTTTTCAAAGATTCTAAAAAGACAGTTTGTTAGGCCACTTCACAATGGCAGCAATAACTATTATTATTGTTTTGTTCCAAACATAATGCTTTTTTCCAGACAAACATATTTTTCAAGGTAGAAAGTATCATAACTCCCTTAGCTAAGCACAAATCTACTAAAACATGCAGTATTTCTACTAAAAGTATTAGTAGATTATTTTTTTTTTACTATCTTTGCAGTCGAAGCTTAATATTTTGCATTATGATAAAGAGTTTGACTGCTAAAGAAGAGATCTTGATGAACATCTTTTGGGCGCACGGGCCCTTGTTTATCCGTGATGTTATTTCATATCTCCCGGAGCCAAAGCCCCATTATAACACTATAGCTACCTTGGTGAAAATACTGGAGAAGAAGGGGTTCCTGGAGCGGGAGCCCATGGCCAATTCATTCCGTCATAAAGTTAAGATTAGCGAGCGACAGTATAGAGGTCGTAAGGTTTCTGATGTCGTCGCGAATCATTACAACAACTCATATTTGTCTTTAGTTTCGCAGTTCGTGGAAGAGGAGAAGATCGACCTTGCAGATTTGAAGGCATTAATTGCATCAATTGAAAAGCAGCAGTCATGACAGAATTCCTATACTATATTGCCCGGAGCGGACTCTATTTAGGTATCTTCTATGCGTTTTACCTTCTGGTAATGCGCCATGCTACCTTCTTTCGGATGAATCGGATTGTACTTCTTCTGGGTTCTGTGATTTGTTCTTTGCTTCCTTTACTAAGAATTAGAAAAGAGAATCACATTACAGCGGCAGGACCACTTTCCATAATTGGCTCAGAAGAGTCCCCCCTTTCTGCCGCCCATAATTCCTTCCTATCTTGGCCGGTCATCTTATCCATTGCTTATCTCATAGGGGCATTAGTTATCATTCTTTACACGACAATCTCCACAGTAAAGATGTTACGGCTGATGAAAACCGGAGAGAAAAGGCTAATTAAGGGATACCAGACAACAGTATTGGAAGGAGACCATCCATCCTTTTCTTTCGGAAAGATCATAGTTATTGGGAGAAAAGATCTTGAAGAGAATCCTGCCATTTTTACCCATGAAATGATGCATGTCAAATGCCGCCACTATTTGGATCTATTCATTTACCGTATCATCCAGATTGTTTGGTGGTGGAATCCGCTTGTGTGGATTTTGCGAACGGAATTGGGTCTTCTTCATGAATACGAGGCAGATGACGCCGTCATAGATGCCGGCATAGAAGCCCGCCAGTATCAAATGCTATTAGTCAGAAAAGCTGTAGGCGATGAACATTTTGTTCTTGCAAGCGGATTTCAGCATTCCAATCTAAAAAGCCGGATTTCAATGATGTTGAAAGGGGCCTCACCCAAATGGTTTTGCTGGTGCTATTTAGCGATTCTACCTGTTCTATCTATCACAGCGTATGCTGTAAATCCGGTCCGAGACAGCCATACAGAGGGAATAGCGATTGAGCTGGAAGAATCTGTTCCATTCCATCTTGTAGATGTCAAGCCAACTTTCAACGGAGGAGATGCTAATGAATTCTCCCGCTGGGTAAATGGACAACTGCAATATCCAGAGAATGCAAAAAAAGCCGGTATCCAGGGGCGGATTGACCTTAGCTTCGCGGTTGATGTGGATGGATACATGAAGGATATTCGCATTGTCCGAGGCGTTCACCCGGATCTGGATACTGAGGCACTGAGAGTACTTACGAGCTGTTCTGAAAGATGGACTCCTGGGTCTCAAGATGGACATCCGGTCAAAGTGACGTATAACTTCCCAATCTATTTCCTACTCAAGTAGATTTATAGAACATATTAACGCGTATGCGTAAACTCAGTTATATTACCGGACTTCTACTTGGCAGTCTTTGTGTCGTACATGCCCAAACTCAAGACTCGCTGGATCTCCGAAAGGGGATATTGGCGGAGGCACGTTACCTCAAGAGCATTTATAAGACCGACGAGGCCATCGAGAAGTTGTCAGAACTTGTAAAACCGGAAGGTTTTGACGAGGACGTCCTCTCCGAACTGGCCGACTGCCACTTTCAGAGTGGGGATTACGAGAGTGCTGCGGGGACCTACTTCCTACTATCATCCCGTGCTCCGGACAATATTCTTTACAAAATCAGGCAAATGCAGACCTACGCTCGGATCAAGGCCTGGCCGCAGAGCATTCAGGCCGGTCGGGAAATTCTGCAACTGGATTCCATTCCTGCTGTACTTAGTTTTATCGGTGATTCGTTCCGCCAGATGGAATCGGCAGATTCGGCTTTGTGGTACTACAGACGCTCCCTTGCCATGAGGCCGATGAACGAGTCGGTCGTGGCCAAAGCCGTGAATGTCCTAATTGGTAAGGGTGATTATGACGGAGCTATATCCCTGACGGGAGCATTTCTGGCGGAAGATCCTGACAACACCCTTGTTGCCCCGCTTGAAGGCCTGTCCTATTACCGCAAAGGGGACTATGAATCTGCCATAAGCGTTTTCCAACGTCAGGAGGATATCGGCAACGATACCTATCCCATCCATTATTATTTGGGACAGAGCTACTGGCATACGAAGGTAATGTACCGGGCAGAGGAAGAGCTTCTGACTGCATGGCAGATCGACTAAAGTGATGTGATCTTGGCTTATTCAATAGCAGCGGTGAAGTCAGACGGTTATCGGCCTTTTGAGAAGGAGGTCAAACCTTGGCTTGATAAGGCATGGGAGATGATTCAACCCGATCCTGCAACTATGTCCCGCCTGCATCAGCAATATGGATTAGGGTATTATAGACGCCAGGATTCCTGGGACAAGGCCATCGAGCATTACAAAGAAGCTTACCGGTATAATCCAAAGTTCATTTCGGCGCTGTCCACCATTGCCTATTGTTATGAAATCAAGAAAGATTACAAACATGCACTCGAGTGGTATGAGAAGTATCTCAAGGTAGCAACCCCTGGTTCTCAAGGTTATGAGTTTGCCACCAAGAGTATTGATTACCTCAAGGGCGAGCTTTTTATGGAAGAGAATGAATAAGAAACTGTATATCACACTATTACTGGCATTCCTTGGTCTGTCTGCCAAGGCTCAAGTCGTTATCTTGAATGACAATGTTTTAAACGGTCGGATGAGTGAAATCAAGACTACAGTGCTTGACTCACTGACCCGTGAGCCGGTGGCTTTTGCTTCCGTATATGTAATTCCTTCGAAAGATACAACCATTACAAACTTTACTCTGACTGATGCCAAGGGAGAGGCCAAACTCGATGAAGTGCCATACGGGAGTTATGTATTTCATGTGGAGATGATGGGATACAAGCCCTTCATTAAGGAAAGGTATTTCCGTGAAGAGCAGGTTGATATGGGCACGATCCGACTTCAGGTGGATGAACTATTCCTACAGGCGGCCACCGTCACTGACGTGGGAAATCCCATCGTCATCAAACAAGATACTGTCGAATTCAATGCATCGTCTTTCCGAGTGGGGGCTAATGCGATGCTTAAGGACCTGCTGCAACGTATGCCTGGGATGGAAATAACAGTTGACGGCAAAGTAAAGTTCAACGGGGAGGAGATTGATAAACTTACCGTCGGCGGTCGGACTTTCTTCTTCAACGACCAGAGCACAGCGCTGAACAATCTTCCGGCTGCAGTAGTAGACAAGATCCGGGTCATCGACCGGGAATCAGAGCAGACTCGCGCATCCGGCATCCAAGATGGACAGCGAGAGAAAGTATTGGACGTTGCGTTGAAAAAAGAATATGAACAAGGCTGGTTCGGTAATGTTGGGCTAAAGGGAGGTACAACCATAGGCGATAAGGCGGACACCAGTCCACTTCGAGACAGCCGGGGATTGCTTTACAATGGGAATGCCTTAGCATCGGCATATACCGAAAAGGACCAGGTGACAGTCATCGCTAATAGTCAAAATGTTGATGACTCAAACGCCGTCGTTGTTATTATTGATGAAGACGGAGAGCGATCCACCCTTAATCAAGGGCTTTCGACGGCCGCTCAATTAGGTGTAAATGCAAATACTACCCGTATTAAGGATGTCGAAACCACTGTAAGTGCAAACTACAAATACACTGATACGGACTCTGGTACCATGTCGGAGAGGACTACGTATCAGAATGATGGGAACTTGCTATCTTCTTCCAAAAACACAGAAAAACAGTACGCAAATTCCCTGAATACCAATATGGAATTCGAGAAAGAGAAAGGGAAGGTCTGGTTCCATATTCGCCCGTCGTTCCGTTATAACAAATCGAATTCAAGCAGTGATGGCGCTTCTGAAACTATCCGTGGCGGCAGCTTTGTCAATAGTTCAGAGAACACCACACATAATCTATCTCTAAGTAAGACTGCCGATATTGACGCTGATTTCACTCTCCGTAAACTTTGGGGCAAAAATGGAAGGACTATCCGAGTAAGTACAGATGCTAGTTATGGCATCAGTTCCGGAAACAGTGATGAGATATCGGTGCTTACTATGGTTGATGGAAGCGATACCAGAAATATGCATTATGACTCTGATGGTCAAACTTATGGTCTGGGAGGATCGCTGAGATACACCGAGCCCATTGGGGAGAAATGGACGCTTTCTTCCACAGCTGAGTATACCTGGTCCAAACGTAGGAGTGTTCGGGAAGCATCTGATGCTACAGGTAGGAATGATTATTATAGCTCGGAAAGCCAATCCAATTATGTTGAGCAAGAATATGATCTAACAGCCCAGTACAAGTTTGGACAAAACAGTTGGATCACTCTTGGCGGTAGCATTATCGGTGTATTAAATGAAACCTTTTCGAAAAGCTACGGTATAGAAAGACTTACAGGGAAGGATGAGTGGCTATGGTCGGTAACACCCACCTTGCGCTTCGAGCACAGTAAGGGTAATGACCGTTTTCAGTTTTCCTTGTATGGGTACAGTCAACGCCCCAGTTCATCCCGTATGCTTCCCGTCATGAACATTACTGATCCTGCGAGGTTAATTCTGGGTAATGTGTATCTCAAACCATCCACACAATCCTACTTCTATTCTTCATGGACACGGAACAATCGTGAACGCTTTTCCACTTTGATGGTCTATCTTAACGGGACTTATATCGCTAATCCAACCAGTTATGCTCGCTGGTATGATGGGGATGGCATTTTGTATTCCCTCCCGGTCAATTCCAGAAAGCCAAGTATCAGTTCTTCTGCTACTGTCAATTATACAACGCCGTTAGACGAAAAGAAGAATTGGTCAATGACCCTGAGTGGTTCAGCCTCTTATTCATCGTCCATTAGTTATCAGGTGAAGTCTACGCTTTCCCCTCTAGACAAAGACACTTTTGATTATTCAGCGTTCATGTCTGATTTTTGGGGAGATGCTGATGGTAACCGATTCTATGGGGGTCTCAGCGGTTTCGGTGAGAGCAGAACAATATCTTTCAATCCGTATGCTGGTTTTAGCGTGAAATACAATCAAGAACACTACTCATTCAGTGTTGGGGCGAATACGCAAGGTCATATCTCTCGTTATTCTCTTGACCCCAGCATTAATATGAACACTTTGGATACTCGTATCAACACCAGTGGTTCCTATACCACAAAGCGTGAGTTTGAGTTCAATACGACCTTGACATATGCTTTCTACAACGGCTATGCTGAAGGTTACGGCCAACCAGAATGGCGGTGGAGAGTGGAGATTTCCAAGAATATCGGTGCCTTCAACCTGAGTGTTAAGGTTAATGACATCCTGAATCAGACTCGTAATCTTACACATACGGTCGCTGCCAACTATGAAGAGGATAGCTATAGGCTCGTCATGGGCAGATATATTCTGTTCGGCGTGAAGTGGAATTTCGGCAAGATGAATGCCGCCCATAGTGCACGGGCGCAGCAAGCGGCGATGGATATGGTATTTTAAATGATCACCACCGCGTAATAATCGTTATTGCCCCGTTCGTGTAATAATGAACGGGGCAACTCAGTTTATTTTGTATAGTAGCCGCCGTTCCTGTCGAAATCTCGATGTTCAATCAGATCCTCTTTTATTAATATAGCAAGATGGCGATCAATGGTGGGGATACTCTTGCCGACCAACTCAGCAATGCGCTTGCGTTGAAGACCAGGATTTCTTTCTATTACTAAAAAGGTTGCCTTCACGCTCTTGTTTAGCCTATCAATTCGACTATCATTTGGCCTATCATTATGCCTATCACCTGATAGGCGCGGGGTGATAGGTTCTTTGAAGCGGATTGTCAGACAGACAAAGTTGGGCACAAAATCATATTCCGGTTCGGGAAGTCCAGCTTCTTTACAGAGGGTGAAAATATCGAGAATTCCTCGCCCCCAACCTTCGGTCTTGCCACCTTTGAAAAGCGCATTGGCAATGACCTCATTCACAAGTACGGAGTGAGGACGGTGACGGAAATCGGCCGGAGTGGTGCCGGGAGGGAATGCTCCCGGGTTCA
>Ga0256405_10009697_pt1 | contig 13053 bp, 10 predicted proteins | sample RumenRJG_02DNA_FD_189096 | JGI IMG/M metagenome (GOLD analysis project Ga0256405, IMG submission 189096) | Bovine rumen microbial communities from Lethbridge, Alberta, Canada - RJG_02 | ecosystem: Host-associated > Mammals > Digestive system > Stomach > Rumen | place: Canada: Alberta...
CATCTTGCAATTCACCATCTTCAAACCATCTATATAATCAAGACCTTGCTCGGAAGCAATGGTACAGTTAATCAGTGTGAGATTTTTAGTATTCCAAGCCAGATACTCGCCTGAGATATAGGAATCGTAGACGGTGACATTTTCACAATTCCAGAAGCAGTCTTTGGTCAGGAACTTACAGTTACGAGCGGTTACATTCTTCGCTCCATCGAATGCGTAATTGCCATATAGTTCAACGTGGTCAAGGTCTACATTTTCACAATTCATACCGAAGTAGTCGCCCTTGGCAGTGACATGATCCAGGGTCACATCCTTACACATCCAGAAGGTTTCCTTAGCATCTGCAAAGGTCACATTGCGGAGGGTTACATCCTGACAGCGACGAAAATTCTTCGGTGCCCAAATCATTGAATCTTCAACTATAAGGTGATTGGTGTACCATACGCCAGAGCGGCCCATTTCCTGCCATACAGAGTCCTTCACAGTGACATTATTGGAATACCACAGCGGATACTTGTACTGAAATTCGCTGTTGAACAGCTTGATATTCTTACTTTCCTTCAGAGGTGATTCGCCATCGTGGAAGACGGTGTCGTATATTTCGAGATTTTCTCCGCGGTACAGTGCACGCTCGCCAGCTAGGTTTTCCTGTCGGATGGTTTCGTTGCGACGTGTAATTGGGCTAAAACGGTTTTGATTTGTATTGCTCATATTTTCCATTAAGATAAAACTCCTTTTCTTACATGGAATAGTATACGTCAAGGCTATGGCTATACGTCAAGTTTGTGGATTGTTTTTTAGAACCAAACATTTTAGAAATCTGTGAAGCGAAATTATTGAGTTACTGAGTTTTGACGCAATTTATGATTTCTTTAGCATATTTAGATTTAGCTTAGAATTCTGAACCGAAAAGTGGGGATTAATTCAGAAAAAGTTTCGAGATTTTATCGGGAGTTAATTGCTTACAGAAGCTTGGAGTCATTAGACTTATAGGAAATGTAAACCGACCAGAGAGTTGGTATTCAAAAAAGAAGAGCGAGTCTTGACATCGACCAGAAAATAAATCTTCAGTAAAGAGGGACAAAACCATCTCGAAATAAAAGAGCAAAAAAGAAAGGGAATAAAATGAGTTTCACAGAATTATTAGAAGAGCGAAAGGTGCTCTTAGAAAAGGAAATTGCAAGTTTAAGGAGAGAGCGAAAGTACCCAGATGGATCGCTTATTATCAAGTATAGAGGTGGTAGGACAAGTTTCTACCATACAACAAAAAAGGATGGGAAAAGCATACAAAAGTACCTTCCAAAGAGTAACCATGAACTTTTGAGTTGCATGGTGAAGAAGCGCTATCAAAAAATTATGCTAAAAGCGGATGCGGTTGAACTATCGGCGATTCAGGAATTCCAGAAAGCATACCAACGTAGGATGTGTGAATCTGATCAGCGATTCGTTGAGAATTCAGAGGTGCAGTCTATTTTGAGCGAGCAGAGGCGGGGGAATAAGGCAAAGAGTCCTGCAATTCGTGAGAAGGTAATGCGTTGGTCAAAGGAGTCTTATAAGAAGAGTAATAAAAAGGAAGAACATCTGACAGTCCCTACGGGTCAGGGATTGTGGGTGCGTTCAAAATCCGAGGCACTGATTGTGAGTGCATTAAGGAAGTACCAGATTCCTTTCCGCTATGAATGTGCCCTCGATGTGATCTATAAGGATGATTTCTTTACAGCTTATCCAGACTTCACAATCATGGATCCATTCACTGGAAAGATCTACTATTGGGAGCATTGCGGGCTTATGGGAGACGAAGGATACGAAGAGGACTTGCAAAGGAAACTCCAGTATTATCCGGAGAATCAGATATATCCATTCCAGAATCTAATCATGACTTATGAGGATAAGGAGCATCCATTGTCCTATGAGGAAATCGAGGCGACAATTCGATTTTGGTTTGTGGTATAGAGCTTGTGTTTCGCCCAGATTGGCTAGGGCAGGGGTAAAAGGCGAACTTCCGCTGTGTGTGGACGAAGTAGCTTGTCTACCCGCATAGTGTGTTTCACCCAAACTAGCAAGGACAGGGGTAAAAAGGCGAACTTCCGCTGTGTGTAAGCGAAGTAGCTTGTCTACCCGCATAGTGTGTTTCGCCCAAACTAGCAAGGGCAGGGGTAAAAAGGCGAACTCATGCCGAGTCAGGCCGTGAGGACTAGTCTTACTAGAGAGTTTGTTTCGTCTTATTTGCCTGATAAACCGAATATGGGTGAAACACGCTATATTTTTAAGCAAGTAATGGTTCCATGTAACAATAAATGTCGCCTTATTTGCCCGGGAAGCCGAATTGGGATGCAACACACTCCAGAGAGCAAATGAACCACCGCCGCTAGCCGTCCAACACACTCCAGAGAGCAAATGAACCATTGTCACTAGTCAATAGAGCAGAATTTCCAAGAAGTGTATGCAATGCTGGATAGACCATATAAATTAGTTCGATGAAATACACTATAGAACAGAATTTGAGATGCTCAGAAGACACATGCGATGAAAAAAACCGACTCCCAAAGAAGCCGGTCTTTTCCTAATTTGAATACTAGAGGAATGTTAGGTTACAGCAGGGGTCTGCTGTTGACATCAGATAGTGATTATCCGCACTCCCATGCAATTTAGTTTTCCGCTTACTGCACTCCGGAATAAGGAGCCAGAGTTTTACGCAATGTAGGACCAACAATTGCTACAATCACCATTTTGATCAGGTCTTCGATAATGAATGGGATGACGCCAGCACCCAGTGCCTGGATGAAAGTCATCTTCATGGAATAAGCCAGCCAAGCGGTTCCTAGTAGATATGGAATCCAGGTTGCAGCCTCCATCAGGAGGATGGAAGCGATTACTGACAGGATGACGGACTTCTTAGCCAGCTCCAGAGTTCCCTTCAGTCCTAGTCCGATGACGATTGCCATAGGTAGGAAACCGATGATGTATCCGCCAGTTGGCCCGAAGAGCTTACCAGGGCCTCCAGCGAAACCTGAGAAGACAGGCAGACCGATGAGACCAATCAGCATATAGAGACAGTAGGCGATGGTGCCAGCCTTCCAGTCCAGGATGTACATGGTGAGGTAGATAGCCAGATTGGTGAGGGACACAGGCACTGGGCCGATTGGCAGGGACAGAGGTCCCAGAATGCAGATGATTGCGGTCATCAGCGCGGATGTGGTCATCATGATGATTTTCTTGTTGCTACTTGTACGATTGCTAATACCCATTTTTTTTCTCCTTCCATAAATGTAAACCAAGCTAGCTTTAGCAGCACATATCTCAACTGCGATGCACCGAAGTCATAAGGTGTGCTCCAAAAGTCGCATGGTCTATATTTCCAAATATCAATAAAAAAGTTGCTTACGAGTTCCCATGATCAGGCCCAGGCAGGCTTGATGTCGCGGCCAAGCTCAGTCAGCATGGTCAGGTCCTGCTTAATGGTGGAGCCGGAGGTTGTCAGCATATTTCCAGTGATGGAAGCGCTGGCGCCTGCGTCAAAGGTGCTACGACCATTGTCAGACATGAGAGAGCGACCACCTGCGAGACGGATGTCTGCCTCAGGTACGATGTAGCGGTACATGGCGATGGTGCGGAGAATGTCCTCCTCGGTGAGGCGAGGCATATTCTCCAGTGGAGTGCCCTTAATCGGCATCAGTGAGTTGATTGGAATGGAATTCACATGGAGCTTGGCCAGAGTCAGAGCCATGTCGATACGATCCTGCCAGGACTCGCCCATTCCGATGATGCCGCCGGAGCAGACCTCCATGCCCTCAGCCTGGGCACGCTTGATATTCTCAATTTTCTCGTCGTAGGTATGAGTAGTACAAATCTGTGGGAAATAGTTCCGAGAGGTCTCCAGGTTACAGTGAACTGCACCGACGCCTACTTCGTGCAGACGATGGAGCTGCTCTGCTGACAGGAAACCAAGTGATGCACACAGATGAATGTCCAGCTCACGATTCATCCGGTCAAAAGCGGAGATAAGCTTTTCAAAGTCAGCAGCAGTTGGTGTGCGACCACTGTCCACGATGGAGAAGCGATCCACGCCTTCCTCCTGATTGGCACGGGCGGCTGCAACGATTGCGTCTTCATCAAGCATAGCATGGGCTTCGCAGCCAGTATGATGATGGGCGGACTGGGCACAGAACTTACAGTTCTCGCTGCAACGTCCCTCAACACCGCTGATGATGGTGCACAGGTCCACCTTGTCACCGCTGAAGTGCTTGCGCAGGCGATCCGCACCAGACTTCAGTTCCTCTAGGTCGCAATCCACCAGCCCTTGCAGGATTCCTTGATCCTTGGCGTTAAGTCGACGACCAGCGATAATCTCATCCGCCAGAACGCTGAGATCAATAGATTTCATCTCGCTATTTTCCATAATTGTCACCCCATGATGTCGTAAAAATACTTCATTTTGCATATCAGTTGTAGGCCAGTTCGGTCAGCTGTTACCGGCTGATTTTTGACTCACAACAAGCTCCATTTTACCCTTTGTGAAATATATGTCAACCATATAATTTTGCAGCAGGGTGACAATTAGCGCAAAGCGATGGTAGAGGAGGGGGGTTCACCCTTTTTTGGCATGTAAGCGGAGATTGGATGGCACCTGCCCTACAATCCCGGCAAGTAAAGAGCAGGCATAGCGATAGGCTTCGCCTTATTTGGCATGTAAGTGGAAATTGGATGGCACCTGCCCTACAATCCCGGCAAGTAAAAAGCAGGCATAGCGATAGGTTTCGCCTTATTGCCCATGCAATCCCAATTTGGGTGATACACACTAATCGCCAGCAACCCCTGTTTCGCCCATATCGGTTGGCGCGACAGAAAAAGGCGAACTCTCACCGACTTTCGCCGCGAGAACTCGCCTTTCTTTATAATTGTTTCGCCTTATTTGGCATGTAAGCGGAAATTGGATGACACCTGCCCTACAATCCCGGCAAGTAAAAAGCAGGCATAGCGATAGGTTTCGCCTTATTGCCCATGCAATCCCAATTTGGGTGATACACACTAATCGCCAGCAACCCCTGTTTCGCCCTTTTGTCCTAGAAATCCAAATTAGGATGATACACACCAATCGCCAGCCAGCCTCACACCCCACGACACCTTCGATGATGTGATCCAGCGATGTCACTTCATCATTGACTTAGCTCTAGTCTGAAATGTAAGATTTTACATGGAAAATGCGGTGATATATTTTCAATTAAGTGTAATGAAAGTAGCAGCTTGGAATAAAAACGAAAGTAACTACCGCTAGAATAGATGCAAAAGTAATAATCAGCAGGAATAAAAGAAAGTAACTATTGACCGTAATTAGAACGGAAGCAACACCTTGAATCAATTAGAAGCATATTACAATAAATTCAACGAAGAGAAACGTCTGAATTCTCGCCATGGACACGTGGAGTATGTGGTCACCATGCACTACCTGAATCAGTACCTAGAAGCCCTAGAGGCAGAGGGGAGAGAGCGTTCCGATATCCACATTCTAGACGTGGGTGCAGGCACAGGTCGCTATGCTATTCCCCTGTCTGAGGCAGGATATGATGTCACCGCGGTAGAGCCCGTCCATCATAACCTGGGTCGTATCCGTAAGAATGGGCCTCTGGTCAAGGCTTATGAGGGTAGAGCAGAGAAACTGAAGCGTTTCGAGGATGAGAGCTTCGACATTGTGCTTTACTTCGGCCCCATGTATCATCTGAAGGATCTGTCCCTCCGCCAGCAGGCTATGACCGAGGCCAAGCGCGTGATGAAAACCGGCGGCCATCTCTTCATCAGCTACATCATGAATGAGTACAGCGTGATTATGTACGGCTTCCACGGACATCACATGAAGCAGGCAGTAGAGTCAGGCATGATCGATCAGGAATTTCACTGCACTGACCTGGCCAATGACCTCTACAATTATTCTCGCCTGGAGGACATCTACGCCCTGTCCGACTACGCAGGCCTTACCCGAGAGCGGATTCTGTCCCAAGATGGACCGGCCAATCACATGCGTCGGGTGCTGAATGCCATGGACGAGGACGAGTTCCAGCTCTTCATCCAGTATCAGCTGTCTGTCTGCGAACGCCCCGAGCTTCTTGGCGCAGGCTGTCATACGCTAGATATCCTGCGGAAGTGATTTCAACGCAGTCGGGGTACAAGCTCCGACTGCGTTAAACGCTCCGCGAGGATGCGCACGGATTCGGACAGGAATTTGTCTGCTGAAGCAGACCCGAATCCGGCGCGCAAGACTCGCGAGCGAGTCTTGACTTTGGAGATCAGGACATTCCCCAATAGGTATGTATCGCCCAAATTCGGATTGCAGGACCAAAAAGGCGAAACACCTTGATATGCCAACCAATTACTTGCTGCCAAAGTTCGGTATGTATCATCCAAATTTGGCCAACCAAGCCAAAAAGGCGAAACAAATTAAATCAAAAGCAAGTTCTCGCGGCCAAATGCAGCGGGAGCTCGCCTTTTACCGACGCGCTAGGCGATATGGGCGAAACACTTTGATACGCTAACCAATTACTTGCTGTCAAAGTTCAGCATGCATCATCTAAATTTGGCCAACCAAGCCAAAAAGGCGAAACAACTGCTTCCTATTGACTTCCTAAACGAGAAGTGGCTATACTAACAGAGTCGAAAGACAAAAACTAAAAATTCTTCAGGGCAGGGTGCAATTCCCGACCGGCGGTAAAGTCCGCGAGCCGTTATGGCAGACTTGGTGTAACTCCAAGACCGACAGTAAAGTCTGGATGAAAGAAGTAGAGATGTAGAGCGTGTGCTTTGCATTTCTTGTTTGTAAATGAATTTGCCCTGCAGTTTATACTGCAGGGTTTTTTACTGGGTATAGGTTATGTAGTAAGTGCTGCGTAGCTTGTATTACCAATCTTGTGTTGCGTAGCGCATGTTACGTTATATAAGCGGTTCATTTACTTACGTCATATATCCTGCCCTGAAGCTGTGCATTTGCACAGCTTATTTTATTGCCAGATTTCCACGGCGACAGTGTAACCAACCGCCGGCAGCAAACCAACCGTTGCCAGCAAACCAACCGTCGGCAGCAAATCAACCGTCGGCAGCAAATCAACCGCAAAATAGAAGGGGGAGTAAACATGACAGAACAGGACCATATCTATATGCGCCGCGCCATCCAACTAGCTCGTCAGGGCCAGGGCTGGTGCCATCCCAATCCCATGGTAGGCGCCGTAATCGTGCGGGACGGTCGCATTATCGGTGAGGGCTATCATCAGAAGTGCGGAGAACTCCACGCCGAGCGTAATGCCTTTGCATCTCTGACAGAGTGCGCCCAGGACGCTACGCTCTACGTCACCCTAGAGCCTTGCTGCCACTACGGTAAGACCCCGCCCTGCACGGAGGCCATTATCCAGCATGGCATTGCTCGAGTGGTTGTGGGCTCCAGAGATCCCAATCCTCGGGTGAATGGCGGAGGCGTTCGCATCCTTAGAGAGGCCGGCATCCAGGTGGACACCGATTTTCTTCGGGAGGAGTGTGACGCTCTGAATCCCGTCTTCTTCCACTATATCCAGAAGCACACCCCATACGTGATCCAGAAGTACGCTATGACCCTAGACGGTAAGATCGCCACCCAGACCGGCGCTTCCAAGTGGATAACAGGTCCCGCATCACGGGCCGAGGTGCAGAGCCTCCGCCACGCCTGCATGGCCATCATGGTGGGTATCGGAACGGTCCTAGCCGACGATCCCCTGCTGACCTGTCGTATCCCAGGCGGCCGGAATCCCATTCGGATCATCGCGGATAGCCATCTTCGGATTCCTCTGGACAGTCAGTTAGTTGCTACAGCCCATGAGGTCCCCACCTACGTGGTAACGGCATTTCCAGAGCAGCCAGCACAACCAACTGCCACTGAGCATCCAGCCGTGCCAGCGCAACCAACTGCCACCGAGCATCCAGCCGCGCCAGCACAACCAACCGACCGGTCGGTCTACATTTCTCCAGAGACGGAGTCAAAGGTAGACCAACTCCAAGCCTTGGGCGTCCGCCTACTGAATCTGCCCAGCGCAGATGGGCCTGGGGTCGACCTAAAAAAGCTCATGCAGGTTCTTGGAGAGATGGAAGTAGACAGCTTGTTATTAGAGGGCGGCGGTACGCTAAATGAGTCCGCTTTACGAGCAGGAATCGTGAATGAGATCCAGGTCTACGTCGCACCGAAGATCTTCGGCGGGAGAGCCAAGAGTCCGGTGGAGGGACAAGGCGTGAATCTCCCAGAGGAAGCCTACCGCTTCCAGATTGTTGGCATGGATCCAGTGGGAGAGGACATCCGCCTACGCTGCCTGCCACGGACTGAGTAAGTATAAGAGCCACATAGGAGAGGAGAGTTATGTTCACAGGAATTGTAGAAGAAATCGGCGTGATCCAGGACATGCAGGTCCGCGGAAGATCTGGTAGCATCCTGATCCGCGCTAAGAGGGTTCTCCAGGGAACTCAGGTGGGAGATAGCATTGCCGTGAATGGCATCTGTCTCACCGTCACGGGTCTGCTTCCAGGGGGCTTCACAGCAGATGTAATGGCAGAGACCATGCGTCGCAGTAGCCTGTCCGTCTGTCACCCAGGAGATCGTGTCAATCTAGAACGGGCCATGGCTGCAAATGGCCGATTCGGCGGGCATATCGTTAGCGGTCATATCGATGGTACTGGCAGGATTCAGTCCATCCGCCGGGAAGAGAATGCGGTCTGGGTCACCATTCAGGCCACGCCTCAGATCCTGAACTATATCGTGGAGAAAGGCTCCATTGCCATCGACGGCATCAGCCTGACCGTGGCCTATGTAGACCAGAGAGTCTTCAAGGTATCCGTCATTCCTCATACTGGGCAGGAGACCACGCTGCTTACGAAGCGCCCCGGCGTCTTGGTCAACCTGGAGAATGACCTGGTTGGCAAGTACGTGGGCAAGCTGATGGGACTTAGACCAGCGCCAAGTCAGCGGTACGACAGCTTAGAGACAACCTCACAGATCTACACTTCAGAGTTAGCCTATCAACAAGCATCTGCAATGCGGCATGACAGCCCCCAGCCAACAGGTCTCACCATGGAGATGCTTGTAGATGCGGGCTTCTAGCTATTTATCGCACCAGGATCCAGCTTCGTGGGCATAGAAATGTAAACCATGCCAGGCAACCTGCTTTAGCTAGGCTTTCCAGCACATCGCAGTAGCAAAGGGAAGTCCAATTGCCAAAAACTGGCATGAAAGAGCATGTGTTTCGCCCAGAATTGGATTTTAGAGCCAAAAAGGCGAACTGGCAAATGGGAAATGAAATCTGACCGACCCGAATTTGTATGTGTTTCGCCCAGAATTGGACTTTAGAGCCAAAAAGACGAACTCGCCGTAGTAGAAAAGCAAGTTTCCACGACCGAAGGTGCCAGTAGTTCGCCTTTTACCCCCGCGCCAGCGGATATGGGCGAAACACACTATAAAGAAAAGCAAGTTCCCACGACCGAAGATGCCAGAAGTTCGCCTTTTACCCCCGCGCCGACGGATATGGGCGAAACACACCCCGCCAGACAAGCAACATACACCCGGCGGCGTCCAGCCGCCGTAGGATATACTACCCAACACACCCCGCCAGACAAGCAACAAACACCCGGCGGCGTCCAGCCGCCGTAAGACATACTACCCAACACACCCCGCCAGACAAGCAACATACACCCGGCGGCGCCCAGCCGCCGCCAGAAACACACCCAACAGGAGGAAACAATGACAGAATTCCACTACAACACCATCCCAGAAGCTCTCGACGCCCTGCGCCAGGGCAGAATCATCCTAGTCACAGATGACGAGGATAGAGAGAATGAAGGCGACCTGATCTGCGCCGCAGAATTCGCCACAACAGAGAATATCAACTTCATGGCTCGATACGCCAAGGGCCTGATCTGCACCCCTATGAGCGCAGACATCGCCAAGCACCTGGGCCTCACACCAATGGTAGCGGTGAATACCGATAATCATGAGACCGCATTCACCCAGTCCGTGGACCTAGTCGACACCACAACAGGCATCTCCGCAAAGGAGCGAGGAGACACCATCCGCGCCTGTGCCAGCAGAGAGACTAGGCCAGATCACCTTCGCCGCCCAGGACATACCTTTCCATTGGTTGCTCGGACTGGTGGAGTCCTTACACGCCAGGGCCATACCGAGGCAACCGTGGACCTGTGCCGCCTGGCAGGCCTGGCTCAGTGCGGCGTCTGCTGTGAGATTATGGCAGAGGACGGAGAGATGATGCGAACCGAGGAATTGCAAGGCTTTGCCCAGGAGCATGATCTGGTATTTGTCACCATTCAGGCCCTGCAGGACTATCTCCGCATCCACGAGAAGCACGTGATCCGAGAAGCCGACGCCAAGCTCCCAAGTAGGTTCGGCGACTTCCAGATGTACGGCTACATCAATGACCTCACCGGTGAGCACCACGTGGCCCTTGTCAAGGGCGACATCGGCGACGGCCAGGACGTTCTCTGCCGTGTACACTCCGAGTGCCTGACAGGCGACGCCTTTGGATCCCTCCGCTGCGACTGCGGTCAGCAACTCCAGACCTCATTAGAGATGATAGAGCGAGAGGGTAGAGGCATCCTCCTCTACATGCGCCAGGAAGGCCGCGGAATCGGCCTGATTAATAAGATCAAAGCATACGCACTCCAGGAGCAGGGCTTCGACACGGTAGATGCTAATGTGCAGCTGGGCTTCGCACCAGACCTGCGTGAGTACTGGATTGGCGCTCAGATATTGAGAGACCTCGGCGCTCGGAGCCTTCGACTTCTCACCAATAATCCGGATAAAGTCTACAGCCTCACCGACTTTGGCCTTAAGATCACAGAGCGCGTCCCTATTGAGATTGCCCCACAGAAGTATGACCTCCTATATCTCAGGACGAAGAAGAACCGCATGGGCCATATCCTCGCCAACTTACAGGATTAGCCCCCTCGGGAAATGTAAACCGAGTTGATGTCTACAAGACATGCCATAGATAGGGCTGATTGTAGTCATCAGCCGAAGCCAAACCAAAATTTAATGGCAGAAAAGCTGTCATTCAAAATCATACGTAGGAAAGAAATACATACATAAGCATATTAAAAAAGGAGAATAACCATGAATCAGATCAATGTCATCGAAGGAAATGTCATAGCAAGAGAAGGAATGAAGGTGGGAATCGTCGCATCTCGATTCAATGAGATCATCGTCAATAAGCTCCTAGGTGGAGCAGTAGATGGACTAGTCCGCCACGGAGTCGAGGATGGCAATATCACAGCCGTTTGGGTACCAGGGGCATTCGAGATCCCAACAGTCGCTCAGCGAATGGCTGCATCTGGAAAATACGACGCCGTTATCTGTGTAGGAGCAGTAATACGCGGAGAAACCAGTCACTACGACTATGTATGTAATGAGGTGTCTAAGGGAATTGCACAGGTATCCATGACGACAGGCGTTCCCACCCTCTTCGGAATCGTCACTACAGAGAATATCGAGCAGGCCATCGCTAGAGCAGGTGCCCACGCAGGGAATAAGGGATACGACTGTGCATTGTCAGCAATTGAGATGGTGAATGTCCTAGGACAGATATAGATTTCCCATAGGATGCATCGACAGATGAAAGGTCCTAGTAAAATACAAAGCTCCATAGAGAATTAAGAAAAAATAATAATTCCACAGTCCTCTAAAATGCTAGGATAGATGTGAAAGACACAGATGTCCGAAGCCGTCTTCACCGATAAGGAAGCAGCTCAGAAAATTCTAGATCTCGTCCCACAGGAATGGATCAAGCATAAGATGTTATAAAAATAAACCGCCCGCAAGCCTGGAGCTTTAGCGACGGTTCCCCCACATCGTAGAGAGGAAAAGCCATGGCACGTGGAGCCAACCAGAAATTCAAATTCCCATATCTCATGAAAATCATGCAGGAGAAAACCGACGATCAGCACGGCATTACCATGTCACAGATTATGGAGGAACTCCAGAAGTATGACGTCACCGCTGAGCGTAAGAGCATCTACGCTGACCTGACCGACATGACCGAGCACTTCGGTATAGAGATACTGAAGGAGCAGCACGGTAAGGAAACCTACTACCATGTAGGCAATCGTCCCTTCGAACTAGCCGAGGTCAAGCTCCTAATCGACGCCATCCAGTCCTCGAAATTCATCACCCAGAAAAAGTCCGAGGATCTCATTAAGAAGGTCAAGGGACTAGTCTCCGAGTACCAGGCCAAGCAGCTCCAGCGCCAAGTCATCATGGGAGATCGAGTAAAGTCCATGAATGAATCCGTCTACTATAATGTAGACGATATCCATAAAGCCATTAATGAGAATCGACAGATCACCTTCCACTACTATCGCTGGAATCTAGAGAAAGAGCTAGAGCCGACCCATGGCGGAGCGCTGATCACCGTAAGCCCATGGGCACTGACCTGGAGTGACGAGAATTATTATCTCATTGCCTACGATGCAAGCACCCAGAAGATTAAGCACTACCGGGTGGACAAGATGAAGCAGATCGCCCTCACCCTGGAAAAGAGAGAGGGTAGAGAGAACTTCAAGAGTCAGGACTTAGCCCAGTACTCGAAAGCCACCTTTGGCATGTTCCATGGAGAGCCAGCCATCGTCCATATCCAATTTGCAGACTCCATGTGCGGTGTATTCATCGATCATTTCGGAAGGAATATCCCTATCCATCGGGTGGGCGAGGGCCATTCCGAGACCAGAGTGCATGTCTATGTGAGCCAGCAGTTCTACGGCTGGATCTTCGGCCTCGGCCCAGAGGTACGGGTCACCGGCCCAGACTGGGTGGTAGCTAATATGCATGACTACGTAGCCAGCCTCCTAGAGAACTACCAGTAAAAACACGCTATTTCTACTTTGTAATTATAATCAGCCACAAATTCAATCGTAAACCTGAATTATTCATAGCTCCCAAAACCACCTCTGCTCGGTAGATAATACTTTTTACCAATCTCCTTCGGGCATCGATTCCTAAAAAAGGGTGCACGAATCCCGTTGATGTGATCAGAGGTAGTTTTG
>Ga0256405_10009699_pt1 | contig 13053 bp, 10 predicted proteins | sample RumenRJG_02DNA_FD_189096 | JGI IMG/M metagenome (GOLD analysis project Ga0256405, IMG submission 189096) | Bovine rumen microbial communities from Lethbridge, Alberta, Canada - RJG_02 | ecosystem: Host-associated > Mammals > Digestive system > Stomach > Rumen | place: Canada: Alberta...
ACTTCGACGCTGTCGGGGGAGGCGAAGATGCAGTCAACGCCGAACCAGTCGGCGATGCGGAGTATGGTGCCCAGATTGCCGGGATCGCGCACGGAATCAAGGGCTATGCACAGACCTCCCGGAACATGCTCCGAAACGGCCGGCTTGCGGACCACGGCAATTACGGGGGATGGGGAACTCATGGTGCTTATGCGCTCCATCGTCTTTTCTCCGACTTCGTCCCTGCGTATTATCCTGACTATCCCGAAGCCGGACGCCTCCGCTTCGGCCACCAGTTTTTCACCTTCTACCAGGAAAAGCCCGGACTCGTCCCTGTATTTCTTTTCGCGCAGCGCACGGATCTGCTTCAACTCGTTGTTGCTGATAGTTTCCATCGCTGCAAAAATACATTCTAGGACAGACAAAAACAAATAATTGTTATATTTGTGAGAATATGAGAAAATCACTCCTGCTGGCCGCCATCTGCATCCTGTCCTTCTCCTGCAGCACCACACGCGTGCTGGAAGACGGGCAGTACCGGCTGGAGGAGAATACGGTCACCGTAAGCGGGGACCAGGAATTCAACAGCAGCGAAATCAGCAACTACATACGCCAGGGAGATGAGAGCGGCTGGCTGCTCGGTTTCAATCCCTTCGTCTACGTATACAACTGGTCCAGAAAAGACGGCCTCTTCCACAAACTCGGCACCCCGCCAATAGTTTATGACGAAGCCGCTGTAGGGACGTCCATCACGAATATCTCCAACCATTTGAAGTATCTTGGATACTATGATTCCAAGGTGGACACGGCGACGGTCCGTCACGACAAAAAGATCAGGGTCGACTATCTGGTACACCTGGGAGACAGATACCGTATCGAGGATATAGTCTACGAGGTCCCCGATTACGCACCTTTCTCCGCCGATTTCAACGCGGACACGGCCAGGGTGTCGAAAGAACTCAGGGGAGCCTTCCTTTCGGAGCAGATGCTCGAGCAGGAAACAGTGCGTTCCGCTGCCAGGCTCAGGAACATGGGCTACTATTCCCTGAGCAGGAACAACTATTCTTTCGAGGCAGATACTCTCGGCGGGCATACCCTTCTGAAATACCGTATTCGTGAATTCGAACGCAGCCAGACCGAAGCCAGTGCGGTTCCTCTGAACAAGTATACCATAGGCAAGGTCTCGATCACCCTCCCGGAAGACCTGAAATTCCGCAAATCCGTGCTCGAAGGGCTGAACACCGTAAAACCCGGAAGTGTCTACAGCGAAAATACCGTAGCGGCCACCTACAACCGCCTTTCGGCACTGAAATTGTTCAGCGGCGTAGCGGTCGAGATGACTCAGGCCGACAGCAGTACGGTAGACTGTAGCATCAACCTTACGAGATCTCCCGTGCAGGGCTTCAAGATAAACCTCGAGGGTTCCAGCAACTCCTCCGGACTGATGGGCATTTCTCCACAGCTGAGCTATTTCCACAAGAATATTTTCCATGGGGGAGAATGGCTCACGCTGGGTTTCAACGGTGATTTCCAGTTCAAGCTCAACGACGACACAAGGGCCACCGAATACGGAATTTCCGCCGGGGTGAGTTTTCCCCGTTTCCTCGGACTGCCATACAGCATGTTCCGGCGCCCGGTCATTCCCAGGACAGAGTTCAATGTCGCTTTCAACCATCAGAACAGGCCGGAATACACCAGGAACATAGTATCCATCAACTACGGTTATTCCGGCACCGCCCGGCACAATATCAGCTACCAGCTGTATCCGCTGCAGGTGAATTTCGTGAAACTGTACGGTCTCGACGCCGCATTCAGCAAGACTCTCTCCAACAATCCGTATATGCGCTACTCCTATCAGGACCATCTCGATGCGGGCATAGGCGCGGTGCTGTACTTCAACTCCAGTTCCGAAATCGTTCCGAAGGGTAATTATCACTTCCGCAGGCTCAGCCTGGACCTCTCCGGCAACGTTCTCAGCCTGTTCAACAGATGGATGGGGAAGAACGACGACGGTTCCTATTGCATAGGTGGCTCTCCTTATGCTCAATACATCAGGGGAGAATACTCCTTCGGACGCACCTGGCGCTTCGGTTCAAAGGACGGGAATGCTATCGCGACAAGGTTCCTGGCCGGCGTGGGCTACGCCTACGGCAATTCATCCGCCCTGCCGTTCGAGAAACAGTTCTATGCAGGTGGCGCAAGCAGCATGCGCGGCTGGCAGGCGAGGGCTGTAGGCCCCGGTTTCTCCGTCATGAACGATGCCTTCATCATCCCCAGCCAGACCGGAGACATGAAGCTGGAAGCGAATCTGGAATACAGGTTCAAGGTATTCTGGAAACTGGAAGGGGCGCTGTTCACGGACATAGGAAACGTCTGGAACCTCAAGGAGATTCCTTCGGACTTTCTTGCAAGCCTTGCCGCCGACTGGGGCACGGGAGTGCGCCTCAACCTGGACTTCATTCTGCTGCGAATCGATTTCGGCATGAAGGTCTACGATCCTTCCCGCAACGCCGGAGAGCGCTTCCTGAATCCGGAAAGATGGCTTCGCCGCGGAGGCAACGCCTTCCACTTCGGCATAGGTTATCCGTTCTGACGCACGTCTTTTATTTCGAGTAGTATTTCGGCCAGCACATCTGGAGGTACGCCTTCAGAGCGTCTTCGTGCTTGTTGGGGGCGGGATGATAGAAAACACGGCCTTCCAGGCCTGCAGGCATGAATTCCTGGTCCACGAAGTGTCCGGGATAATCGTGGGCGTACTTGTAGCCGTCGGAATAGCCGAGATCCTCCATGAGTTTGGTGGGTGCATTGCGAAGGTGGAGGGGCACTGCCCGTGTCTTGTCTTCCTTGGCCACCTGCAAAGCCTCTTCCAGCGCCATATACGAGGCATTGCTCTTGGGCGAGGAGGCCAGATAGACCGTGCATTCGGCAAGCGGAATCCGTGCCTCGGGCATACCTATCTGGTTGACTACCTGGAAAGTGGCGTTCGCCAGCAGCAGGGCGTTCGGATTCGCCAGGCCCACGTCTTCGGACGCACTCAGGCACAGGCGGCGGGCTATGAAAAGGGGATCCTCCCCGCCGTCCAGCATCCTTGCCAGATAGTAGATGGCGGCGTTGGGGTCGGACCCGCGTATGCTCTTGATGAAGGCGGAGATTATGTCGTAGTGCATTTCCCCGTCCTTGTCGTAGATGGCGACATTCTCGTTCAGGCAGGAAGTTACGGTCTTGTTGTCGATCACCACCTTTTTCCTGCCCGCCTGGGAATCGACCACCAGCTCAAGGATGTTCAGGAGCTTGCGCCCGTCTCCGCCGGACTGGCGGAACAGGGCCTCCGTCTCTCTTACGTCGATGTTTCTTTCCTTCAGAACCTCATCCTTGGAGATGGCTTTGTCGAGCAATATCCTGAGATCCTGCACCTCCAGACTCTTGAGGACGTATACCTGGCATCTCGAGAGAAGGGGAGTGATGACTTCGAACGAAGGGTTTTCCGTAGTGGCGCCTATCAGCACCACGGTGCCGGCTTCGACCGCCCCGAGAAGGGCATCCTGCTGCGCCTTGTTGAAGCGGTGAATCTCGTCGATGAAAAGTACAGGAGAAGCATTCTGGGAGAAAATCCCGCCGGACCTGGCGGCGTCGATAACTTCCCGGACTTCCTTCACTCCCGCGCTGACGGCACTGAGGGTGAAAAACTCCCTTTTGCAGGAATCGGCTATGATTCTTGCAAGGGTGGTCTTGCCTACGCCCGGAGGGCCCCACAGTATGAAGGAACTCAGGTTGCCGCTCTCTATCATGTTGCGGAGTATGCAACCCTTGCCGACCAGATGCCGCTGGCCTACATAATCGTCGAGAGAATGCGGCCGAAGACGTTCAGGAAGCGGAGGAAGGAGACCTGTCATTACCTGATTTCCTTTTTGTATGAACGGCGACGTTTGTGCTGGATGCGCTCGAACGCCTCGAAATGATTCCTGATGCTGTGGTTGTCCTCGAGTTCGGCATTGGTTTCCGCCCATTTGACACCCATCTTCTGGTATTTATGGAACATGTCACATACCAAAAGGGCTGTCACTCCTGTATTGCGCACGTCGGACCGGGCCCCCATGAGAAGGAGCTCGACGCCCTCGCTGTGCTTGATGAACAGGGATTTGAGCAGATGCCACCAACCGAAGGGGAAGAGCCTCCCGCGGGACTTGATCAGGGCATCGGCAAGCGAGGGCATCGTTATGCCATAGGCGACGATTTCCCCCTTCTCATTCTCTATGGAGCTGATATAACGCAGGTCGAGAATCTTGAGATAGAAACCTATGTATTTGTCCGCCAGATTGTCCGGCAGCATGGTATATTCGTAGAGATCCTTGTAGGTATCCGTAATCAGGGCAAAGAGTTTTGTAGCATAAGCCTCTTTGCGGATAATCTTGCGCGTAACCGGACGTATGACAAAATTGTTCCTCTCGGCGACTATCCTGGCCACTCTCTCGAACTTCTCCGGAATCTGTTCCGGAATGGTGATCCTGTATTCCAGCCAGTCGGCATCCTTGCTGAAACCGAGGGCTTCGATGTGACTGACATAATAGGGGTGGTTGTATATCAGAGGCATCGTGCTTTGCTGGTCGAAGCCTTCCACCAGCATACCTTCCGGATCGAAATCCGTAAAGCCAAGCGGCCCGACTATATGAGTCATTCCGTGAGCCTTGCCGAATTCTTCCACTTTGGCAATGAGGGCCGCGGAGACCTCTTTGTCGTCGATTACGTCGAACCAGCCGAAACGCACCTCGTCGTGCTTCCAGTGCTCGTTGGCCCAGCGGTTGATTATTCCCGCGATTCTTCCGACGGGCTCGCCATCCCTGTATGCCATATACAGCACCTGGTCGCAGAAATCGGATGCGGGGTTCTTTAAAGGGTTCAATGTATCCATCTCGTCGAAAACGAGATTCGGGACATAGTACGGATTGTTCCTATACAGTTTCTCTGGGAAAAGGATGAACTGTCTCAACTGTTTTTTGTCCGAGGGATCTATTATCCTGATTTCGACACTCATAATACTTCGGTTTCGGTACACTAAACTGCGAATTTATACTTTTTTGAAATAAAATCAAATATTAATTGCTAACTTCGGAGCAGAACCGAAAACCGAATGAAACAGCGAATCATCATTGCTTCCGTACTGGCCATGTTTGCGATGCACGGCGTTGCAGACGCCGGAGAACTGTCAGCCGGGGTATTCAACTCATTCAAGGGTTTCGGCCTGAGCCTGGATTATTCGCCGAGCACGGGCATTCTCAATTCCTTCATGGTATATGCCGACACCTACAGGGTGTTTTCCGGCACATACAGGGATGCAGGAATCAAGATGGTATATCTGCACTACAACAGACTGAAGAGTTTTGAATCGGACGCCGCCTCGTTCGACATTCTTCTGGGCCCAGGAGCAAGCACGGGCTATGTCCGGGATGCCGGTTCGGAATTATTCGGCTTCATTCTGAGCGCCGATGTCGCGATAGCCCTCAGGGCAAGATTCCAAAGGAATATAGACCTTGAGCTCGGCGCGGTGGCCGAGTTGGGTTTCATCTCCGGAGACAATGGCGGAAAATTCCAGATGAGCATGTATGACAACGGGCTGGCGCAGGCGTTGCTCCCATTCCTTAAAATAATGGTAAGATTCTGATGAAAAGGCTGTGCTCATATCTGCTTGCACTGATGCTCTGCTGCCAGTCGCTGAATGCCGGCGGAGGCTCCTTCCTGCAGCGTTTCCATCCGGGAATCGAGTGGGGTTTTTCCCCGATGCCCGCCGAATATCATCACTACAACTATCTGGACCAGTTCATAGGTTTCCGCATCAATGACAAGGGATGGAGCTATCCCTGTCACCTCAACGCATTCATTCTCGCCGGAGTAAGCTTCGACCTCTCGACCCGCATCGACATCGCCGTCCTTTCAGGTTACCAGGGAATCAGCGTCCAGCGAAGGACCGTGCCGCTGATCGGACGTGTCTCATACTATTTCTGCGGCAAAGAGAAGGACGGATTCCTTGTCTTCGGCGATGCCGGACTCTTCCTTGGCAAAAACCAGAAATATGGCAGGCAGACAGAGGCCGGCGCAGGGTACATGCTTACCCTCGCGCCGCACTGTTCCCTTGTGTTCCGCATAGGGGGCAGGGTAGTCTATGACCGCCCGGATGTCTGGGATCCCATCGAGGAAGAATACATTTCAGCGCGCAACATCAAGCGGAACGATGCCTGGTATTACGCGCTGAATCTGGGTGTAGGCCTGTATTTCTAAAACAGGGAATCTACTTTCGTAATAATCTCGTCGGCGGTAAGTTCGGGGCTGAGCACAAGTGAAGGCTCGAGCAGATGATATCCCTTGCCCATCGCAGCCAGCGAGCCGCCTCCGGTAATGTTGAGCATGATCACATCCTCTTTGCCCACCTTGCCTTCGCGCACAGCCGTTGCAAGGGCGTGTACGGCACAGGCCGGAGCCGGGAAGATGTCGTATCCTTCCAGATTGCGGAACTGCAGTATCCAGTAGATGATGTCGTCGTTGCTCGCGAGGAAAGTGTCTCCCTTGGTATCGAGGAGAGCGTCATAAAGGCCGCCAGCAAGGCTGTACGGGGGTTTGCGGTTGCTGAGAACCTTTGCAAGTATGCTTTCGGCCTGACGGCGTCCGGTATCGGGGTCAAGGGCGGCGAGTTCGCGCTTTCCGGCCTGCCAGGAATCGTGCAGCAGGGTGAAAGGCTTGTTCTGTGCGACGAAGATTTTCATCTTGTGGCTGCCGAAACGACCGTCTTCTATAAGGCGCAGATTGTTTTCCCAGGCGGCTATCGCACCTGTCCCGGATCCGACTGCCTGGAAATAGGCGTCGGGAATGCGTCCTATGGCCTCTACGGCAGATAGCAGGGTGGTTCCCATTCCGTCCCTTCTGGCGACGTTCTTGGCACCTCCTTCGGCGAAATAACGGGAATCCTGGCAGAGTTTGTCGCCAAGGGCTATGGCATCGTAATAATCGGAGCCGGCAGGGGAGGCGACAAGCTTCACGCAGGGATTCAGTTTATGCTGGAACCAGAGATCGTGACGGTTGTCCAGAGGAACGCAGATCACGATTGGAATCAGATTGTCGGAGCACACCTGCGCGAAGGCACGGGCGGTATTGCCGGCAGACTGGACCACAAGCGTGCGCTTCTCCTTCCTGTCGAGTCTTGCGCAAACGCTGAACGCCTCGGTTTCCTTGAAAGAACAGGTCTGGAACTTGGCTCCGATCTTGGGATTGTATCCCGAGAAGGTAATGTAGAGGTTGTCCAGACCGAGGAACTTGCCGAGCCCCTTGCTATGATAGGTGACAGGTGCGCAGGAATGGCGCAGGGTTCTGTTTATCGGCATCCACTCCGCATAACGGTAAAGCCCCTTGAGGTCGTCTCTGGGAGTGAATCTCTTGTTTTCGTAAACGGCGCGGACAAGCGAGGGTGAACTGGCCTCAGGATCTGCAAGCATCCACCCGCGGTCTTCAAACACGCGACCGGTGCCTACATTCATCAGCTTGTACTTGGTACCTTGGAATCTCATTGTGGTTCAGGTTTATAGATTGATAAACAATTTTGTCATATATGCGGCGAAAAGCAGCAGCAGAAGACTGGCGTCGAAGCGGTCCAGCAAATTCTTCCTGCCGGTATAGATGCCGGTCCAGACAAGGATTATGCTGAGCAGCAAGGCCGCATAGTCCCACAAGTCTATCCTTGCGAAACTGGTGGGAGAGATGACGGCCGACACTCCGAGGATGAGCAGAAGATTGAACACATTCGACCCGAGGATGTTCCCGAGGGCCATCTGGCTGCGTTTCTTCGCGAGTGCCACTATGCTCGTGACAAGTTCCGGCAGGGATGTGCCCATCGCAAGCACGGTGATGGCGATGAATTTGTCGCTTACGCCAAGCATCCTGGCCACATTCTCGGCGGATTCTACAAAAAGACGGCCTCCGAACACCAGGCATGCGAGCCCGCCGGCAATCAGTACTATTGAAGCGAATGTGCCGAATTCCTTGGCATCTTCCGGCGACTGCTCCTGAGCGGTATCATCCGAGCGGAAACTCCATATGATGTAGATAGCGAAGAGTACGACCATTATAATGCCTTCCGCACGGGACAATCCTCCGTAGTAGCCGAAGAAGGCTACCAGGAATGAGACGAGAATGGTCAGAGGGATATCCCTGAATTTGTTCTGCCTTGTGATCGCCATTGGAGCGAACATGGCGGAAACCGCAAGAATCAGCGCGGTATTGAAAATATTCGAGCCTATTACGTTGCCGACTGCGATGTCCGAGTTGCGGGCCAGGGCCCCTGTGACGCTTACCACGAGTTCGGGGAGCGAAGTGCCGAAACCCACTATCACCAGACCTATGACGAATTCGCTGACACCGGTCCTGCGTGCAACGCTGGATGCTCCGTCGACCAGGGCGTTCGCTCCTCCGATAACCATCGCCAGGCCGAGTATAAGTGCTGCTATCTGTAAAAACATAGCCGTAAAGTTACTCTTTTCTTGTCAATTTGCAAACATTCTCCACGTGCTGGGTGTGGGGGAACATATCTACGGGCTGCACCGCATTTATCTCGTACTTGTCCGCCATCATTGCAAGGTCCCGGGCCTGCGACGCCGGGTTGCAGCTGACATATACAATGCGCCTGGGCGCCGCCTCAAGTATGACCTTCACCACGTCCGGATGCATTCCTGCACGCGGGGGATCGACTATCATCACGTCCGGCCGGCCGTGTTTGGAAATGAAATCCTGCGTAAGCACGTCCTTCATGTCACCGGCAAAGAAGCTGCAGTTGTCTATTCCGTTGGCCAGGGCGTTGATACGGGCGTCCTCTATGGCCTCATTCACATACTCTATGCCTATGACCTTCGAAGCCTTTCGGCTGACGAACTGGGCAATGGTTCCGGTGCCGGTATAAAGGTCGTAGACGACCTCGTTTCCCTGCAGGTCGGCATAGTCCCTTGCGACCTTGTAGAGATTGAAGGCCTGCAGGGTGTTGGTCTGGTAGAAGGACTTCGGTCCTATCTTGAAGCGCAGTCCATCCATCTCCTCGTAGATGGCTTCGTCTCCTTTGTAGAGTATGCAGGTCTGGTCCGAGATGCTGTCGTTGAGTTTGGCATTGATGACATAGTAGAGGGAGGTAATCTGCGGAAACACCTCCGAAACGGCATCCAGGAAGGCCTCGCGGCCGGCGAAATCCTCCGCAAGGCAGACTATCACCATGGTGGCGCCGGACTCGCTTGTACGCACGAATACCGTGCGCAGTATTCCGTGATTCTCGCGGATATTGTAAAAAGGTATGCCGTGCTCCAGGGCGTAGCGCTTGACAAACAGGCGGATGCCGTTAGATGGTTCCGGCTGCAGCCAGCACTGCTCCAGGTCGAGCACTTTGTCGAAGAATTTACCCACATGGAATCCAAGGCCGCAGCGCTCGCTGTCGGAGAGCCCGTCGGGATTCTCGTCCGGGAGTATCCACCTGCGGTCGGATGCCGTGAATTCCAGCTTGTTCCTGTAGAGTTTCGTACGTTCCGAAGGGAGTGTGGGAAGAATCTCCGGGACGTCCAGATGGCCTATCCGCACCAGCTGGTCGTACACCTGACGGCGCTTGGCCTCCAGCTGCAGGGGATAGGGGAGAGGCTGCCATTTGCATCCTCCGCAGACTCCGAAGTGCCTGCAGAAAGGGTCCAGCCTGTCCGCGGAGGGTTTCTTCATCTGCGCAATGATTCCCTCGAGATAGTTCTTCTTTTTCTTGATTACCCTGATGTCCACGATATCGCCGGGCACTGCGAAAGGCACGAAAACCACCTGCCCGTCCGGGCTATGGGCTATTGCCTTTCCTTCCGCCGCCACCGCCTCTATCGTTATGTCCTCCAGAAGGAGGTCGATTCTTTTTCTTGCCATCGTATTATGCTAATATCCCAAAACTTCCGCCCTGCCGGAATATGCGGCGGCCTCGCTTTCTGTCAGAATCCTGGACATCCTCGACCTTGAACCCAGGTCCAGGGCCTTGCCGGAGGCATCCTTGCTGCCGTACTCCTTCCATCCGCTTTCAGCACTGGGGGAGGAAGGATTGGGGGCAGGATTGGTGTACCATCCGCTTGCCGCGATAACAGGCGACATGGTGCAACCGATGAATGTCACGTTGTCGTAGTAGTCGGAACTTCCTCCTGACCGTGCCAGATACATAGTACCGTCCTTTACTCCCTCCGCAGCGGTGAGCCTGCAATTGAGGAAGACAAATCCCTTGTCCGCCTTGTTCTGCACGCGGGCCTGAACTATATATCCCGCGGCTTCCGAACGGATTTCACAGTCTTCGAAGAGACAGGCCTTCGGGTACCCCCAGATGAAGTCGCAATGCCCGGATATCAGGGAGTTGTGAACATATACCTGGCCTTTGCAGAGGAAGGTGTCCTGAAGTGAATTCAGGGAGCAGTTTTCAATGAAAAGTTTGCCGTTGCCGTTGAAATAGAGCACCTCCGCCTGGCCCTTCAGCTCACCGAAACCGTTTTTCAGGCTGAGATTCTCTATCACAAGTCCGTCGCAAGCTTCCGCAAGTATTACACCGCGGCCACCGCAGGCTCCTATGGCCATGCCGACGGAAGGCTTGGTTCCGATGCTTGCGCCGCTGCCGTTGGCGTAACTCTCGTTGTTGGCGTAACTGATGACGGTATTCGCCCTGTTTTCACCTTTCAGGGTGAGGGAATTCTTGTCCCGGATAAAGACCGTTTCGTTGTACGTTCCCGACGCTATGACGATTTCGACGACGGCAGTCTTCCCAAGCGTGGCAGAATAGCTGACTGCGCCCTGAACGGTGCAGAAATCCGCACTGCCGTCCGCATTGACCTTGAGTTCGGACTTGGAAGAAGGTTTCGACTTTGTCTTGAAACTCCACTCGCCCTTGGCGATGCCGCCGTGGCCCTTGACAAAGTCTTTGTCCATGGTGACATAGTATTCCTTGCCGAAATCGAGCACTCCGCTGTGCAATTTGATTTCTAGGGCTTTGCCTTTCACCCGCAGGGGAGTGTAATGGATTATCCTCCAGCGATTTGAGCATTTGACAGCATCCATGAACGTGTTGTAAATGCTCTCTTTGGTAATCTGCGCCTTGGGAATCATCTGCCCGTCTTCGCGGATGGTGACGGTCTGCAGGTCGGCAAGATTGATTTCATCCACTTGCCGGTCGGATGAGTCGTAGACCTTTATGCTCCCGGCAGACCCGAGTTCGGGCACGGACGGCAGTTCGAGAAGGAGAGGGGAGTCTGTGCACATCAAACCCTCTTCGGCCGGCTTCTCGACGGGATCCGGCGCTACTACGGGCTCAGTCACGGGATCGGATGCGTTTTCGCCGGAGCAAGCCGCCAGCAGTGCAGACAATAAAATGATCGGGAATCTTTTCATATCCTGCAAAGATAATAATAATAGTTTTTATTATTTTTGTAGAAGTGATAGTCAGTATCATATTGTCCGTACTCCTGGGCCTTCTCTTTGTCGGGGCGGCCATTATCATCGTTTTTGACAATGGAGATCACGGCACGAAGCTCGCCTGGCTCCTTACCATCACTTTCCTGCCCGTGATAGGGATTCTGCTCTATCTGATGTTTGGCATCAACTACCGCCACCATATCTTTTTCAGGCGCAGGCACGATGAGGCGATACGGGTCTTTACCGAAGAGAAAGATGACGCTATCGTCCGTCTGCTCAAGGGAGACATGCCCTTCGAAAGCGTGGATGAAAGATTCCGGCCGCTTGCCAGGCTTCTGTCGAATGCAGAGGCCGGCAACAATCTCAGCGCCGGCAATTCATTCGAGATAATCACTTCGGGGCTGAGAAAGCAGGAACTGCTGCTCAAAGACATCGCCGAGGCCAGGGAATCCATTCATCTGGAGTATTTCCATTTCGGCAACGACAGAGGGGGCAGGGAAGTGATGGAGGCTCTCGGCAAAAAGGCATCCGAAGGAGTTGAAGTGCGCTTTCTCAACGAAAACATAGCAGATTTCCCGATTCCCACTTCGTATTACAACCGAATGAAAAAAATGGGAATAGAGGTTGAGCGTTTCACCAACAGCAAGCAGGGTATCCTGACGATTCCGATGAAACTCAACTACCGGAATCACAGGAAGATAGTGGTGATTGACGGCAAAATCGCCTATACCGGAGGAATGAACATCAACAATCACTATTTCTTCCAGTGGAGAGACACCCACATGCGTATCGAAGGCAATGCCGTCGCAGCCCTCCAGACCATTTTCCTGGACTCGTGGCTGACCTCCGGAGGCAAACTCAAGAACCCTCTGCCATATTATTATAAAGAGTATACGGAAGTGCCTGACGGAGTCTTCAGGGACAAACTCATCCAGATTGTAGCGGACGAGTCGGATTCCAGGTGGCCTCTGCTGCAGATGGGCTATGAATGGGTGCTCCAGAACGCCAGGGAATACGTCTACATGCAGACTCCTTATTTCGTGCCTCCAGTATCTTTTCTAAATGCCTTGAAATCAGCCGCTTTGCGTGGCATAGACGTGCGTCTGATGCTGCCGGCCAAGGTAGATACCATGTTCATGGGAGCTGCCAACAAGGCCTTTTATAAAGAATGCATGGACGCCGGCGTGAAAATCTATGAGAGGGGCGGAGAATTCATTCATTCAAAAACTCTCGTGTGCGACGATTATCTGTCGCAGATCGGCAGCGCGAACATCGACATAAGGAGTTTCAATCTGAACCACGAAGTCAACGCTTATATCTACGACAGCCGGACGGCCATTGCCAACAAAGAGATTTTCTTCAAGGACATGGAGATTTCCGAATTGCTTGAACCGGAAAAATGGGCCGCGGAAAGAAAGTGGTATCAGTCGTTGTTCTCAAGGATAATGAGACTGCTTTCAGGAATATTGTGATTTGTTATACAATTTATATTAAAACGGGAACCTAAAGCAAATAAGAACTTGAACAGCAATCGTTTTTTTATCAACGAATTAATGTATGCAATAGTTCTTATTTCTTTTATAGCATTAGTGCGTTACTAAGACTAAGTAGGTAAATCGTTATCTGTAATGG
>Ga0256405_10009701_pt1 | contig 13051 bp, 7 predicted proteins | sample RumenRJG_02DNA_FD_189096 | JGI IMG/M metagenome (GOLD analysis project Ga0256405, IMG submission 189096) | Bovine rumen microbial communities from Lethbridge, Alberta, Canada - RJG_02 | ecosystem: Host-associated > Mammals > Digestive system > Stomach > Rumen | place: Canada: Alberta | collected...
ATAACCGCCGCAAGGCCGATCTGGATGACCGTTTGTACCGGATGTACGATAAGATCGATGACCAGGAGCAGAGCCTCATAGAGGCTAGGGCAAAGAAGCAGTCCATCGAGTCTGAAAAGGTCACCGGGGATAACATCTACAAGATTCTGATTTACTTCGATAAGTTTTATAAGCTGATGAACGAGGAGGAGCAGCGGAAGCTGATGGAAACCCTCATCGAAGAGATCCAGATCTACGAAGAGCGGCAGACCAGCGGACAGTGGCTGAAGTCGATTACCTTCCGTCTGCCGATCATCGACAGCGATATGAGTATACCGATCGGAAATAGTTTGGACAGTGAAACACACATCGAGACGGTAGTGCTTCTGCAGAAGACCAACGCATAATGACTTTCTCAGATACGGGGGAAAGAGATGTCAGAAAAGATTGATTCCGTCAGAAAAAAAACCGGATTCCGGATGTGCCTGGTTTTCCTTGCCGGCGCTCTCCTTGCCCTTCTTGTGATCTTTCCGCTGCGGGGAATCATGAATGCCGTCAGCCGGATCGATTACATTTCCCAGCGACTGGATGACTATCCGCGCATGAAGGCAGTATTTCTTCAGGATTCTGCGGACCTGGCGGACTGGTGGCAGAAGGAAGTGTATGACCAGCGCGCACTGCAGGCCGCATTTATCTTTACAAACGACAAAAAACGATTAAACGACCGGGAAAAGCTGGACTTTGTCACCGAACTTACTGGAGCGGAGAAGGTGCGGATCGTGTCGGCTGAGGAGGCCCGGATCAAGTCCGGGGAGAGCACGCCGGACCACATCATTTCCAGCGCTGAACTGGCCGACGGACGTTTTATAATGTTCGAGTTCCGGGGCGGAGCCGCCCAGGAGAGTGCGGCGGCGGAAGACGACACTGTTTTCCTGAGCCAGCTTGAGGCCGGCCTGCCGGGATATATCTGTGTCGTCAGGGACGGCGTGCTGTCTGTTTATCCGGAGGACGAAAATGCGGAAGACCTGCGGAGCATGATCGGCAGCATGCTGGAAAGCGGCGCGCTGGATCCCGCGGGCCTGGCGGAGGAAGCACGGAAAAACGGAGAAAAGACAGCGCTGAAGGTGAGACTGAATCCCCGGACCGGTGCGATCCCTGCCAGAAAATACCTTCTCTACAGCGCAGCCTACGCCGGCGATACGGATTTTGTGGTCAACGTTTCCGATACCGCAGCCCTGTTCCGTTTCGGACGGAAACGAAGCTGGGCGCTGTGGTTCCTTTGCAGTGCCATTATGGTACTGCTGGGACAGATCCTCTGGATGACACAGCTGTACACTCCGGGAAAAGATCCGGGCGAAGAACTTCGCACGGCTGTTAAAACAAGTGTTTCCGCCATGTTCATGGCAGTGCTTTTCATCCTCGGCAGCGTCCTGGTGATCCAGATGCTGAGCAGCGTCAATCTTGCCCAGCAGGGAGCCACAGACCAGGCAGAGTATCTGAGGAAGGTCCTGGATCAGGAATCCGAAAGAGGGTCGGAGATCGAAAAGGAATTCGACTCACTGTACCTTTCGCGGGCATACACGGCTGCAAGAGTGCTGACGGACGATCCGCAGATGCTGGATGCGGATTCCCTGCACGCCCTGGACCACGTCCTGAACGGTGCGGGTCTGCGTGCCTTTGACGCGGAAGGAAATCTGCTTGCCACGGATGAACTTCTGCACAGCGCCACCGATACAAGCATGATCCATCTCGCCGGCCACAGCTCCGGCTTCCTGCAGGACAGAGACGCGCGCTGGACAGCAGACGAGGACGAGGATTCCCCCATCAGGTATTACCGGTCCGTCATGGTGAACGACGAGGGCAGAACGATCGGATGGGTCGAGCTTTGTGTGGAACAGCGGCAGCTGGATGACCTGCTGCGGGAGACCAGCCTGAAGGAAGTGATCGGAGACCTGCACATCCTTGACACACTGCACGCGGTCGCGGTAAACAAGGATGATGAGGGAAAGATCACGGCCAGCACGTGGAAAAACTGGGTCGGGGATTCTGCCGGAGACCATGGGATCCACACGGAGCTTCTCTATGACGGATATGAGGGCATCGTGAACTTTGACGGCAGCAAATGCTACTCCGTGGTGTTCAGCTATGGGGACGGCCATGTGATCGTCGGCAGTGAAAATGAAACGGCCCTGGTGTTCCTGGGAGGCGTGCTCATTCTTACCTGGCTTCTGTCAATGCTGACCATGCTGGCAGTGTACCGGCCCCTGGTAAAACTGATCCTCGGATATCAGAAACGGGAAGCTGCTTCAGATCCGGAAGGAAGGAGCCTTGCCGCAAGGAGCGAGTATCCTCACCTGTTCGAATATGTCAGCAGCTTTATGTGCGCCGTATTCCTGCTGTCGGCGGCCCTGTTCTTTACCACAAAGGGGAATCCCGCCGGACTGACCTACAATATCGTCCGCGGAACATGGAGCCGCGGTGTCAACGCGGCGACGGTCACGACCTGTATCATGCTGATGAGCGTAGTCTTTGCGGTCCGGCGACTGATGGATATCGCAGAGATAAGGCTCGGCAAATATCTGAGCCCGAGAGGAATGACGATCTACCGCCTGATGGAAAGCGGCTTCGCGTATCTGGGAACCATCGGCATGATCATTTACGCGCTTTCCATGTTCGGCGTCAACACGGCCACTCTGATCGGCGGTGTCGGCGCCACGGCCCTGATCTTTACACTGGGCGCCAACAGTCTGATCGCTGACGTGCTTGCCGGAATATTCATCATTTTCGAAGGTGATTTCACCGTGGGCGATGTCATCGTCATCGACGATTTCCGGGGCATCGTGACCGACATCGGCATGCGGACCACCAAGCTGATGGATGACAATACCAAAGATATCAGGATCATCAACAACAGCACCATCAAGTCCCTGACGAACCAGAGCCGGGAAAACTCCATGGTGGTCATGGATATCCCCGTCAGTCGTGCGGTCGGTCTCGAAAAGGGCGAGGCGATCCTTCAGGAGGCGCTCCGGAAGCTGCCGGAACAGTATCCGGAGATCATCGGGACACCGTATTACTGGGGTATTTCAAAACTGCCTGAAAAGAGCCCTTATACAGGAAAACTGGGCGGTTTCAAAGCGCGCATTGCAATTGAATGCCGGGAGAGCGACAAGGAAATGCTGACATATCAGGTCTCCCGGTCCCTGATCGCCCTGGTCAGCAGTCTGAACAGCGATCCGCCGCCCGCTCCCTGAACTGCGTGATGCGGCTGTTTCGGTAAAAGCACCACTGTTTCTGTACACAGTCGGAAAAAGGAGGATGTATTGATGAAAAAAAGAGTAATTGCAGTCATGCTTGCGGCGACAGTCGCGTTCAATCTCACCGGGTGCGGCAGTAAGAAACCCGCGGAGACGGCTGCGCCCGCGACTGCGGCGCCCGCTGCCGCGGCAGCCTCATCGGCGGCGGAAACTGAGCCGGAAACAAAGGACGAGGCCCCGAAGGGCGTGGTGCATGAAGCCGGCGGCATCAAAGCGACGTTCCCGGAAAGCTGGAACGTGAAGGACGGAGAGAATTCCATCGTCGCAAGTTTCCGCTCCGACGAACTGTTCGGCGGCGTGACCTTCCTGACCGCCGTCGGCGCGGATCCGGAGAAGCTCGCGGACAGCTGGGAAGGAGAGAAACTGAAAAAGACCTATAACGGACGTGACTTCTTCGGCGTCATCGAGGAGATCAAGTCCAATCCCCGCGGCGAGGGCGAGGTCACCAGTTACCACCTGAACCTCTTCTCCGCGTTCAATGACAAGCGCTCCCTGCAGGTGGGCCTCAACATGAAGGATTTCAAGCCGGAGGAGTATAAGAAATATCTTGACGATGAGCAGTTCGCCGCCATCATGGATTCTCTGGAACTGGATCCCGCCGGTTATCACGAGCCCGGCAAGGCCAGCGCGAACGGCCTCACCTCCGACCGCGGCTCTGTGACAAGCTACACCGGCACGGACGCGGATCTGGTGATCCCGGCCGAGATCGGGGAATACTCCACGATCTATATCGGCGGAAACGCCTTCCAGAACAACAGCACGCTGAAGTCCGTGACCATCCCGGAGGGTGTGACCTGGATCCAGGGCGGCGCCTTCGAGAACTGCGCGAACCTTGAGAAGATCGTGCTTCCGGAAACGCTGGTGGAGATCGGACCGGACGCCTTCCGCGGCTGCCCGAAGCTCACCGACGTGAAGCTCCCGGCCGGCGTCATCCAGGTCGGCACCTCCGCCTTCGCGGAATCCGGACAGGGCAGCTTCACGGGAAGCTCCGCAGTGTACGACCGCCGCTGCTTCGCGGACAGCACCTTTGAGACCATTTCGCTTCCTGCCGGCTCCGACATTTCCGCCGACAATATGTTCTACGAGACGGCGGCTTCCGAAGTGGATCTGCCCGGCGACCTCGAGGTCCTCGGGGAACATGCCTTCGCGAATACCGGGAATATCCACGAGATCGAGCTTCCGGAGACCGTGAGGACCATCGGCAAGGGCGCGTTCCTGAATATGCGCGGCCTGATGAAGCTGAACCTGCCGGAGGGCATCGAAGAGCTTCCGGAGAACATGACCGCCAGCACCACCACGGACGTCATCGTGATCCCGAAGAGCGTAAAGAAGATCGGAAACCAGGCGATCTATGACGCCAACACCGTTGTGATCCAGAACCCGGACGTGGAGATCGCCGCGGGCGGCATCGACGGAGACTACGTCTATATCGAGGACGCGAAGAACTTTGTGTTCGACGGCAAGGACGGAGAGGTCATGCGCGGAAGCTGTGTGTACCTGGACGGCGTCTATGATCCGAAGAACGACATTCAGGGCGATTTTTACAACGCCACTGCTTTCAGCTACCAGTTCTTCCTGCCTGCAGACGCAACCTTTGCGGAGAGCGACGCGCTGGATTCCTACCTCCTTTCCATCGGCTACGAGGACAAGGCCTGGGTGGCGGGAACCCCTGCGGAGTTCCTGACCGACGGCACCTGCGACTTTGAGATGAAGGGCACTGTGGTCACAGGCTACAAGGGCAGCAGCAAGGCCCTCAGCATCCCGAACTACGTCACGCAGACCGACGGCACCTTCTGGTACACCGGAAACGTGTACCGGGTCGAGGACGAGGCCTTTGCGGGCAAGGGTCTTACCTCCTTCTTCTTCAGAGGCCAGTTCGGAGACGGCACCGGCGCCCGGATCCTGAAGGACAATCCGGACCTGAAGGATATCTGGTTCAACATGAGCATCCTGGATGAGGCGAACAGAGGAGACCGTATTGACAAGGAAGCTTTCGCAGGCGTTCCGGAGGACGTAACGGTCCACCTGCCGGCGTCCATGACCGACGACGAGCGGAAGAAGGTCGGGGACTTCCTCCACAGTGTCGGCATGCCTTCCGGCTGCAGCTTCGATTACTACGATTTCAGGGGAGAAGCGGCAAAGAGCGCCGGGAACGGATCCGCTGCGAAGAATGACACCGCAGAAAGCACCGCCGCCGCAGCTTCCGGCACCGCCGCGGAATCAGCCGGCACGTCCGCGGCAGCTTCCGGCACATCCGCGGCAGCTGACGGTGCCGCGTACATCAACGACGGCACCATCACCGGAACCTACAGGCTCTACGCCATGATGGGCATGACCCTCCTTGAGTTCTCTGAGATGACCGGCATGTCCCCGAAGGATGCATCCGAGATGATCACGGTGGAACTGAAGGACGGCGGAAAAGCCGTTTTCACCAGCAGCGGAGAGCCCCACGAGGTGGAGTACAGGCTTGACGGAACGAAGCTCACCATGGAAGCCGCTGATGAGAAGATGGAAGCTACGCTGGAGGACGGCCTGATGTACCTGGGCCTGGAAGGCGAGGAGACTGTCCTGGCGAGACTTACCGACGCTGCCTTCGCAGTCCCGGACAAAGGCGAGTCCACTGTGTGGAAGGGAATCTACACAAAGTTCGTGGGCGATCCGGACACCTCGAAAGACACGAGTGAAGCGTTCTCCCTGGAGCTTTACGAGGACGGTACCGGTGTCCATCACCGTTCCGACATGGACTTCAAGGTGACATGGGAGCTGAAGGGCGAGGACTTCACCATGAGCGAGACCTTCATCGGCGATCCCATCGTCTACACCGGCACCCTTTCCGGAAACAGCCTGCACCTCTTCAACGGCGATCCGGAGAACGACTTTACCTGCGAGTACGTGTACGAAAAGTAACGCCCGGAAACCGGGATCCGGCGGGGACTACTCTCCCCGGGACAAAAGAAGGGCAAGAGAAACAGAGTAAGGGAAACAGCGGTCCCCCGCCGGCCTCAGGCCGGGCGGGGGACCGTTTTGCATGTAAAAAAGCCGCCCCGGCGGGAAGATGGCGGACACAGATCAAATGCAGGACAAATCTGCTATTGCACCCTGCGGCAAGACTAGTTATAATCGTACTAATGTGTCAAAATTACTAAACTTCCCCGCGGGGGACGGCAGGAGAACAGATGGATATCAGAAAGCAGCAGGATGCGCCGCTTTACAGCGCACTGGAACATTTCCGGCGGCTGAGGGTCGTTCCCTTTGACGTGCCGGGGCACAAGAGAGGAAGAGGCAATCCCCAGCTGGTGGATTTCCTCGGTCAGAAATGCGTGGAGATCGACGTGAACTCCATGAAGCCTCTCGACAATCTGTGTCATCCGGTCTCGGTCATCCGGGAGGCGGAGGACCTGGCGGCAGACGCCTTCGGCGCTGCCCATGCCTTTTTTCTGGTGGGCGGCACCACCAGCGCAGTCCAGAGCATGGTCTTCACCGCCTGCAAGCACGGCGACAAGATCATCATGCCCAGGAACGTCCACAAGAGCGCCATCAATGCCCTGGTCCTCTGCGGCGCGGTGCCGGTCTACATCGACCCGAAGGTCGACACGAAGCTCGGGATCCCGCTGGGGATGGAGCTGGAGGATGTAAAAGCCGCCGTGGCGGAGAATCCGGACGCCAAGGCGATCCTGATCAACAATCCTTCCTACTACGGGATCTGCTCCGACCTGAAATCCATCGTGGACCTGGCCCATGCCCACGGAATGATGGCACTGGTGGACGAGGCCCACGGGACCCATCTGTACTTCGGGAAAAACCTGCCCATGAACGGCATGGCAGCGGGGGCGGATATGTGCTCCGTCAGCATGCACAAGTCCGGCGGGTCCCTCACCCAGAGTTCCCTGCTTCTCACCGGGAACCGGGTCAACGAGGGCTACGTCAGCAACATTATCAATCTGACCCAGACCACCAGCGCCTCCTACCTGCTTCTCGGCAGCCTGGACATCAGCCGCAGGAACCTTGCCCTGCGGGGCGCGGAGAGCTTCGGAAAGGTCTGCGAGATGGCGGCCTACGCGAGAGACGAGATCAACGATATCGACGGCTACTATGCCTTCGGCAACGAGCTGATCAACGGGAACAGTGTATTTGATTTCGACGAGACCAAGCTGGTCATCAACACCAGGGGGATCGGCCTCACCGGCATCGAGGTCTATGATCTTCTGCGGGAGGAATATGATATCCAGATGGAGTTCGGCGATTTGTCGAACGTCCTGGCATATATTTCCATCGGAGACCGGCTGCAGGACATCGAGCGTCTCGCCGGAGCTCTGGACGACATCGCCCGCCTCTACGCAAAGCCGGAGAGCAGCTTTTTCAGCGCGGAGTATGTGACGCCCATCGTAAAGGCGACGCCGCAGGAAGCGTTTTACGCGGAGAAGATCAGGCTTCCCCTGGACGAGACCGAGGGCAGGATCTGCGCGGAATCCGTCATGTGCTATCCGCCGGGGATCCCCATCCTGGCGCCGGGGGAGATGATCACCCGGGACATTCTGGAGTATATCAGGACAGCCAAGGAAAAGGGCTGTTCCATGCAGGGGCCGGAGAGTGAGGATATCTCCGAGCTCTGCGTCCTGAAGTAAGAAAGCGCCGGAGCGGCGGAAGCAGCGCCGGCAGTGCCCTGGCCCCCGCTGTGCGGAGGCCGACCATGGAAAGGAAATCAAGGATCTATGGCTGAGAACAGGATGGAATACTGGTTTGAGGAAATGCACACCTCCAACGTAAAGATGGCGATCCGCGTCAACCAGCATCTTTACAGCGGCACCAGCGAGTTCCGGCGCATCGATGTGTTTGACTCTCCGGAATTCGGGAAATTCCTGACATCGAACGGAAACGTGATCTTCTCGGAGCAGGAGGAGTTTACCTACGACGAGATGATCGTGCATGTGCCCATGGCGGTGCACCCGGACGTGAAGCGGGTGCTGGTTATCGGAGGCGGCGACGGCGGTGTGGCCAGGGAGCTGGCACACTACAGGGAGATCGAGGTGATCGACATCGCCGAGCCGGACAAGATGTTCGTGGATGTCTGCCGGAGGTATTTCCCCGGCAACGCCGTGGGTCTCGAGGACGTGCGGGTGCGGATCTACTATGAGGACGGGCTCCGCTTCCTCCGGCGCTGTAAGGACAAGTATGACCTGATCATCAGCGACGCCACGGATCCTTTAGGCCACGAGGCGGGGCTTTTCACCAAGGAATTTTACGGGAACTGCTACAAGGCCCTCCACGACGACGGGATCATGGTCTACCAGCACGGAAGTCCCTTCTTTGACGAGGACGAGGAAAACTGCAGGGCCATGCACAGGAAGGCGTTCCGGTCCTTCCCCATCACCCGGGTCTACCAGGCCCACATCCCCACCTGCCCGGCGGGCTACTGGCTCTTCGGCTTTGCCTCCAAGAAATATCATCCTCTGAAGGACTTTGATCCGGAACGCTGGGAAAAGCGGGGCATCGAGACCTGGTACTATACGACACACCTGCATCAGGGGGCGTTCATGCTCCCGAAGTATGTGGAAGATATCATGAAGGAAGAAGAATAAACACCCTGAAAGGAGATTACCTATGAGCAGACTGCTTGTCATCGGATGCGGCGGCGTCGCCCAGGTCGCCATCCAGAAATGCTGCCAGAACAGCGGAACCTTTACGGAGCTGATGATCGCCAGCCGAACAGAGTCCAAGTGCACTGCCCTGAAGGAAAAGCTGGAGGCGGCGGGTACCCCCGTAAAGCTTTCCACCGCCCGGGTCGACGCGGACGATGTCGAAGAGCTGGAGGCACTGATCAGGGAATATAAGCCGGATGCGGTGCTGAACGTGGCCCTTCCCTATCAGGACCTGACCATCATGGACGCGTGCCTGGAGTGCGGCGTCGACTATATCGACACCGCCAACTACGAGCCGGAAGACACGGATGATCCGGAATGGCGCGCCATCTACGAAAAGCGCTGCGCGGAGAAGGGCTTCAGCGCCTACTTCGATTACAGCTGGCAGTGGGCGTACCACGAGAAATTTCAGCAGGCAGGTCTCACGGCGCTCCTCGGCACGGGCTTTGACCCGGGCGTGACCAGCGTCTTCACCGCCTACGCCGCGAAGCACTATTTCGACGAGATCGACACCATCGATATCCTGGACTGCAACGGCGGCGACCACGGATATCCCTTCGCGACGAACTTTAACCCGGAGATCAACCTCCGTGAAGTCTCCGCCCCCGGAAGCTACATGGAGAACGGGAAATGGATCGAGACGAAGCCCATGGAGATCAAGCGGGTCTACAACTTCCCGGAGGTGGGCGAGAAGGACATGTACCTCCTGCACCACGAGGAGATCGAGGCTCTGGGACGGAACTTCCCGGGCGTGAAGCGGATCCGTTTCTTCATGACCTTCGGACAGAGCTACCTGACCCACATGAAGTGTCTTGAGAATGTGGGCATGCTCTCCACCAGCCCTGTCAGCTTCCAGGGACAGGAGATCGTTCCGATCCAGTTCCTGAAGGCGCTGCTGCCGGATCCCGCGAGCCTCGGGCCGAGGACCGTGGGCAAGACCAACATCGGCTGCATCTTCACCGGACGGAAGGACGGGAAGGAGCGGAAGATCTATATCTACAATGTCTGCGACCATCAGGAATGCTATAAGGAGCTGGGCAGCCAGGCCATCAGCTACACCACCGGCGTCCCGGCCATGATCGGCACCGCCCTGGTGGTGAACGGCGTCTGGAAGAAGCCCGGCGTCTTCACCACGGACGAGTTCGATCCGGATCCCTACATGGACATGCTGAATCAGTACGGACTTCCCTGGGTCGTGGACGAGGATCCGCAGCTGGTCGACTGAAAATGAAATATTCTGAACTGAGGACCCCCTCCTACATTGTGCAGGAGGGGGCACTTGTAAAAAATCTGGAGATCCTGAAACGCGTCCGGGAGGAAGCCGGCGTGAAGATCCTGCTGGCCGAGAAGGCCTTCTCCATGTACCGGGTCTATCCGCTGATCGCCGGTTATCTGGACGGAACCACCGCCTCCGGGATCTGCGAGACGAAGCTGGCCCATGAGGAATTCGTCCGGCCCGGGACGCGGGAAGGCGCCGGACAGGGCCGCGGATGTCCGGAGAACCACGTTTTCGAGCCGGCCTACAAGCCGGAGGAGATGCGGGAGCTCTGTGAGATCTGTACCCACATCTATTTTAACTCCCTGGCGCAGCTGGAGCTGCACCGGCCGGTGTGGGAGCCGTATCAGAAAGCCGGAAAGATCAGGATCGCGCTGCGCATCAACCCGGAGTTCTCCACTCAGGAAGGCCATGCCATCTACGATCCCTGCGCGCCGGGCTCCCGGCTCGGGATCCGGAAAAGCCGGCTCCCGGAGCGGCTTCCGGAAGGTGTGACCGGACTTCACTTCCACACGCTCTGTGAGCAGGGGGCGGAGCCCCTGATCGAGACCTTCCGGAGCATCGAAAAGAACTTTCCGGAATATCTACGCCAGATCCGCTGGATCAACATGGGCGGAGGGCACCACATTACCCGGGCGGATTACGACGTGCCGCGTCTCATCGCCTTCCTGCGGGAGGTGAAGGAGAGGTGGGGACTCGACATCTGGCTGGAGCCGGGAGAAGCTGTCGCCCTGAACGCGGGGACCCTGATCACGAAGGTCCTGGACATCGTGGAGACGGAGGACATGCCGACCCTCATTCTGGATGCCTCCGCGGCCTGCCACATGCCGGACGTGCTGGAGATGCCCTACACCCCGCCGCTTACCGGGGCGCTGGAAGCAAGATCCCCTGCGGAAGCGGCCGCGCCGGAAACCCGGGGGCAGTGGGTACGCCTGGCTTCCAGGACCTGTCTCGCGGGCGATGTCATAGGCCTCTACCGTCTTCCGGAAGTCCCGGAAACCGGGGACATCCTGACCTTCGGCGACATGGCGATCTACAGCATGGTGAAGAACAATACCTTTAACGGCATGCTGCTGCCGGATATCGTCCTGGAGCACGATTCTCAGTCGGAGGACCGCTATGAGATCGTGAAGCAGTTCGGATACCGGGATTTTAAGGAGAGACTTTCATAAGTGAAGAAGAATAAAAGGATCCGCTTTCCGGCGGAATATGAGCCCCATCTCGGGACCCTGATGATCTGGCCGGAGCGGCCGGGCAGCTGGGGGAAGGACGCTTCAGGAGCGGAAGCCGCCTTTACGGAGATCATTTCGGAGCTCCTGAAGGTGGAACAGGTCTTTCTCCTGGTGAGTGAACAGGTACTGCCTGCAGCAAGGCAAAGGCTGGAGGAGAAGCTTTCGGAGACGCCGGAGGCAGCCTCCGGAATGGCGGCAAGACTTTCCCTTATTGAGATGGAAACGGACGATGCCTGGGCCCGGGACGTGGGGCCGACCTTCGTGCTTGCGGAAGACTGCACCCGTCTCGCCGTAAACTGGCGCTTCAACGCCTGGGGAGGCGAAGTGGACGGCCTTTACGCGCGCTGGGACAAGGATGACGCGGCGGCAAAACGCTTTGCCGCATGGCTTGGGGATGAGGTCCTCGACGCGGACCCCTTCGTCCTGGAAGGCGGAAGCATTCACACTGACGGGGAAGGGACCCTGATGGTGACGGAAAGCTGCCTGCTTTCTCCGGGGCGGAACCCGCAGCTGGACAAGGCCGGAATCGAAGCCGTACTGAAAAAGTACCTGGGCGTCGAGAAGATCCTCTGGCTGCCCCGGGGCATCTGGATGGACGAGACCAACGAGCACGTGGACAATGTAGCTGCATTTGTGGGACCGGGAGAGGTCGTGCTGGCCTGGACGGACAACGAGCAGGATCCCCAGTACGCGCTCTCGAAGCTGGATTACGAGTATCTGTCCGGAGAGACGGACGCGAAGGGGCGGAAGCTTAAGATCCACAAACTGCCCATCCCGGACGTGCCGGTCTGCTGCACGCAGGCAGACATTGACAATTACATTTTTGAGCCGGGAGAGGATGAGCGGGAAGCCGGCGAACGGCTGGCCGCAAGCTACGTGAATTTTTATTTCGCCAACGGGATCGCCCTGGTGCCGCAGTTCGGCGGAGAAAACAAGGAGAGTGACCGCCGGGCGGTGCAGATCCTGGAAGCGCTGTGCCCGGACCGTAAGGTGGTGCCCATCGCGGCGGGAAGCATCCTTCGCGGCGGCGGGAACATCCACTGCATTACCCAGCAGATCCCGCCGGCGGATGCGCAGGCGCGGGAATAATGCAGGACGGCAGACACAGCCGGATATTCCGGTCTTAAGACAGGGGCCGGCGATGCGGAAGAGAGAAAGTGAGAACGATATGGCAAAGGTGAAAGTCGCCGCGGTGCAGATGAGCTGCGGCAAAGATCCCGCCGGGAATCTCAGAAAGGCGGAGCGGCTGGTCAGGGAGGCCGCGGCGGAGGGCGCAAAGATCATCCTTCTGCCGGAGCTTTTTGAGCGGCAGTATTTCTGCCAGGAGCGGCAGTACGGATATTACCGGTTCGCGAAGTCCGTGAAGGAAAACGAAGCGGTGCAGAGGCTCACCATGGTCTCAAAGGAGCTTTCGGTGGTCATACCGGTCAGTATTTACGAGCGGGACGGCACGGCTCTTTACAACACTGTGGTGATGCTGGACTGCGGAAAGGATCTCGGGATCTATCGGAAGACCCACATTCCGGACGATCATTTTTACCAGGAGAAGTTTTATTTTACGCCGGGAAATACCGGTTTCAAGGTGTTTGACACCAGCTGCGGAAAGGT
>Ga0256405_10009703_pt1 | contig 13050 bp, 11 predicted proteins | sample RumenRJG_02DNA_FD_189096 | JGI IMG/M metagenome (GOLD analysis project Ga0256405, IMG submission 189096) | Bovine rumen microbial communities from Lethbridge, Alberta, Canada - RJG_02 | ecosystem: Host-associated > Mammals > Digestive system > Stomach > Rumen | place: Canada: Alberta...
TAGTTTTCGCCCATTATTTAATGCTTATCATTGCTTGTAACTTATTAATCAATTGCACAGAAGGCTTAAATACTGAATCTTTTGTGCAAAATATATAAGAAAGTATAGAGAGATTATAAATGCTTAAACAGTATATTATTGTTTTTTTGATTTCAATGGTTCCACTTATTGAGCTTAGGGGAGCAGTTCCCTATGCTATTGCAAGTGGCCTTCCGGTTTTGCCAAGTTATATTATAGCGATCATTGGCAATATGATTCCTGTGCCCATCATCTTTTTCTTTGCAAGAAAGGTTCTTGAGTGGGGAAAAGACAAGCCGGTTATCGGAGGTTTCTTTACCTTCTGTCTTGAAAAGGGCCACAAGGGCGGAGAAAAACTTAATGAGAAGGCTGGTAAGGGACTTTACTGGGCACTGTTCCTTTTTGTAGGTATTCCGCTTCCCGGGACCGGCGCATGGACAGGAACCTTGGCTGCATCAATTCTTGATATGGATTTTAAAAAGAGTGTAACTGCTATAGTTTGTGGCGTTGTTCTTGCAGGAATCATAATGGGCTCAGGAACCAAGATCATCATGCTTATCAGCAGCCTGTTCTGATGGAACTGCACATTTGAAAGGTAAGAGATATGGAAGCTTATACAGATTTTGCAAAAGTATACGATACCTTTATGGATGAAACCCCATACGATGTATGGGGTGATTTTGTCTCTTCGCTCATAGATAAATATGGAGTTTCCAAGCCAGTAAAGGTCAGTGCAAAGAGTCCTGTTACGGAGGATTCAATAGAGTATGCGACCGTTGAGGATTCTGAGGATGCTTTAAACGAAGAGAAAAATCTCGTGGTGGAACTTGGCTGCGGAACAGGCTCTTTTACCCAGGTCATGAGGAATCTTGGCTATGACATAATGGGAATAGACATGTCTCCTGAGATGCTGAACCTTGCAAGGCAGAAGAGTGCAGATGCTGGGCTTGATATCATGTACCTTGAGCAGGACATGAGAGAGCTTGATCTTTACTGCACAGCTGGAACCATAGTCAGCGTCTGTGACAGCGTGAATTATGTTCTTGAGGATGAGGAGATCATTGAGACCTTCAGACTTGTGAACAACTTCCTGTATCCAGGTGGAGTGTTCATCTTTGACTTTAATACTCTTTTCAAATATCGCGATGTTATCGGAGATACCACAATTGCGGAAAACCGCGATGACTGCAGCTTTATCTGGGATAACTATTATGATGATGACAGTCATATTAACGAGTACGACCTGACAATCTTTGCAAAAGTGGATTCTGAAAAAGAGCTTTTTGCAAGATCAGTTGAGACTCACTATCAAAGGGGCTACACCCTGGATGAGATGAAGGGGTTTGTGGAGGCAGCAGGGCTTATCTTTGTCACAGCTATCGATGCTGATACTCACGAAGATCCTACAGATGACAGCGAGAGAATATATATTGTTGCAAGAGAGCAGGGAAAATAAATGTAAAGAGGCGCCGCTGATGCGACGCCTCTAACTATATACAAAGTATTACATTACCTGGTATGGGGCATCCCCGCTCCGAACATTATAACGTCCGGCGGAAATCGCCCAAGTGGCTTTCACGGCATATCCTCGCAGATACTAGGTGTTTTCACAATTTAGTCATTCTTAACCGGCCGTATCTGCTGCGGTATTCCATGGTCCACTTGATCGATTTCCGCTGGACGTTTATGGGTAGTCAAGCGGGGGATGTGAGAAGGTGTGGGCTGAAGGATATTGTCTTATCATGCGGGGATTGGCGCCGCAGGGAGAGAGGTATTTTGCTAATCTAATACCTGCAGTTGATCAACTTATCGGTGGTCCTATCTTTTTCTTGTCTTGAAAACAATAATCAGGGTACTTTTAATACCAACGAGCAAGTTTATGGATGCAGGTATTAGATTTTCTGCGCCAGTTTTTCCAACTTTAACAAAACTTTAATGGGAAATTCATACCTGCTAGCGAAGTTAGAGCCTATGGTATTAGATCTCATAAAATAGCAGATGATACTATCGCAAATTCATAATACCTGTAACAGGTAAAGTGGTCAGCGGTATTATATTGACTCAATGGCGATTACCGCTATTCGATATAGTGCACCGCAGACGGCTTTGCGCGTCAATACTGCATCAGTGCGGGTGAAAGCCGTACAGGTATGCCAATTCGCTGCCTACCACGCCCCTATCCATGGCCGCTTGATCATCAAAAAAGTCTGACCGAATGAATGTCAATAGCACCGTGGAATACCGCAGTTGGTGCGACAGCCCCGTTGGCTTAGATTGCACTGGAACGCACCAACGAGGATATGCCGCGAAAGGCTATTGAGATTCATTCGGTCAGACTTATAATTCAAGAAGCCGCCATGGATAAGCTATTTTTAAATATCTATGATGCCCTCAAACACAGTAGTTGCAGGGCCTTCCATAATGACGGAAGAATCAGGATTTCCATCCCAGGTGCAGGTCACGACACCACCAAGGACGTGGACTTTTACTGTAGGATCAGTGTGACCATTTAAGATGCAGGCAACAGTAGTTGCACAGCACCCTGTGCCACAGGCTAGAGTTTCGCCTGTTCCCCTCTCCCAGACTCTCATGTGGACATTGCCACGGTCATCTACTTTTACAAACTCAGTGTTGGTCCTGTTAGGGAAGTACTCGTGGTTTTCAAATTGTGGTCCGATGTGCTCTATATCAAAGGTATCAAGATCCACATCATCAGGAAGAAAAACCACTGCATGTGGATTTCCCATGGAAACGCAGGTCATGTGCCAGTCCCTTCCGGCAGCTGTGATTGGATAGTCGATCACTGCATCCTTAGGGATGCCAGGAAGTGAACTCTTGCAGTCAGTATTTACAGAAACTGGAACTTCCGCCGCCTTAAGGATTGGAGCACCCATATCTACCTTTACGCTCGTTGCCTTGTCGTCAGCGCCTACCGCAAGATTTATGTACTTGTTCTTGCCTGCACTTACTATGGTGAGCTGTTTTTTATTGGTAAGACGATGATCGTAGACGTACTTGGCAACGCATCTTATGCCGTTTCCGCACATTTCAGATCTTGAGCCGTCAGCATTGTACATCTCCATCTCAAAATCAACAGCCGGATCATCCACTGGATTTATGAAGATCAGTCCATCGGAGCCTATTCCAAAGTGTCTGTCAGAGAGCTTTCTGGCTAGCTCAGATTTCTTTTCGTCGGGGATCAGCTCTTTTCCCCCATCTATATAAACGTAATCATTGCCACAACCCTGCATCTTTGTGAATTTAATTTCCATGCCAGAACCTCCCGTCAGATTTTTCGCAATTATATAATATCATATATTTCTTGCAAAAAGATGTATACAATTATACAAAGTTGATATAAAATAACCACAACAAAAAATACAGCAAGGAGAATCCGCTATGTACAGACCAAACGATGACTACCTTAAACTTCCAGGAAGCTATCTTTTCAGCACCATTGCAAAAAAGGTAAACGCCTATCAGGCAGCTAATCCAGATAAAAAGATCATAAGGCTTGGAATTGGCGATGTAACTCAGCCTTTATGTCCAGCAGTCATTGAGGCACTTCACAAGGCTGTTGATGAGCAGGCTGATTCAGCTACTTTCAGAGGATATGCGCCAGATTTGGGATACGAGTTTTTAAGAAAAGCTATTGCAGAAAACGACTTCAGGGCAAGGGGCTGCGACATAGCAGATGATGAGATATTTATTTCCGATGGAGCAAAGAGCGACTCGGCAAACATTCAGGAAATCTTTGACAGGGATTCAAAGATCGCTGTTTGTGATCCTGTCTATCCTGTATATGTGGATTCCAATGTAATGGCTGGCAGATGCGGAGATTACGATGAATCTACAGGTATATGGAGCAACGTTATCTACATGCCATGCACCGCAGACAACGGCTTTGCACCTGACCTGCCAAGTGAAACTCCAGATATCATTTATCTGTGCTTCCCCAACAATCCAACTGGAGAAGCTATAACAAAGGACAAACTCCAGGTTTGGGTTGACTACGCAAATAAGGTTGGCGCTGTCATAATCTTTGACGCAGCCTATGAGGCATATATTTCACAGGATAATATCCCTCACTCAATCTTTGAGTGCGAAGGGGCCAGAACCTGCGCAATTGAGCTTAGGTCTTTTTCTAAAAATGCTGGATTTACAGGACTTAGACTTGGAGCAACCATAATTCCCAAGGACCTTAAAGTGACCCGTGATGGAAAAGAGGTAATGCTCCACAGCCTCTGGGCAAGGAGACACGGAACCAAATATAACGGAGCTCCTTACATCGTTCAGAGAGCTGGTGAAGCCTGCTACTCAGAGGAGGGCAAGGCTCAGATAAAAGACATGGTGGCAAGATATATGAAGAATGCCACATACATTTTAAATGGCCTGAAAGACGCAGGATACCAGGCATTTGGCGGTGTGAACTCACCTTACGTATGGCTCCGCACACCAGAAAATATGACAAGCTGGGAATTCTTTGACCACCTTCTTGAAAATGCTAATGTTGTGGGAACACCGGGCTCAGGCTTTGGTCCAAGTGGTGAGCACTACTTCAGACTTACAGCCTTTGGCAGCTACGAAAACAGCGTCGAGGCATTAAATAGAATAAAAGCATTATAAATTGTACGATAACTGCGCTTATATGTTTTATAATATAAGTGCAGTTAGTTTTTTATCGAAGGAAAATTTGCGGGTAATGGATAACGAGATCAAAAAGCTCACAAAAAAATACGAGAGCAATATGATAATCAGCGGCAGGGGTATGCTGTTTTTAGGCCTGTGGAGTGTCTTCAAGCTTGTTGTGGGGTATATCTTTGGCGCGGATAAAATGATTGATACTCAGCTGGACCTCACAGAGATCGATGAAGCTGCAACAGGGCTGATAGTATGGCTTATCATAGCTGCAACCTGCCTGGTGATCATGTTTTCTTGCCTTTATGTCGGGATAAAAGCTATAAGGTATGGCAGAGGTATAAAAAGAAAAAAAGGATTTCTTGTTATTGCTGTAATTATTGGAGTGCTGAACATAGTGGGAATACCGGGGTATTTTACAGAACTCAATATATCTGACTGGGACTCTGCCATTGCTTCAGCCCTGGTGGATCTCACTTTTGCATCCATGTCCTTTGACATGGCCTACTCAGCTATAAAACTGGGAATGCTCAATAAGAAAAGGCTAAAGGAGGCGTAGGTATGCAGGAAGATTTTCACTATTATGCAACATACTGTGCAGCCATTTTAGCCGGATATTCCCATGAAGAGAGTCTGACTATCTGCTACAGCGCCCAGTTTGTGGACCTTTGTTCAAGGACCTATCTTAGCTCCATCAAAGCTCCATTATCTGCAGCAACTACCCAACTTCAGCTGGAGATGATGGACGCAAGGACTGATGTCATCGGACTTCAGGATATAACAAGGATCTGGGCTTCTTTCCACTTTTTGCCTGGGGACCTCTATGTAAAAAAGAAATGGCGTCCTAAGGTTTACATGAACAAGTACAGGCTCATCTGCGGGCCTAATTCCGACCTTATGGTAAAGACTGTGGAGCTTGCCAAGGATAAGCCTCTTCAGAATGTGGGCATTGCAATGCACGTCCTTGCTGATACCTGGGCCCACGCCAACTTTGCAGGAACGCCTTCTCTTGTTATCAACAATACCGGAAAAGAGTTCTATGAGATAGTAGAAGAGGACGGTGAGGAAAAAGAGATCAGGATCAAGTTCAGACACAGCGCTTCTCAACCAGATGACCTTGAAAAAAGAATATTTACCAACAGTCTCTTCCAGAGCAATGAACATTCCATCATGAACCTTGGACACGGAAGAGCAGGACATCTGCCCGATTACTCTTTTATCAAATACAGGTACTATCCAGCCTGGGGCGAGTATGGGGACATCATTAAGGATAATCCAAGCGACTACTACAAGGCCTTTTGCCAGATGGTATATGCAATGAAATATATCAGGGGAAAAGAGCTATTTTTCGAAAAGGACAAATACGATGTGCCTGAAGTTGCGCCCTATGAACATAGGATAAGACAGATAATAAAAAAGAGGCAGACCCTGGCCAGCGAGGACTGGAAACAGTTTGGGCAGGAGCTCTCAGGAAAAGAGATATGCGACTTTGACGTAAACAGATATCAGAGCGAGTATATACAGGCTGATGCTTCCTCCAAGGAAGATACATTTTTAGGCAGATTCATTGATGGCGCCATAGCCCATAAGGCCATGGTTTCAAATGAGATAATGTCCTCAGGTAATATTTTAGCCGGTTTTGTAAAGGTGCTTATTAAATGACCAAATTACAGAGAGTAAAAAACTTAATATATGGACTGCTCCTTCTGGCATCAGGTATGATACTTTTATTTATTCCAAAGGATGCCTTTGTCCTTCTTTTGCTACTTTTGTCAACCACGCTTCTGATATCTGGTGTCAACACGCTTGTGTACTACTTTACCATGGCCAGATTCATGGTGGATGGGAAAATGATGCTGTACAAAGGTATCATTGTCTTTGATTTTGGCGTACTTACAGCGTCCCTTGTGGATGTTCCGAGGCAGTTCGTGCTGGTGTACCTCATTGGCGCTCACGCTTTTTCAGGTCTTGTGGAGCTGCTTCGCGCTATGGAAGCCAGAAGATATGGCGGAAAGAACTGGAGGCTTAAGATGGGACATGGCCTTGTGAACGTAGTTACCTGCATTATCTGCGTTATCTTTTTGAATCACACCAATACTGTAGTAATCGTCTATGCCCTCGGTATCCTTTATTCAGGGGTACTGACACTGGTTTCTGCCTTCAGGAGAACAGCCTTTGTCTACATACAGTAGGGGGATGTTTACATATTTTAAGGAAAGTATTAAAATAACTCCATGTATGCACATTTTTGAAGTGACATGCGTGGAGTTTTTTATTAAACAATTTTTTTGAGAGAAATGGGAGTAATTTGATATGGCATTATTAAAAAAATGGCGCGATATGGCATACTCTGAGACAGCTAACAAGGGCGATCTCCAGAGACTTTGGACAGAGTATTTTGAGAAAGAACGTGATATTTACGCACAGCTTTTAAAGAACCCTGACGAAACTGTTAAGGGCACAGTAAAAGAGCTTGCTGATAAATATGGTGTAGATCTTATGACTATGGTTGGTTTCCTTGATGGTATCAACGATAGCTTAAAGGAGCAGAATCCTATCGAAGAGATGGAAGAGGACACAGAGGTGAACCTTGGATTCGAAAAAGAGCTCCTTTACAAGAACATGGTAAACGCTGGTGCAGACTGGCTTTACAACCTTCCTGAGTGGGGGGATATCTTTGATGAGGAAAAGAGAAAAGAGCTCTACAAAGAGGAGAAGGCTTCTCATACCATCAGAAAAGAAGACAAAGTATATCCTAATGATCCATGTCCATGCGGAAGTGGCAAGAAGTACAAGAAGTGCCACGGCAGGGCTAATGCCTGATCATTTGATATAAATAAATGTTTATTACTGCCTCCGGTTGAGGTAGTAAGAAAGGATTCGCAATGGAAAGAGAAGAATTTTTGGGATTGTACCGCCACTCAATGGCACACATTCTCGCAAAGGCAGTGATCGAAATCTACGGCAAGGAAGTTCAGTATGCGATCGGACCTCAGATCGATGACGGATGCTACTATGACTTTGTACTTCCCAAGCCAGTAACCCAGGACGACTTCAAGATGATCGAGGACAAGATGAGAGAGATCATCAAGAGAAGAGAAGACTGGACAAGAAAAGAAGTAACCAAGGCTGAGGCTCTTGAACTTTTCAAGGATCAGAAGTTTAAGACTGAGCTTATTAACGACCTCCCTGAGGGTGAGATCATCACTATATATCATACAGGAGACGACTTCGTAGATCTCTGCAGAGGACCTCACGTTGAGAACTCTCAGGAGCTTATGAATGTTTCCTACCAGATCAAGTCTGTTTCAGGCGCATACTGGAGAGGCGATGAAAAGAGAGATCAGCTCTCAAGGATCTATCTCTACGCCTTCCCAAGTAAGGACGAGCTTAAGCAGCATATCAAGCTCATCCAGGAAGCAATGGAGCGCGACCACAAGAAGATTGGACCACAGCTTGACCTGTTCATGTTTGATGAGACAGCTCCTGGTATGCCATACTGGCTTCCAAGAGGATGGAAGATGTACCAGGCACTTCTTAAGTATTCAAGAGAAATCCAGGAGAAGCATGGATACACTGAGATCGCAGCTCCTCTTATCAATAACAAGAAGCTCTGGCTCATCAGTGGTCACTGGGCACACTATGTAAACAACATGTTCATGGTTCCGGGACTTGAGGGTCAGGTTAAGGCTGACGCTGAGATTCCTGGCGTTGTTGAGAACATCAATGAGCCATCAGAGGAGCCTAAGAATGTCAAGATCGTAGCTGGTTCTATGATCTACAACCGTGAGCTTGATGACACAATGGCTGCTAAGCCTATGAACTGTCCTAACGCCATGATGACATACAAGAGGACCAATCATTCTTACAAGGAACTTCCTATCAGATACAGTGAGTATGACGTTCTTCACCGCAAGGAGAAATCCGGTCAGATGAACGGTCTTTTCAGAGTTCAGGAGTTCAGACAGGATGATGACCATACATTCGTAATGGAATCACAGATCAAGGAAGAGATTGCAGACGTAATTGCTATCGCAGACGAGATCTATTCAACATTTGGAGTAACCTACAGGGCTGAGCTTTCAACAAGACCTGAGGACTTCATGGGTGACATTGAAGTTTGGAACAGAGCCGAGAAAGCTCTCAAGGAGATTCTTGATGAGAAGTACGGCGAGGGTGGATATGAGATCAACGAAGGTGATGGTGCTTTCTACGGACCTAAGATCGACCTTCAGATCAAGGATGCCCTTGGAAGAGAGTGGCAGTGCGGAACTGTTCAGCTTGACTTCCAGCTTCCTCACAACTTTGGACTTACATATCAGGCTCAGGACGGATCAATGCAGATGCCTGTAGTTATTCACAGGGCTATCTATGGATCTCTCGAGAGATTTATTGGTATCATCATTGAGAACTTCAAGGGTGTATTCCCATTCTGGCTCAGCCCATATCAGGTAGGTATCGTTCCTATCAGGGTGGAGCACAACGAGTATGCTAAGAAGGTTGAACAGGCTCTTATGAATGCCGGAATCCGTGTAGAGGCTGACTACTCCGACAACAATATGAAGGAGAAGATCAAGAAGTTCAAGAACTACAAGGATCCATACATTCTTGTTATCGGCGACAGGGAGGCTGCTGAGAATACAGTATCCATCAATGTTCGCGGATCTAACAAACAGATCCAGAACGTACCACTTGATGAACTCGTAAAGATGTGCTGCACAATGAACAGTGAGCACTCACTTGAGCTCATTGATACATACGAAGCATAAATAAATTGCAAGGGGCTGAGAAAAAGTATTCATCTTCTCAGCCCCATTTAACTACTTGTTAAGTCTTATTGAACAAATCCTTTATAATAGGGGTATTTTTATTCTTATGACATCATTAAAAAAGCAGACTGCAGCAAACTGGATCGGCGTAGCTTTCTTTCTTGCGGCATTTATATGCCTGGTGAGATCGGTTGCTTTATCTTTTTCAATTGACATATGGTACGACGAGCTTTTCACCATGGAGTTTGTAAAAAGACCTGTCAGTGAGATGTTGGGGCTTGCTGCAAGGGATGTGCATCCACCGCTCTATTACATGATAGTTCGTTTTTTTGTGGTGCTTTTTGATGGCATTGGGATACTTGGTGATGGAGCTGGAAAACTCCCTATTGAGGTGCTGGCCAAATTGGTTTCTATTTTGCCCTTTGTTATCATTATGGTCTATGCAGGGACAGTGGTAAAAAAGAGATTTGGCATGATGGCTGCAGGGATTTTTTCTTTTGCAGTTATGGCGATGCCAGAGCTTCCTGAGTACACTACAGAGATCAGGATGTACAGCTGGGCCCTTCTATTTGTCACGGGCATGATGATCCATGGCTTTTTGTTATTTGAAAGCTTCAGAGCGGGAAACCAAAAGGGCTGGGATATAGTTAATGGCCTGGCGCTATGGCTGTATGCAACGGCCAGCGCTTATACCCACTACTATGCGGCTCTGTCGGCAGGGGTTATATTTGCCATGCTGTTTGTTTCGATGCTTGTGATCTTTGTTAAGGCCATGAAGTCTGAAGGAAAAGAGAGCGTCAGCTTCAAGGCTTTTGGTATGCTGATCATCTGCATGAATCTCACAGCAATAGCATATGTTCCGTGGTTGTCTGTATTTTTGGCACAGGCTTCCGCGGTTAAAGCTAACTACTGGATTCAGCCTGTAGGTTTACGAAGCCTTGGAAGCGCGGTAAAGTACCTCTTTAAGGGCTACTTTTCAAATGAGAAAGTAGCTGTGGTGGTTGCTGTAGTTTTCTTTATTGGCATTGCTGCTCTCTTTATCAAGAATCTCATGGCTTATTTAAAAGAGAGGAAGGACGAGGATCTGTTTGTGGTGTTATCCTTTATGGTGCTGCCGCTTCTTGTAGTAGGAGGACTGCTGGCGTCAGTGCTGCTTCGCCCGGTTTTTGTCAACAGATACATGCTGCCGGCATGTGGGTGCTTTTGGCTTGCGATATCTATCATGGTTTCCAGGGAGGTTGAAGCCTTTTTTAGAGATGGCATCGCCAAAGCAGGTGGCAGTGTTAGCGGCCAAAAACTATTTGGAGGTCTTGGAGTCATACTTGCCATTCTTATACTGGTGACAGGGTTTGTTGACTATAAGACTTTTATCGGAAATGAAAAGTACAGAATGGTCAATATGGAAAAGACCAGTGAGCTTTTTGAAAGCATAGATCCAGATACCGTAATAATCAGCAATTTTACACATGTTCAGGGGCTTTTGTCCTACTATCTGAACAGAAATTCTGAGGACTACAGGATCTTGCTCTATCAGGAGGAGCCAGAACCCTTGATAAAAGAGATGGTACCGGGGCTTGAGACCATTGATGATCCGGTGGATATTGCCAACTATCTTGAGGGCGGTAAAAAAGTTCTTTTCCTGGGCAGCTTTAACAGCAGAGAAGAGCTGGTAAGACAGTGGGAAGAGGAGCTTGGAATAAAAAATGAGAACCAGGGAAGCTATCTTATGGAGAGATACTGGTTTGATGTTTTTGCACTAAAGAACTATTGATTTGGGAGATGTTATGAAAAGAAATACTGACTTGCATAGATTATTACATGGAGCTGGGTTTTTGCTGGCGGTGGCATTTTCAGTGGCAGCAGGAGTTGTTTTTCTCTTTGCATCTAAGGCTTATGCCAGGGACAACCTTGAACCTGCAAGCTATTGCAGCTTTGTTATCCCGCCTGACTTTGTACCGTCCCAGGAAAAGGGGCTTTTTATCAATCAGAATAACCCCATGGAATCCTCATCTATCAAATATGACTTCTATGACAATGGCCTTGACGTGATACTCACCAACAGAGAGAAAGCTGCCATTAAGGAAGCGGGAGAGGAAAAGCCTGTTGCAGATGAGTCCATGTCCCTAACAAAAGAAATTTACCAGGAGACCGTGGCAGCAGCCTACAATAGCCAGTATGGTCAGGATGTGGGATTTGTTGTCAGCTCTTTTGACAAGATAACTGTGGATGGCTATCCGGGATACAGGATCGTTTCATCCTATCAGGCAGCTGATGAGGAGAAGGTGCATCAGACAGTGTACATGCTCCTTAGCAAATACAGGACCTTTACTATCTCAATGCAAAGGGCTGAGGATGATGACTGCGAGGCTCTTTTTGAAGAGTGCGCATCTTCCATACATGTGCATTAAGTGCAGATAGTGTGATATGATATTGTATATAACCGTACACATTTACGACAACTAACTATCGATGGACTGAGCATGTTTGAGAAGCTGACGGAACTGATTTCAACTGGTGATTATAAAGAGGCTTTGTACGAGTTTCAGGAGGAGTTTTTTCACATTGATGAAAGAACCCCAATGGAGGCTGCAAAGCTTTGCGTTCTGACGGCTACGCTCTGGGAGCAGCTTGAGGACAGCGTTGCAGAGTTTGATACCATAGCAAAGGGTCTTTCTTATGATCCTACAAACTATGAGCTCTACTACATGCTTGGGCTATATTATCACGAACTTAATGCGGATCAGGCTTATCTTTGTTTTAAGATGGCGCTTATGTACTGCATAGATGATGGTGACAGAGAGGTTATCGAGAAGGCCCTTGATACGCTTCTTGGCAGCCGATGCGTAAGAGTTCGTGGCACCAGCGTGATGATACTTTCCTTTAATGATCTTGAGATCATGAAAGACTGTATAAAGTCTATGGAGGAGAGCTTTCCCAGGGATGAGCTTGAGATCGTGGTTGTTGACAACGCTTCTACTGAAGATGGGGTTATAGAGTATCTTAGGGAAAAGAAAAGGACGGCAGATTATCCATTTAAGCTCATAGAAAACAGCGAAAATCTGGGATTCTCTAAGGGCTGCAATATTGGCGTTGCTGCCTGTGATCCCGATAATGATATATTCTTTTTGAATAACGACGCAGTCCTTATGCCGGGGTCTTTCTTTTACCTGAAAATGGGACTGTATGAAAACAGAAATGTGGGCGCGGTAAGTGCTCTTTCTAACAGTGCTTCTCTTCAGGAGCTTCCAGCATCCTTCTTTGGGCAGGAGGACTCTGAAGACGGACTTATGTGGCACAAAAAGCTTGGCTATAAAAAAGCTATTGAGATATTCAGAGACTATGCCAGGATAAAAGTGGTGCCAATGCTAAGGCCATATCTTGCAAGCTTCAGGCTTACGGGATTTGCTCTTTTGGTTTCAAGAGCTGCCCTTGACGCGGTAATGACAGATGGAAAGGTATTTGACGAGTTTTTTTCACCGGCGTATTTTGAAGATGATGATCTTGGCATGAGGATCGCAAGAGCTGGATTTTTACAGTATGTATGCAAGAACAGCCTTATATATCACAATGGTGGCGGCTCCTTCATGGGAGATAACACCCTTTTAGAGAAGGGGAGAGAAAAGTT
>Ga0256405_10009705_pt1 | contig 13048 bp, 17 predicted proteins | sample RumenRJG_02DNA_FD_189096 | JGI IMG/M metagenome (GOLD analysis project Ga0256405, IMG submission 189096) | Bovine rumen microbial communities from Lethbridge, Alberta, Canada - RJG_02 | ecosystem: Host-associated > Mammals > Digestive system > Stomach > Rumen | place: Canada: Alberta...
TTTAACGGTTAATTATTTAATTTTTTAACTGCAATGAAAATAAAAGTAACTCAGGTCCGCAGCAAAATCGGCTGGCCAAAAGATCAGAAGGCTACTTTGGAATCTTTAGGTCTTAAGAAGATCGGACAAAGTGTCGTACTTGAAGATAATCCTTGCAACAAGGGTAGAATTTACAAAGTAAGACACCTTCTGAAAATTGAGAATATTAACGAATAATATTAAGGTATTATAAATCATGGACTTGTCACAATTAAGACCGGCCAAAGGCTCTACTAAAAACAAGAAGAGACTTGGTAGAGGTCAAGGATCTGGCTGGGGCGGTACCTCTACAAGAGGTCACAAAGGTGCTAAATCTCGCTCTGGTTATTCTCATAAAGTAGGTTTTGAAGGTGGTCAAATGCCTCTTCAAAGACGTGTTCCTAAATTCGGTTTCAACAACGTTAATAGAGTTGAATATAGAGTAATCAACATTTCTGATCTTGAAAACCTCGCTAACAAATTGAATATCTCTGATATCAATCCTGAGGTTCTTAAAAAAGAAGGCTTGATTTCTAAAAATGACATTGTAAAAGTTTTAGGTAACGGCAAGCTTACTAAAAAACTTAATGTTACTGCTAATGCTTTTTCAAAGTCAGCTAAAGCAGCAATCGAAGCTTTGAACGGAACTGTTAATACGTTGTAAATTTCAATTTGATGAAAAACTTTATTCAGACACTTACAAACATTTGGAGAATAGAGGATCTTCGCAATAGAATTCTTGCTACGTTAGCATTAGTTCTTGTATACCGTGTTGGAGCGCACATCGTGCTCCCCGGTATTGATCCTAATCAGATCGCCGCTCTCGCAGATCAAACTAAAGACGGCATCATGTCTCTTCTCAATATGTTTTCCGGTGGTGCTTTTGCCAATGCTTCTATTTTTGCTCTTGGTATTATGCCTTATATTACGGCATCTATCATCGTGCAACTTTTAGGTATGGCAGTACCATATTTCCAAAAACTTCAGCGCGAAGGCGAAAGCGGACGACGCAAAATCAATCGTATCATCCGACTCCTTACTGTCGGGGTATTGTTTGTTCAAGCTCCAAGTTATTTGATTAACTTGGGTTATCAGCTTCCTGAGTCAGCTTTCTTGGCGAAAGGTTTTTGGGGATTTACCTTGCCTTCAGTAATTATACTTACGGCTGGTACCATGTTTATTATGTGGCTGGGTGAACGTATCACGGATAAAGGTATTGGAAACGGTATTTCACTCTTGATTATGATTGGTATTATCGCAAGATTCCCGTTTGCTCTTGGTGCAGAAGTTGCTTCTAAATTTACTGAGGCTAACGCGGGCGGTGCTATCGCATTAATCGCTGAGATCGTAATGCTTCTCTTGGTGTTTGTCGTTTCTATTCTTCTTGTACAAGGTACACGTAAAATTCCTGTACAATATGCAAAGAGAATTATTGGAAATAAACAATACGGCGGCGTAAGACAGTATATTCCTCTCAAGGTGAATGCTGCCGGCGTAATGCCTATCATTTTTGCGCAAGCATTGATGTTTATTCCTCTTATGTTTACCCATTTCAACACCGAAGCTACCAGTTCTTTTGCTACTGCATTTGCAGATTTCACTGGATTCTGGTACAATTTCGTATTCGCATTGTTGGTAGTAGTATTCACATATTTCTATACAGCAATTACATTCAGCCCACAACAAATGGCTGACGATATGAAAAAGAGAGGAGGTTATATTCCGGGAGTAAAACCAGGTAAAAAAACAGTAGAATTTCTTGATGATATTATGTCAAGAATCACATTGCCGGGTTCAATATTCCTCGCATTTATAGCTATTCTTCCGGTGTTCGCTATCCTTTGTGGTATCAACAATCAGTTCGCACAGTTTTACGGTGGTACTTCATTGTTGATTATGGTAGGTGTAATACTTGATACATTGCAACAGATTGAGTCACATCTTTTGATGAGACACTATGACGGATTGATGAAATCCGGCAGAATTAAAGGACGTACTGGATCTGTAGCAGCTTTGTAAGTATAAAAATCCTAATAGATTTTTGCAAAGTTTATATAAGAAGGTATTCAATAACAGTTGATTCTTCGGTTCGGAACTAAATTTCAAGTGCCGGAGAATCAATCTGTTTAAAAACCAATGAGAGGTTTTTCTTCTTTTACTTAAATCAATTGGTAATAGGAAAATAAATCAAAAACTCATTGAGGCATAAATCAATATTATTTGAAAAAAATAAAAAAACCTTCCAATAAGTTTTGCAATTAAGTGATAATATATTAATTTTGCCGCTTGAAAAATCGTGAGATTTGTTGAGTGGACTTTTTATGTGTCTATAAGTTAATATATTATCAACAAAATCAACGGTTGGTTAATAAATTGAAATAGAGATTCGAAAGATCTAACAAACAAACAATGTCAAAACAAGCCTCGATAGAGAAAGATGGTAAAATTACCGAAGCATTGTCGAATGCGATGTTTCGTGTAGAGTTGGAAAATGGACATGAGATAATTGCCCATATTTCAGGAAAAATGCGTCAGCACTATATTAGAATATTGCCTGGCGACAGAGTAAAAGTTGAAATGTCCCCTTACGATTTGACTAAGGGTCGAATATCTTTTAGGTATAAATAAAACATTATAAAATAAAATGAGAGTAAGAACATCTGTTAAAAAAAGATCAGCTGATTGCAAAGTTGTTAGAAGAAAAGGTAGAGTTTACATTATTTGTAAATCAAATCCTAAATTTAAACAACGTCAAGGTTAATTTTTTTTAAAATTATTTTGTGATTGAAATATAATTACTATTTTTGCAGTCACAATAATAACAAGAACAAATTCTGTAAATAATAATAAACAATGGCTAGAATTGTTGGTGTAGATTTACCAAAAAACAAACGTGGTGAAATTGGTCTTACCTATATTTATGGTATTGGTCGCCAGAGAGCAAATCAAATTCTTGCAGAAGCTGGCATAGATAAAGATATCAAAGTACAGGATTGGAATGATGATCAAGTTGCTAAAATTCGTCAGATTATCAATGACAACTTCAAAGTAGAAGGCGAATTGCGTTCTGAAGTTTCTATGAACATCAAACGTCTTATGGATATTGGATGTTACAGAGGAATCCGTCATCGTCTTGGTCTTCCTGTAAGAGGTCAAAAAACCAAAAACAATGCACGTACACGCAAGGGTAAGAAAAAGACCGTTGCAAATAAGAAGAAAGCTACTAAATAACATTTAATTTAGAAAATGGCACAAAAAAGTAAAGTAACGAGAAAGAGAGTTGTTAAAGTTGATGCTGTGGGCGAGGCTCACATCCATTCTTCATTCAACAATATTATAATCTCTTTGACCAACGCTTCGGGGGAAGTTATATCTTGGGCATCTGCCGGTAAGATGGGCTTCAAAGGTTCTAAAAAGAACACTCCCTATGCAGCGCAATTGGCAGCTGATGAATGCTCTAAGACTGCCTACGAATTAGGACTCCGCAAAGTCAAAGTATACGTATCTGGTCCTGGTAACGGCCGCGAAGCTGCTATCCGTTCTATTCATACTTCTGGCGTTGAGGTTGTTGAAATTATTGATGTAACTCCATTACCTCACAACGGCTGCCGTCCAGCTAAGAGAAGAAGAGTTTAATTTTTGTACTTGTTAAAATTATAATATAAAATGGCAAGGTATACTGGTCCTAAATCAAAAATCGCTAGAAAGTTTGGCGAACCAATCTTTGGTACAGATAAATATCTCGATAGAAAAGGTTATCCTCCAGGACAACACGGATTGGAAAAGAAACGCAAAAAGATGTCGGAATACGGCACTCAGCTCAAAGAAAAACAGAAAGCTAAATATACTTACGGTCTTTTGGAACGTCAATTCTCAAATCTTTTCCGTAAAGCTAACAAAGCAGAAGGCGTAACCGGTGAAGTTCTTCTTCAACTTCTCGAAAGCCGTCTCGATAACGTAGTTTACAGATTGGGAATTGCTCCTACACGTCCTGCTGCTCGTCAGCTTGTTAACCACAAGCACATCACTGTTAACGGTAAAGTTTGCGGTATTGCTTCTTACCATGTTAAAGTTGGCGATATCATCGGTGTAAGAGAAAAATCTAAATCTCTCGAAGTTATCCAAAATTCTTTGCAAGGTGCTAACAGATCTCGTTTCAATTGGTTGGAATGGGACAACAACACTCTTTCAGGAAAATTTATGAATGTTCCAGCTCGTGAGGACATCCCTGAAAACATCAAGGAACAACTCATAGTTGAACTTTATTCTAAATAATCTTTTATTTGGCCTCACACAGTATTATATTTTTCGTATGTTACTGTGTGTCGCCTTATATTTTTACCGGAAAAAAAACATATAAATAAATTCAAATGGCAATATTAGCTTTTCAAAAGCCCGACAAGGTAGTAATGTTGGAGTCAGACGATAAGTATGGTAAATTCGAATTTCGTCCTCTCGAACCTGGTTTTGGTATTACAATTGGTAATGCGCTCAGACGTATACTCCTTTCTTCATTGGAAGGATTTGCCATAACCTCTATCCATATCGAGGGCGTTGACCACGAGTTTTCTACTATTCCGGGCGTTATTGAGGATTTAGTTGAGATTATTCTGAATATCAAAAAAATCCGTTTCAAACAGATAGTTGACGGGCAAGATTTTGAAAAGGCGGTTATCACTATCAGCGGTCAGGAACAGTTCAAAGCTGGTGACATCGAGAAATTCCTTACTAATTTCAAGATTCTAAACCCTGAGCAAGTTGTTTGTAATCTCGATCCTGCTACTAAGTTGACAATGGAAATCACTATCAACAAGGGTAGAGGCTATATCCCTGCAGATGAGAACAAAGTTGCTGACAGCGAAATCGGTGTCATTGCTGTTGATTCAATTTATACTCCTATCAGAAACGTTAAATACGTTACTGAAAACTATAGAGTGGAACAGAAGACCGATTATGAAAAGTTGGTTATCGAAATTCAGACTGACGGTTCAATTCATCCGAAAGAGGCCCTCAAAGAAGCTGCTAAGATTCTTATCCAGCACTTTATGTTGTTCTCTGATGAAAAGATTACTCTCGATTCTACTGAACAAGCCGGTGGTGAAGAATTTGATGAACAAATCTTACACATGCGTCAACTTTTGAAAACAAAACTCGTTGACCTCGATTTGTCTGTTAGAGCTCTTAACTGCTTGAAAGCTGCTGATGTCGAGACTCTCGCTGAATTGGTGGTATTCAACAAAAACGACTTATTAAAGTTCCGCAACTTCGGTAAAAAATCTCTTACTGAAATCGATGATCTCCTTGCTAACTTGGATTTGAGTTTCGGTATGGATATTTCTAAATACAAACTTGATAAAGATTAATCATTTTGCGGCGTGAAGCCGCGACAAATTATAAAACAATGAGACATAGAGACAAAATCAACCATTTAGGTAGAACTTACGGTCATAGAAAGTCTATGCTTACTAATATGGCCATCTCTTTGATTATGTCTGTTAACAAGACTAAAGATAAGAGAATTCACACTACCGTGGCTAAAGCTAAAGTGCTCCGCACTTTCATTGAACCTATCCTTACCGCATCTAAAGCTGAGCTCATCTATGCTGACTCTAAAGCTAAGGATGACGCTGAAAAGGAAGCGTTTAAAGTAAAACGTATGGCTAACCACAGACTTATCTTCTCTAAGTTGCAAGATAAGGAAGCAGTTAAAGTGCTTTACTCTACTATCACTCCTAAAATCGTAGATCGTCAAGGTGGTTATACTCGCATCCTCAAGACTGGTTTCCGTCTTGGTGACAATGCTAAAACTTGTTTTATCGAACTCGTAGACTTCAACGAAACTTACACTCAGAACAAGAAAGGTGCTGCTAAACCGGCTGCTAAAACTACTCGTCGTTCTCGTAAGAAAAAAACTGAAGCTGCTCCTGCTGCTGAAGCTAAAGCTGAATAATCTACTCGATGATTCAATTTATATAAATGAAAGACCGGATATTATTCTAAATATATCCGGTCTTTTGTTTTTTTTATTCTGATTTTTTATCTGTATTTGGATTTATCTCGTTTGAAATTATTAGGACGGACACTTATATCCTCTAAATTTTTACAATTATGGCATTTGACTTATCAAAAATCAAAAACTTTGACGATGTTTTGGATAATCTCCCATTCTTATCACAAAATGACCTCAAAGAACTACGAGAAAGGGGCGTTTATAAACCTCTTAATGTAGAAGACCCAGACATCGATAATATCATTTCCGACGAGGATGTAGCAAATAATTATAAAAATTTGCCAGATTGGGATTAGGATGTCTTTTTAAGACTTACTCTCCTTATCTTTGATAATACCTTTTATTTTTAAATTAACATCTGTTACATGATAAAAGGTATGTAGTGGCGAACCTATGTGTCCGTATTAAGAAAAGATATATATTGTTTGGTGCTTCTATCCGGAAAATATTATATCCCTATAAAATATCAAAGGCTGCCGGTGGCAGCCTTGATTGTTGTTATTCTATATTTGAAATAGAAAATACTTCCCTTTTAGTTAATTCTAAGTTGTATTTGTATTCAAAATAATTGTTGTCGTTTATTATTGTGATTTATCTAAATTACCATTAATTAATATTTCGTATTTTATTATTTAATCCTAATAACTTGTTACAAGATTACCAATATTTGTTTTCCCCTTATTTTTGTTATTACTTTTGTTGTATTTCCTATTTCTATTGATAAGATGTTTTTTTTTAGTTTTTCCATAAAAAAATTTTCATTTTTTTTGTTAATTGTCCGAAATAATTGATAATTCCCGACAATAAATAGATAAAGCGATGTCAAAAAGTCGCCTTGGGGAAGTGTTATAGCTGATAATTACTTGATATCATCTACAAAGGTGAACGGTACGTCCTTGTGTTTCTCTTTCTATTTGTTGCTTTTCCCAACAAATACATGAAATTTGGTAAAAGATTTAAAATTGACTTTCATTCCATATAATTTGATTTTGTCGGGTGATTTTTATTTATTTAAAATAATTGTTTGCATTTGGAAAAAATATTTCTGTATACGGTATTCGTCGTATTGTTTATTTATTTGTTGACAAAATTACATTCTTTTTGATTTATTTGAAATTATCATTGCATTCCGTAGAGACGTTGTGTACAACGTCTCAAAATAAACGTGTAAAATAAAATATCAAATAATTAACGGTTAGACGTTGTACACAACGTCTCTACAGGCATTGAACGGATTGCGCATTAATTATTGAACGTATTGTGTATTATCATTGAATGGATTGTACATTGTTATTCGCATTCTGTAGAGACGCCCACGTACAACGTCTCTAAATAAACGTGTAAAATAAAATATCAAATAATTAACGGTTAGACGTTGTACACAACGTCTCTACAGGCATTGAACGGATTGCGCATTAATTATTGAACGTATTGTGCATCGTTATTTGCATTCCGTAGAGACGCCCACGTGCAACGTCTCAAAACAAACGTATAAAATAAAAAATCGAATACTTAACGGTTAGACGTTGTACACAACGTCTCTACACGCATTGAACGGATTGCGCATTAATTATTGAACGTATTGTGTATTATCATTGAATGGATTGTACATTGTTATTCGCATTCCGTAGAGACGCCCACGTGCAACGTCTCAAAATAAACGTGTAAAAAAAATTATCGAATAATTAACGGTTAGACGTTGTACACAACGTCTCTACAGGCATTGACCGGATTGCGCATTAATTTTTGACCGGATTGCGCATTATCATTGCATTCCGTAGAGACGTTGTGTACAACGTCTCAAAATAAACGTCTCAAAACAAACGTCTCAAAACAAGATTTCGCCCGGTTTCTTTTTTTTATGATATTTTTTGTAACTATTTTATAGCTTTTTACGGCGTTCCCATGCGTAAATTTTTTCGTCGGTGTGCATTGCTATTCTGTAGATTTGACCCTCTGAATCGTGATTGATGTCAAAATAGATATTCGGAACAAGTTTTCTTGTTACTTTCTTGAAAAATCTGCCGCATTTGTATACAAATGTTTCACTTTTACGCTTTTGATCCGGCATTCCGTCTTGTTTCCAAATTTCTTCAAACTCATTTGATTTGTTGATATTTTCTTCTACAAGGGCTTTGGTATCAATCTCGTCAAAATAAAATTGGTAGTCGGCATCGGGGAGGGGTTCTGTTTTGTTTTCGAGGTTAACTGTTTCTGTTACTACAGGTTGCTCCTCTGCTGGTTTTATTTCTTCGGGTTTGGTAAAAGCGGTTTCTTGGTGTTTCGGGGTTGTTTTAACTGTTGCTACTACAATATTGTTGTTGGCTGTAAATGTTTTTGCAGTTTCTTCCGTCGGTCTTTCGGTTCTTATTTTTTGACAGTCAACATGAGAAACTGTAACCGGATTGATACAAAGATTGCTGTTGTTGCTTGTTGAAAACCAAATTCCTAATCCTAAGGCTGCGATTGAGGCAGCTGCGGCGTATTTTGTGATTTTTTTCCACAGAGGATAGACCAACAATTTGCGTTTGTCGGGATATTCAATGATTTCGCTTTTGAGAATTGTTTTGGAATACAATTCTGCAATTTTGCGGCAATCTTGATTTTGGTTTATCATCTCTTGATATTTTGTTTGCTCGTCTTTGGTGGCAATTTTTTCGAGATTCAAAACCGCAAGTCTTTCAAAATATGGAACATCCGTGTCGTCGTAATCGCTTGTGTGTAACAATGTTTCTTTGCCGGATTGAGGCATTTTGATGTCTTCCGGGATTAGTACGGGACTTCCGGCAAAATCTTCAAGTTCGGCTTTCAGTTCAGGGTGCAACGCGATAAAGGCAAGTACTTCGCGGCGTTTTTCTTCGCTGATGTTGCCTTCGTAGTAATCGAGAAAATATTCTTCGTAGTTTTCTGTGTTAATCATATTGCATCCTCCAGATTTGTTGAATATATACCTTGACTTTCAAGATGTTTGCGTAAAAATGTTCTGCCTCTGAAAATGTATACTTTTACTTGACTTTCTGTAAGTCCCGTAATTTCAGCAATTTCGTCGTATGAATATCCTTCGTAATCTCTTAGCATAATTACACTTCGCTGATCTTGCGGAAGTTTGTTGATAGCGTTTTCCAACACGTCTTTGATATCTGAATACTGACGGAATACTGTTTGTAATGCGTCTTGACCGTTTGAAAGTGAAGTTTCGTGCATTTTTCGTGTTTTGTCCACAAGAATATGATATGCCGAAGTAAAGATATACGATTTGGCTTTTTCACTGCTGATTTCGTTATGTTTTTCCCAAAGTCGTGTAAATGCTTCTTGCACAATATCTTTGCTGTCGTCGGTATTGTGCAGATTTTTGTAAATAAACCTGTAGATACCGTCGGCGTATTGGTTTACACAGTTGTTATATTCCGTTGTGTTCATGTTGATTGTTTTTTGTTACAATCCGGTTGCAAATGTAGTATTTTTCCGGTAATTTTTGTTACATTACGAATCTTATGCCCATCGAAATCGGATAAAGTTCCGGTCCGTGACCATTTTTGAATAGTTGTACGGGAGAATAATTGCCGTATAATTCGAGATTTTTGAATCCGAGTCCGAATGTAAATGCATAACGTAAGAAATTGGTTTCAAAATCGCTTCGTATGCGTTCTACTTGGCGGTGACCGTCTGTTTTGTAAACTTGTTTTTCGCGGCTTCCGATTCGTATTGAACCTTCTATTCCGGCACGCAATCGGCATTGATTGGTATATCCTAATTCTAATTCAAATTGTAACGGTATCGAAAGATATTGTAATCTTAGATTGTGACGTTTGAATTCTTTTACCGGCAAATTGTCGTAATCTGCTGTTATCATGTCGTTTTGTTTTATCAAATTGAATGTATTTTGAAATGAATAATGATTCAATCTGTAATCCAAAGCGATGTCCAAAGCAAAATTTTGAGCCAATTCCCATCTATGCAGGCCGAGGCATAATCCGGCTTCGATACTGCGTCCGCTGTTTAGTGCCATAAAATCTGCATCAGGCTGATCTACTTTGCCGTTTGAATTGATAAAGTTGTTGATTCCGAAGTAGAAATATTTTGCAGACCTTATATTATTGTTGTGAGGATTATCGATGTCGATGTCATTGTCGTTGTCGCTGTTTGTTACAATTGAAATTGTATTATACAGGTTTTTGTGAATTTTCAACGTATCTTTTTCGCTTCGGTATTCTTTCTTTAATTTTTCAGAGGTCGGTGTAGAGGTATATTCTATTTCGCCTGCCTGAAGTTTGAATGTAGTCGGAGTTGTACGAATTGTAATATCGTTGTCAGTGTAAGAATAAGTTACCGGAGTTCCGCTGAATCTGAAATCATCAATTATGATTTTGAATGTTGTCGGGGTTTTGGAAAACGCCATCGATTTGCTGTTTGAAATTTCAGAGCAGCTGTAAGTATCTCTTTGTGCATTTTTTCTCATCGCTTTGTTGAGATAGTTGTCGAAATTTTCAAATTCTTTTTCGATGCTGTCGGTGATGGCTTCACGCTCTTGAGAACTGTTCGCGTTTTTTATATCGTTAGCCAGTTCTGTGATTTTTTGTTTGAAATTGTTGGTAACATCAATTAGTTCCTGTGAAAAATTTTGTGCTGAAACAATTGTTGAAGTTACTGCCAAAACTAATATAAGAATTATCTTTTTCATGGTTTTAATATTTTTTTAAGTGTTTAACTGTTTCTTTGTTTTGTAATTTTCACCCGTATGACGTACAACCCATGAGAAAAGTTACAGAAGAAATAAAAATTTTTTTTGTTTTTTCTGGGGGAGGATGTGGACGTCTCGTCTTTAGAAAAATATCTTAACAATGGGAGTGGCCTTTTTGTTGGGAAATTGTTATATTTGTGGCGTAAATCTTAAATAATAAAGTTTATGGAAACAATAGCACGAACACTTGAAAACGACAAAACTCATTTCGCGACTCTTGCGATAGGTGCGACTGCAAAAGAAATGGGCATTTCCGAGTCGGAACTTTACAATCGTCTTGAAAGAGTAGGTCTGATACATTCTCTCATTTATGATTGTTACGACACTCTGCACACCGAAAGTATAAGTGGTGTTGTTTGGAATATAACCGAAGCTCTCAGAAATTGGGAAGCAAAAAAAGGGATACAGCAATGATTACACTATTTCATGGTTCATTTTTGAGCGTTGAAAAGCCTTTGGTAGGTGTAGGACGGCATGAACTTGATTTTGGACCGGGATTTTATGTAACGCCATTGTATGAGCAAGCTGAGCGTTGGGCGCGTCGTGTCTGCATAATCAGAGCAGTGGATACGCCAACCATTACGACATATCAGTTTGACGATAAGGCTCTGCCGGTCGGCACTCGTCATCTTGTGTTTAAACAGTATGACATTGATTGGCTTAAATTTGTTGTTGATAGCCGTAGAGGGTTGACCCCTTGGCAGAACTACGATATTATTGAAGGCGGTGTTGCCAATGATAAAGTTATTGATACTGTAGAAGATTTTTTTTCTGGGCGTATTACTGGAGAACAGGCCATCGGACTTTTGAAATTTGCAAAACCAACATATCAAATATTTTTTCGCAGACAACTCATTGTTGATGCTTGTTTGCGGTACGTCAATAGTGAAGTGATACCATTAACAAAAATATAGCAATGACAGATCAAGTTCTTTGGCGCAAAATTGCGCGGATAGTAATTTTGCTTGCAGATAGGTTGGGGATTACTCAAGAACGTGCATTGGGTATTTTTTACAATACGAGGACATTCTTGTTGTTGCGAAACCCCGAAAGTGGACTCAATCTTCTTAGTGATGAATACATCGTCAATGATACTATTCGTGAACTGGAAAATATGTAGTTATGTAGTTTTTCTTTTTTTTAGGAAGAATGAATCGTTCTACTACTAAAGGTGTGGTATATTTAAAGGATAATCTCGAAATCGACCTTTCGCGTGGAAGCCTTTCGTATATGAATCTTTCTGTGGTAAACCAACGTGCTAAGGAAAATGCCGAGCGCAACCATTTGTCGAGAGACGCATTTTAGATTTTGGAGAGTGGTGTTGCCTTCGATACTATGGATTGTATCATTGGTATCTTGTGGCAATAATAAAGATGCCGTAGAAATATGCCGTACCAATATAGGAAGTGTTGTTGTTGCCAATGGCAGCGATTCTATAGCAACACTTCTTCATATTGATAGCAATGGCGACACACTTTCTCAATGGCCGTTGCATCATTCTGTGTATCACTTCGATTATGGAGATCTTGTGGGTGATGGTGTACCAGAGATAGTGGTAGGTGTAATCAAAAAAACTAAATATTGGCGCACCGAAGATCGCCGACTTTTTGTATTTAAGCTATACAAAGGAGAATTGATACGTCCACTTTGGCTTGGTTCGCGGCTTGGATGCCCTATTCTTACGTTTCGTATCGAACGCGACTCTATGCCTGCAAGGATTGTATCCACAGAGCAATGTAGCGACACTATAATACAAGCAATGTATCGTATCAAAGGCTTTGGTCCTAAATTCGAAAAATATATAAACAATTAAAAAAATTTTTGCTATTCAATAAAATAAGAAATGAAAAAAATTATAATTCCTGCTTTAGCCATTTGTGCATTGTCGAGTTGCGGAGGAAGTAGTACAAGCAACACCGACAATAAAACGACAGACCAAACTGTTGCACCTCAGCAAGAAGAATCGGCAGTGGCTACACCAAAGACTTCTGACGAAGAATTTTTTGATGGAAAGTCGAAATTACCCAAAACACCAGATTTGTCGGAACCTGTGGAGAATATGAGTTATCAGCGATTGAGATTTATGAAGGCATACGTATATGCTTCGCATGGATTTTGGTTTAAGGATTTCGACCTCAACAACTTCTTTAGAAATCGCACCGATTGGTACATGGATTTGTGTTACGAAAGACTTGAAAAAGATTTCGACAGTAAGTATTGGGACGATTGGGCCGATAAATACGATGCCGTAATGCAACGCGAAAAACTCACCCCAGAGG
>Ga0256405_10009707_pt1 | contig 13042 bp, 15 predicted proteins | sample RumenRJG_02DNA_FD_189096 | JGI IMG/M metagenome (GOLD analysis project Ga0256405, IMG submission 189096) | Bovine rumen microbial communities from Lethbridge, Alberta, Canada - RJG_02 | ecosystem: Host-associated > Mammals > Digestive system > Stomach > Rumen | place: Canada: Alberta...
GATCGCAGTGCTCATCGCCGCTGTTCCTCTGGGACTCCTGGCCACCGGCACGGCTTGGGGAGAGTGGGGCGCTGATGAGATCGCGGAGATCGCTGAGACAGGAAGCCCTCTGGGATATACTCCTCAGGGAATGGTGGATGGATTCTCCATGGATGTTCTCATGCCGGATTACACCTTGGGTGAGATGAGCGAGGTCGCGGCATACATACTCTCCGCCGTGATCGGTGCGGCTCTTTTGATAATTATTTTTAAGCTCATATCCATTCCTATGAAAGGCAAGAATGCGGCCAATGCTTCCTGAGTGGATGACCAAAACTGAAGATTACGTGCCGCCACGTGATGGCGGCACGTTTTACTATAAGACCCTAAAGAGCCTGGGCGGCGTGCTGTCCAGACTTAAGGCGGAAAGCGGCCGGGAAGGGAAGCGGAGTCTTCCCGCCTGGCTGAAGCTGGTGGTGCTTCTTTTGTACATACTGTTTCTGTCCCTTTCAAGGGACAGGCTGATCACCATGGGCTTCGTGGCTTCAGGTCTTTTGGTGCTGGCCATGATGCCTCCCAAGGATATATGGTCGGTGCTGAAGCCGGGATTTTTTGCGGCGGGGCTGTCGGCGTTGCTCTTCCTGCCTAAGGTGATCTTGGATCCGGGGAGCTTCATGAACAGCCTGACCGTGGTGGTGAAGGTGCTGACGAGCGTCATCGCGGTGGGAATATTCAACAGGAGGACTCAGTGGAATCACGTCACCGGGGCTCTCAGGAAGTTTCACGTTCCGGGGGTGGTGATATTCATGATCGATATCACTTTCAGGTTCATAGTGCTTCTGGGGAATCTGATGACGGAGATGCTGACTGCGCTTCAGGTAAGGTCTGTGGGGAGAAACCAAAGGAAGTACGATTCCGTTGGAGGCATCATGGGCACGGTGTTCGTGCGTGGCGCCGAGATGAACCGGGAGATGTACGAGGCCATGCAGTGCAGGGGATTTACCGATGATTACAGGAGACTGTAGATGAAGATAATAGAACTTAAGGATGTGTTTTTTGAATATGACAGGGAAGAGGGGCCGGTGCTCAAGGGCTTCAGCCTTGATGTGGAGGCGGGAGACGCGGTGATCCTCCAGGGCGACAACGGCTCCGGCAAGACCACGGTGCTTCGTGTGGTGAACGGCTTGTCTTTCCCGGGGCAGGGGTCGTACCTGTTCAAAGGGGAGGCCGTGACCGGGGACTACCTGAAGGACAATGGCAGGGCCAAAAGATTCCACAAGGCCATCGGATATCTTTTCCAGAATCCTGACACCATGCTGTTCAATTCAACGGTCTACGACGAGATCGCCTTCGGACCAAGGCAGATGGGGCTCACGGATGAAGAGGTGGACAGGAGAGTGCAGGACCTGCTGGGGCTTTTCGAGCTTCGGGACATCAGGGACAGGGTACCCTATCACTTGAGCGGTGGTCAGAAAAAATGGGTGGCCCTGGCTTCTGTCATGGCTCTGGACCCGGAGGTAGTCACTCTGGACGAGCCCTTCGCCGGGCTGGACGAGAGGCGGGCGTCGTGGCTCATGGGGTTCCTGAAGGAGCTGAAGGCTGCCGGGCGTACCCTGATAATCGCGACCCACAAGGAGGGGATCGCCGAAGAGTTGGGAGGAAGAATTCGAGTTTTGTAGATTTGGGACGCTGAGAGGGCATGATAATGGGTTGAAAATTGGGGACTGCTAAGATTTGACCCAGTTGATGGCTGGAACATTGGGTCAAAAAATGGGAATCACCCAAATCTGACCCACCTGCTGGCTGGAACATTGGGTCAAAAAATGGGAAACACCCAAATCTGACCCACCTGCCAGCCAAAATACTGGGTCAGAATATGCAAAACACCAAAATCTGACCCACCTGACAGCAAAAAAACTGGGTCAGAATATGCAAATCACCAAAATCTGACCCACCTGACAGCAAAAAAACTGGGTCAGAATATGCAAATCACCCAAATCTGACCCATCCAGATGGGCTCAACGAAATATTGGGAGGATTATAGATTGAGAAGGGAAGCCTTAAAGGCTTCCACTTTTGTTGATAAGTGGTATATCCCTGACTCAAGTATGATATAATACAAAAGAGAATATTCAAAGGAGGTTGGTCATGGCTAAGAAGTGTATTTTTTGCGGTGAAGAGTTTGGTACATTCAGTGGAAAAAAACTTACTGTGGGCTATGACTCTGAGGACGTTTGCCCGGCGTGTTTTGAGAAATATTGCGATTTGGGAGAGGTAGAACTGGCCGAGAAGATCCTTGCCACAGGCAGGGCAAGGCACTCGCAGACCATAAGAGAGTATCTGACTGAACAGAGGGCCAAGGAAGAGGCGGCTCAGGAGAGGGCCAGGAAGCGGGAGGAGAAGTTCATGGAAATGCATCCCGAGATGGGTAAGTGCCCGAAGTGTGGCAGTTCGATGCTCCGCTACGGACCTGTCCAGCTCAAACTGGGGGAGGAAACTTTTTTGTTCAGCGACTGGAGCAGGCTGATATCAGGGGCGCTGACTGTGACCCTGGCCAGGTGTAAGGAGTGCGGGTATACGGAGTTCTACACTCCTGAAGAAAATGAACTTGTGTAGTCATTCCGACTGGCTTTTGATGAAGGTATGAAAGGTGAAATAATGATAGAATTGATTGAGACTCAGGACAACGGCAGGGTGGTGTACAGGATGGAGAACGATCGCCTTCGGGTGGTGCTGACCAACCTGGGCTGCCAGCTTTTGTCCATCGAGATGAAGGATGAGGACGGCAGTTACCACGATGTGATCCTCCGTCCAAAGGACCCCGAGCATCCTGAAAAGGATAGCTCCTACATGGGCGCAGTGGTGGGCAGGATCGCCAATAGGATCGCAGGTGGCAGGTTCACCCTGAACGGGGTGGAGTACACCCTGGCCACAAACAACGGCAGGAACCACCTTCACGGCGGAAATGTGGGCTTCAACTGCAGGCTCTTCGCTCATCAGGCGGTTGAGGACGGGATCCTGTTCTCCTACGATTCGCCTCACATGGAGGAGGGCTACCCCGGAAATCTCCACGTGGAAGTGAAGTATGTTCTGACGGGAGATTGCCTGGGAATACAGTATTCTGGGTCAAGCGATCAGGACACCATCCTGAATCTGACCAATCATATGTATTTCAATCTGGCCGGAGGCGGCAGCATCTTAGGGGATAAGCTGCAGGTAAAGTCGGATCGTTACATGCCGGTGGACGATGAGTGCCTGGTGACGGGGGAATTCGTGGAATCACGTGGCACGATCTTCGATTTCAATGAAGCATCGGTAATAGGCGATAAGATGGACTGGGCAGATCAACAGATCCGAAACGCCCAGGGATACGACCACGCCTTCGTTTTGTCGGCTGATCGTGACCAGATCGTGCTTAGCGATGAGGCTGCCGGCCGGCAGCTCACCGTATCCACGGACCTTCCCATGGTACATGTCTACACCGGAAACGTGCTGCCCCAGGGGGCGGCCGGGCCGGACGGCAGCCACTATGGAGTAAACGAGGGGATCTGCCTGGAGACCGAGCTTTGCCCGGACTCCATAAATGTAGAAAAAGAACCCTCGGTGATCCTCCGTGCAGGAGAAAAGTTCCATTCGGAGACGTATTACAGGTTTAGTAAGATTTGATTTTGTGGTTGCGGCCGAGGGCCCCGTGGGGGCACTCGGCCGCAATTGGCTTTTTTGAGGGCTTGCGTCCTAGTGGTCAGGATTCCATTCAGGCTACGAGTGTTAGAATCGAGCCAATGTAGCCTGATTTCAGAGAGACGTATCAGGCTACAAGTGGAGGAACTGGACAGATGTAGCCTGCACTCCGGAAGATTTATCAGGCTACAAATGCCGGAATCGGGCCAATGTAGCCTGCGCCCAGGATGTTTTATCAGGCTACAAGTGCCGGAATCGGGCCAATGTAGCCTGCACCCAGGATGATTTATCAGGCTACAAGTGTCGGAATCAGGCCAATGTAGCCTGCACTCCGGAAGATTTATCAGGCTACAAATGGAGGAATCGAGCCAATGTAGTCTGCACCCGGCAAAAGCCCCGCATCCCACGCAACAAAAAACAGCTCCCGCCCAAGCGAGAGCTGTTTTAAGGTTAATGGTCAAGTCCGCCCAGGAGATGCTTCCGAAACTTTAGCCCTCCAACAGTCCCTCTGCCACATAGCAGAGCACACCCTGCGGGAGCACGTACAGCACGGTGCCCTTAGCTGTATCTCCAATTTTGTCGTAAAGGCGGCCGGCACTGTAGCTGTCGCCGCACACGGTGTACGGGCTGTTTGCCACGTAGCCCACTTGACCAAGTCCCCCAAGAATCACCTTGATGGCCTCCTTGTCGTATTCGTTGTTAGGCTCTTTTTCCAGATCCACGGACATTCCCGACTCAAAAAACTCCTGCCCGTAGCGATGGTTGGTTCCGGTAATTGTGAAATAGATCTTATCCATTTTTGACCTCCTTCGGTACTTTCCTTTACCTTACGATATCATTATATAAAACGATAAGTCCCAAAAATCGCCCTCCAACCTCACCGGCGCAAAAAATCTGCCCCCGGGGTTCACTCCCGGGGGCAACATTATCATATAGTGAGCTCTTTCCTATACTCCATACTGATCACGGAGTCGTTGTATCTCGGCTTTCATCTGATTCACTACCTTGTCGGGTCCGACTATCCTGATGCCGTCGCCCACAGCCATGACCCAGCCCAGGAACTGGTTGGAGAGGGTGACATTCACTGCCACCTGGAAGTGTTCATCGTCCACAGGGATGATGAAGACGTCTTTTCCGAAACGGTCGATGATGATGCCTGCCATGTCGTTTCTGGCTTCCAGGATCACCTTGGTCTCTTCGCCGCCGTACATGCCAAACAGGCTTGTGGAGTAGCGGGCCATGTCGAATTTTTTGAACTGGTCCTGGCCAAGGCGCATGTCGCGGGTGAGCTCGATGTTGAGCATTTTGTCCACACGGTAATGCTTGATCTTGTCGTCATCTGCGTCGTAGGCCACCAGGTAGTAGTTTTCGTCGTCCCACATGAGGGCCCAGGGGCTGACCTGATACCAGGCACCGTCTTTTCTCAGTTCCATCTCCTTCTTCACGTTCCACTGGAAGTACTGGAAGCGGATCTGGCAGCCTGCGCCGATGGCTTCGTGGAGGCGGTCCACATTGTAGTAGATGCTTTCATTCATGGCCTTGATGCGGCCGGAGATCACCACCTGGCGGTGGAGTTTTTTGCCCTCGTATCTGGAGACCAGAGACTCCAGTTTTTTGATGAGTTCGGCGGACTTTTTGTCGGTGATGAATTTAGCCGACTGGACGGAGTCCACCAGGAGCTTCAGTTCCGGCAGCTCGAAGTCGCGGCTTCCCAGGTTGTAGTACCACTCGTGGCTGGATTTGTTGGAGATGATGTCCAGGCCGAATTCGCGGAGTTCGTCGAAGTCCGCGTAGAGTGTTTTGCGGTTGGCGTTGACGCCGTAGGATTCCAGGCGGGAGATGATGTCCTTGATGGTCAGGGGGTGTTGGTCGTCGGTCTCCTCGGTGAAGATTTTGACCAGGTAGAGCATTTTGAGCTTTTGGTTGTCGCCTTTTCGTTCCTTGGTTGACATGGTGGCCTCCTTGGTTTGGATCGTGCAAAACTTACAGTATAAGTATAGCACATTTTTTTGAAAAGACATAGTAAAAGTCCCAAAAAACGCCCTCCAGCCATGCTATACTACTATCATAAGGGGTGTTTAAATAGAGAAACATACATAATAAAAATGTGGAGGTACGATTATGGCTAATGTTTCGTCGGGAATCTTTGGGGATTCCAATTTAATGAACCTGAAGGAGATCGGCTTCGATCAGATCAGGCCGGAGGCTTCGGCACTGCTTCTGGACGGTGAGCAGGCGGTGGCGGCATTCCAGACCGTTCGTGATCAGGTGATCTTCACCACTCACAGGGTATTCGTCATCAATGTCCAGGGCATCACCGGCAAGAAGATCGCATACTTCTCTTATCCCTATTCAAAGGTCCAGTACTTCGGTATCGAGACGGCGGGCCTCATCGACATCGACAGTGAGATGACGCTGGCCTTCGCCAACGGAGCAAGGCTTACCTTCGACTTCAGATCAAAGGTGGACATCAGAAGGATCTGCTCGCTGATCTCGGGATTTATCCTGTAGGCCGCACTCGTGGCGCAGCCCGCTTAAGGGGAGTCGCCCACGCACCTGCCAGGCAGGCACTATCAGACAACAAAAGGGGTAGCAAACCAATACCTAAACATACCAATTCATACCAAAACAGCCTCTTTCGGGAGGCTGTTTTGCTGTGCGCTGTGCGCCGTGAAGCCGGCCTGCTCGTATGGATAGCCAGCCCGGGTGGAGTGTTGCCATTTCCTGCAAAAAGTACTATCATATCTCTCAGTTGTCTTTACCTGCCGGAGCGGACCACAGGCCATATAGCGCCTGGCAGCCACAGCAACTAATAAAGACAAAAAGGAGAAAATGAGATGAGAATCGCAGTAACTTACGAAAATGGAATGATAGGCCAGCATTTTGGAAGGACTGAGCAGTTCAAAATATATGACGCTGAGAACGGTGAGATAACAGCATCTGAAGTGATCGGCACCAACGGTGCAGGGCACGGTGCTCTGGCCGGATTCCTCAGTGTGGCGGAGGTGGATACTCTGATTTGCGGAGGCATCGGGCCCGGAGCCAGATATGCGCTGGAAGACATGGGTATCAGGCTTCTGCCCGGAGTCATGGGCAACGCAGACGACGTGGTAAGATCCTATCTTGAGGGGACGCTCTCCTACGATCCGGATGCGGCCTGCCACCACCACGATCACGAGGCAGGACATGACTGCCACCATGGTCAGGGCTGCGGCGACCACAAATGCAACTAGTTGACAGCCGAGGAGAAATCGATATGACAGAGCCCAAGAATATAATAGTAGGACAGGTCGAAACCAAAAGTGTCATGACCAAGTCCAACGGACCCTTGGGCGGCTATGCCGTAAACCCATACGTTGGCTGTCCCCACGCCTGCAAGTACTGCTACGCCTCTTTTATGAAGAGGTTTACCGGGCACACTGAAGACTGGGGGACCTTCATGGACGTGAAGGATTGGCCGGCCATCAAGGATCCTACCAAGTACGCAGGGCAGAAGGTGATCATCGGCACAGTCACCGACGGCAACAACCAGCTGGAGGAGAAATACGGCAGGACCAGGAAAATACTGGAAGAGCTCAAGGACAGCGGGGCGGACATACTTATATGCACCAAGTCAGATCTGGTGCTCAGGGACTTGGATCTTTTGCTGGAGATCAATAAAAAGTGCAATCTGACCGTGTCCTGGTCCATCAACACACTGGATGAGAATTTCAGGGAGGACATGGACGACGCTGTGCCCATCGCTCGCAGGATCGAGGCCATGAAGACGGTGTACGATGCGGGGATCCGCACGGTGTGCTTCATTTCACCGGTCTTTCCGGGAATCACCGACATAGAGGCTATCATCGAGAGGACCAGGGAGCAGTGCGACCTGGTGTGGCTGGAGAATCTCAACCTGAGGGGCGGCTTCAAAAAGACCATCATGGAATATATCGCAGACAAGTACCCGGATCTTTTGCCCCTGTACGAGAGGATCTACACCAAGAAGGACCGCAGCTACTTCGAGGACCTGGAGAAGAAGGCCGAGGACTTGGCCCGGAGATACAGCTGCAGGTTCATCGACAACGAGACCCCCTACGAGCGGGTGGAGAAGGGGCATCCCACCATCGTGGACTACTTCTACCATGAAGAGGTCCGCGGCACCGCAAACTCCGGGGTCAGGAACAAAAAATAGGGCTCAGGCACCGCTTCGCCGGAAGCAGATTCGGCCGGAAGGCCCTGAAGAATCAAATTGTTACGGAGAGTAACACCCTTGTCACAGCGCGTCTCTTTACTGTTACGGGTATCGGAGAATATGATGAGGCTACAAGGAAACACCTAAGGACGCGAATGTTTTGAAGGGAGGTCATCATTATGACATTTGGAGAAAAATTAAGAGAGGCAAGGAAAGAGGCGGGATTGTCCCAGGAGCAGCTGGCTGAAGCGATGAGCGTATCAAGATCGGCCGTTGCAAAGTGGGAGTCCGATAAGGGCATGCCTGACGTGAACAATCTGAAGGTAATGGCTCGGCTTTTGGATGTGAGCCTGGACTATCTTCTGGATGACGAGGAGAAGCTGAGCTTCAACGAGACCAGGGAGGCCATTGATCCGGAGTCCTTCGATGTCACGGGCAAGTGCAGAGATAAGCGGGATGCGGCCTGCTATTCAAGGTTCAGAGACGCCGATGCCATCTACCCGCTGATCAGAAGGAAAAAGATGAGCAAGACGGAATGGATCGCGGATCTCATCGCCGGGCCCGGGATCATCCAGGGTGCAGATTATCTCAATGATTCTTCATCGTATTATCTGGTGGAGACCTGCGGCAAGCAGCTTTTGGTGAACGTGTCAAAGGATTTTATCACCATAAAGGAGCTGGCGGCCAAGGTGGAACCCAATAAATTCGATTTCGGGAAGAACACCTTCCAGAAGGCGACATATAGATTGATATAAAGAATTAATTATTGCGAAGGAGCGGCAGCCGGGGCTGCCGCTTTTTGTGTGATGATGCACTAGGGCAGATAATATTAAAGAAAAAAGGCCTTCGTAAGAAGGCCTTTTCAATAGCAATTTATTATACGTATTTCAGCTTTGTGGGGATTGGAGCACTTACGGGCTGGACTTTTCTTTCCGGCTTCTTTCCGGTGTAGCGGCTGACACCCATAGCATAGGCGAAATCCATAGGACTCTCGATGCCGCTGTTTTCGTTGTTATCTGTACCGTTGATGCCCATTGCACTTAAGAAATCATTTAAGCTTTTATCTTCATTTACTTTATTATATTTTTTCATGATGCGCTCCCTGAATACTAATAAATTATGGACAGAGGTTTATGCTCTGACAGGCGTAAGGCTGATCTTTCCCTCGCTTCTCTTATCAATGGCTACGTTGCGGAAGTACACTCCAAGGTTAAGAAGGACTATTGCAAGGTTGATAAGATAAACGATGAGAACGTAGTTGATGTTTCCGCTGATGATCTTTGCAGCGATGCCACCGATGTATCCGGTGATGATCAGCAGCAGGAAGGGAAGGCTTGTTCCCTTGGCAGTTCTTGCTTTGTACGCCTTCATCATATTGATAGGCCAGGAAAGACCAAAGCATACAAGCATTAAAGTTTCGAATAATGCGCCCATTTGAGTTACCTCTTTTCAAAATTGCTATCGTATTGTTTGCACTTGTTGGACCCATAATACATCAATGGATTCAAAAAACAATTTTTCAAAAGAATAGAAAAATATTTTTTGTTTCGGCACTTTTTTTACTTTTTTTAGCCCCTATCTAAGCTTTTTTAATATACAATTGGGATAAGAAATTTGACCCACGGTTTAACAAGGTGAGACAGTTGAAAGAAAGCAAATTCAAATTAAAACATTATAATTTCGTGGTACAGCTGATCATGGTCATAGCTCTCGCCCTGATCCTCGGGATATTCGGCATATATTTCAATATCCATGACGGCTCCGCTCAAAGGGACATTAATCTGAGTAATGCGGCAGAATCTGCGGCGCACATTAGTCAGATCCTGCAGGATACGGGAATGGGTCCTGAAGAGATGATCAAAGAGCTGGACGACCTTAAGAAATCAATGAATGAAATCGACGTCATTTCCGTGGTGGGTCCGGACAGCAAAAGACTTTACCACTCCAATCATGAACTGATAGACACGGTCTACGATGGAACGATGCCGGATTTTGAAAGTAACGGTAATTGTTACGTGGTGGATGAAGAGGGGCCGTCGGGTCCACAGAGAAGAGCTTACGCGGTCATAAAGGGAGCGGATGGTGAGGAGTCCGGATTCGTCATGACCGTAATGCTTATGTCCAGTATCAGAGAGAGAAATCTAAAGGTGCTGTTCATCTTCCTGGGCATGATAATCCTTGCCATCGCTGCAGAGTTTTTGATAACCACCGGGATATCGAAGAAGGTAAGGGGAAGCCTGATGGGATTCGAACCGGATGTTTTCTCGGCCATGTACAAGATCCGAGACGGTATCCTGGAATCGCTGAACGAGGGCGTGATAGCAGTCAACGCTGATTCAGAAGTGCTCTTTGTGAACAAAGCCGCTTCTAAAATGATCTCAGGCGGAAAGGAAGGCGATGAACAGTTATCGTCCGGAGAGAAACTGATCTCAGGCATACTCGGCAAGGGCGAGAAGGAATCGTCCATTCCGGTGAATCTCCACAATGACGTAGATATAATCATGGACAGGCACCCCCTGACCGAGGATGGCAGGACGGTAGGCGCCGTGGGCATAATGCACGACAGGACCGAGTACACCCGCCTTGCGGAGGATCTGGCAGGGACCAGATTCCTGGTGGATTCCATGAGGGCGAACAATCACGACTTTACAAATAAGCTTCATGTCATCATGGGACTCATTCAGATGGAAATGTATGACGAGGCGCTGAACTACATACAGAACATCACAATGGTACAGCGTGAGACCATCAGCGAGATCATGAAGCGTGTCAACTGCCCGGCTCTTGCAGCCCTTCTGATAGGTAAAAATGCCAGGGCATCGGAGCTCAACATCAAATTCATCTTTGACAAGGACAGCAGCCTGGATGCCGAAGATGTAAGGATACCGGATGACGTACTGGTAACTCTTACGGGCAACCTTATAGACAATGCCTTCGATGCCATGAACGGGAAGGGCAGCAGCTTCCCCATGGATAGCAGGAACAAAGAACTTAAGGTGGGCATATTCTCCGGGGATGGCAGCCTTAGGATAAAGGTGGAGGATAACGGCCCAGGAATAAAGGAAGAGAATCTGGAGCACATATTTGAAAACGGCTTTTCCACCAAGGGAGACGGAAGGGGGATCGGCCTGTATCAGGTAAAGTCCATTGCCGAAGCCTATGGAGGCCATATCGATGTGAGATCTCAGGAAGGCACAGGAACTTCTTTCACCCTTGAATTTGACGGAGGAAAAAACAAAAATGTATAAGGTCATGATAGTGGAAGACGATCCCATGGTCGCCATGATCAACGAACAATTCGTAAACCGCAGCCAGGACTTTTCGGTGGCATACAGATGCAGTAACGGGGAAGACGCTATTGCAATACTTGAAGATCATCCTGTGGATCTTGTCATAATGGACGTTTACATGCCCCGTCAGGATGGAATAGAGACCCTAAAGAAGATCAGGGAAATGGACATTCCGGCCTCTGTCATCATGGTCACGGCGGCAAACGACAACAAGACTGTGGAAGAGGCCATAAGGCTGGGCGCCGTGGATTATCTTATCAAGCCCTTCACTTTTGACAGATTCCTGCAGGCTCTTGAAAAGTTCAGAAGCAACAAGCAGGTTTTGGATAACGACAGAGTCCTTGATCAGAAAAACATCGACATCCTTCTTGGAAACGTATCTCCGACCAGGCAAGATCAGGAACCCAAGGGGATTCAGGACAAGACCAGAATAAAGCTCATAGACTGTCTGGCGGTCTCGGGAGAGTGGCTCACGGGAGAAGAGATCTCAGAGAGGACCGAACTGTCAGTGGTAACTGTCCGCAAGTACATGAATTACCTGGTGGAGACAGGAGAGGTCCAGGGAAGGATGAATTATGAGACCGGAGGCAGACCCAGCATGCTGTACAGGGTGCCGCTGAAATAAACTCGGATAGGATACCAACTGAGCGGTATTAAGAACAGGGCATGTAGATCGTCATTTCGGACGACAAAAAATGGTGTCAGGAGGAATAATAATCATGAGAGACATTGATCAAATCTGTAGAGTTGCGCTGGTTCAGGCGGAACCTGTGATGTTTGACAAGGAAGCATCTCTTCGAAAAGCGCTGGATTATATTGAAAAGGCTTCAGGCAAAGCTAATCTTATTGTCTTTCCTGAACTGTTCATACCGGGATATCCCATAGGAATGAATTTTGGATTCAGCATGGGGAAGAGGACTGAAGCAGGAAGAGAAGACTGGCTGAGGTATTACAATGCATCAGTAGTTGCAGGTGGTGATGAATTCGAACGCCTTTCAGACGCTGCAGTCAGGACAGGTGCGTTTATCAGCATAGGGTTTTCGGAAAGAGACGCTGTAATTGGCACTTTGTACAACAGCAATGTGATATTCGAGCCTGACGGAAAATATAAGGTGCATCGCAAGCTCAAACCCACCGGGAGCGAGAGAGTGGTCTGGGGTGATGCAAATAAGAATTACTTTCCGGTCACGGAGACTCCGTGGGGACCGGTAGGAAGTCTTATCTGCTGGGAGAGCTATATGCCCTTGGCAAGGGTCGCCCTGTATCAGAAGGGAATTACGATATATATCTCACCCAACACAAATGACAATCCTGAATGGCAGGCGACGATCCAGCATATAGCTATCGAGGGTAAGTGCTTTTTTATAAATAGCGACATGATCGTGCGCAGATCATCATATCCGGATGGACTTAATGAACATCCTGCAGTTGATCAATATCCTGAGATCGACTGTAGAGGTGGCAGTTGTATCATCGACCCCTATGGGCATTATGTGACGGAGCCGGTATGGGATGAGGAGACTATAATTTACGCTAAACTCGATATGACACTTCCTGCGGCATGTAAGATGGAACACGACGTTGTAGGCCATTATGCAAGGCCTGATGTTTTGGAACTTATTGTGAAGGATGAGTAGGGCAAAAGATCGGTTGGCAATAAACAGTTGCTCAGCTAACCAGTAATATATGGATGCGATGCGGGGAGGACCAAGTGCTCCCCGCAAATCGGGATTAGTGGAGTAGAACATGGATAAAAAACGGGCTTTGTCTGGCGCCATAACATTTATAACTCTGATGGGAATCGTAAGTCTGTTTTCGGACATGACTCATGAAGGCGCCAGAAGCATATTGGGCGAATATCTGAACCTCGCAGGGGCATCCGCTGCAACCATCGGATTTGTGTCCGGTATAGGAGAAT
>Ga0256405_10009710_pt1 | contig 13037 bp, 6 predicted proteins | sample RumenRJG_02DNA_FD_189096 | JGI IMG/M metagenome (GOLD analysis project Ga0256405, IMG submission 189096) | Bovine rumen microbial communities from Lethbridge, Alberta, Canada - RJG_02 | ecosystem: Host-associated > Mammals > Digestive system > Stomach > Rumen | place: Canada: Alberta | collected...
CCATCCAAGGATAGATACAGTATTGTCTTTGATCATCTCAATCCAGTCCGGATGAAAAATCACCTGCTTCTTCAGCTTGCTGCTGTCTCCCAGAATATAAGGGAGCGGCATAATCTGTTCGTTGATTTTCCTGATATAGGCTGTCATCCGGACGATACTGCCCCAGTCTGCGGTCTCCCCGGTTTTCAGGAAAAATCCGGCTAGCGCACGATAAGGAACCATGTTGGTGAGCTGTTCCTTGTATTTTTTCAGTTCCGGATTGTATTTGGCGATCTCGTTTTTGATTTCCACACGAGAAGCGTTTGCCGGAAGGCTGCTTAACTCACTCAGTAGGAGAATTGCCCGCTCCAGACCGTCTCCAACACTCCCGTCACTCTTCAAGCCACTCAGATGAACATGAAATTCGCGCACAGAATACCATGCATTGGCGATCATCTCGTCAATGATGGCATCAAAGGTAGTCTCTGTGATATTTTCCGAGATCAGCCGCACGATGGCCTCCAGCCAATAATACTTGTAACAATACGAAGGATCCTTCATCATCTGGGAGAAGGCCTCAATGTCGAGGGTATTGTAGTAGCGGCTGTCGATTTGAAGTGGGTAAGGTGTTGCGTCTTTCATAGAAATACTCTTTTCTTTCTGTTCTCAAATTACACATCGACGACAATCACCAGTTCAGAAAGCGCTCTGGTATAAGCAATATACTTTTCGCTTTTTGTCATTCCTTTGGGCACGACATATGCTTTATCAAACTCTATTCCTTTTACCTCATCAACATACATGAGCGAAATATATCCATTACCAATTTGATCACCAATGTGATTCTTTGCTTCATCAGCTAATATTTTTTCGTCGAGGTATTTTTTTTTGCTTTTTACTTTTCTTGGCACCAGAAGCGCAATTCGCTCAGAAATCATATCCAGTGATGACAGTTCGGATTCCAGATCGGCTCGACGCAATTCTCTGACATTCGCTCCGTCTACTCCTGTCTGCGTCACATTCATCCCGAAACTTTCATTGCAAAAGTGCGTAATCTGATTTGTATTTCTATAGTTTTCGTTCAAAGAATACTTTGCTGTTCCTATTATCTTGTCCAGCTTAGCCCAATTTGAAATACCTCTTCCGGGTTTCATAAGCTGATTTATGTCTCCGAAAATATTAAAAACTGTATCTGTTTCGTTTAAGTCTCTGATTAAACGATACTCATTCTCCGAAATATCCTGTCCTTCATCAATGCACATAAAATGCACACCATCAGGTTTCTTATCGAAAAACATCTGAGAAAATATCAGCCTTGCGTATAAATCATATCGATGATACTTTCCGCTGATATTTTTCACATTATTATTTTTTCTATACTTCTCTGTGGCTTTCTCAAATGTCATCTGGAACATGTTCTGTAACGTATATTGTTGCACAGATTCTTCAAGTGCCTTTGCATCCTCTCTAATCTGCGCAGAATACCTATCCTTCTCAGACTGATCCATCTCCTTTTTCGATGTCTCGATCATCTGATCTATAGAGTTTAGTACATCTAATGTACGTTTGTATTCATTCTGTGAACGATCGCAGGCGCGAACCTCTTCTTTCACACCCGGGACTATGTGAGAAATGCTGCGTAACCACTCAAAAGTTTCCTCCTGCGATTTTTCACCCCCTGGTAGAGTTAGTAGAGCGCTGTCCCTCTCTATTCTTTGTTTTTCGGTTTCTATTCTTTTCTCGATTGCATCAATTTCTCTGAGGAGATCAGTTCTCCTCCTGCGCTCTTCCACTTCATTTCTGGATTTTACTCCTTTCGCCTTTCCATCTATGAGTTTAAGGCGGTCTGCTTCCATTCTCGAGAGAAACATACGATGATTACTAAGATACTTTTCTATTTTCTGGAAGCATCGTGGAATAGCCTCATCCCGGGTCCTAAGCCATGCATCCAGCAATTCCGGAGCCTTCTCTGTTAATTGCTGCTTTCTGTTAATAGTATTCTTATAATCCTCAGATGCTGCCAGGTATCTATCTTCTTGTAGTTTTATAGAGCCATTAATCGTCTGGATTCCGGATAATAATTGTTCATATACCTTCTCATTTTTATCGAAGATATATTCTTTCTGTAGAAGATTGATTTTGTCAGCAAGCTGATTGAGACGGATTGCCAAGTTGTTTCTTCTTGCTATGACGTTTTCGTACGCTTTTGAAAAATCTTTTTTAAACTGATCTGAATACACATAATTTACAAAATCCTGGCGCACATTCATCTCAGATGATATTCTGCCATCCAGTTTAAAGTCTCCACTATATTCCAACAGGATTCTCAAGTAATATTGTTCTACAGTGAGTTTATCAATATATCTTATCTGCAGATCTTCAGATAGTCCTTTAATGTGTGTTGTAAAGTGTTCATTTGGCGTTAGTATCAAAGCTTGCGTTCCAAAATCAAATGATTTCTCCTTGTAGCATAGGGATGACAGCCTGTGCAAGAGAACCATTGTTTTCCCAGAACCTGCACAGCCTTGTACGACCATATTTTGACTGAATTTCGCATTTACGATTTTATTTTGGTTTTCCTGAATCGTAACAAAAATATCCGTCAGATTATGCTGCTTTTTGCGCATATTAAGAACACGTATCAGGAATGGATCCGTGATACCTTTCTTGAATATTGCATCTTCGTCTGTTCTGACATTTGTGTATCCATATAAGGTTGCATGGCTGATATCAAACTGTCTGGTCAGTTTTAGCCTGTATTCTTTTCCTCTCCTCTTTATAGTTGAGGTCTGATAGTTCACGAGTTCATGCCCAAAATCACTATTGGCAGATATTACATAATTGGTTCCATTTAATGTAATGTCAGATGCCCCTATATAGTACGTTTCAGATTCATCTCCTGACATGATATCAACACGGTAGGAGAAGGGTTTCGGTATGAAACGATTTAGTTTTTCCAGGGTATCATCATATTTGCCGGCACTCTGTTTTAAGAATCTCAAAGCACCGTCATCATAATCTCCGGTTTGATATTTACTAACATAATCAGAACGACTTGTAATTTTGGATACTTCGCCTTCGAGCTTATCTTCGACACCCTTGAGGTGACCTTTTTCCAGATTAAACTCGGTTCCTGAAGTAATATGGTAATTACTGTCATCCATATCAATGAGGACGGAAACCTCGGGGCGTCCCAAACAATAGAGGACTCTATAATCTTCTTCATCGATATAATATTTATTACAGTCCGAGCAGAATCCCACCTCACACGCATAAGTATTGATCTCCTCTGTTTTCTTTTCATCTACTCGAATCAGTACCAGAACAGTCTCTGTGTCATGCCCGTCAAGCATACATGACCTGATATCCGAAACTACGAGAATATCATCTTCCGTCAGCCTGAAACGTTTATAATTATGCTCTGATCTGTGCTTTACACTTTTCCCGTTCTCGACATAATAGTCAGGATGAAATTGTTTTTCCGGAATAGGTTTTTTATCTGGAATCTTTCTTTCTACTCTGAAGCGCCTTATTTTGGGTATTCCTAGTTCTGCACACTCGTCCTCCAGTTCAAAAGCCTTTGACCGGCGTACATATATTCTTTTACATAATTCACACTGATAGCCTGTAAATGTTACTCTCCTGCCCTTATATACCTTCTCACATGGAATCATATGAAGCCTGGGATGATGTGCTTTACAAGGACAGGTAGGGTTCTCCTCAACCCAAGTCTTCTGAAAATAAAGCCTGCTGTCTTCAGTAAAGGAATACGGCTTTATTTGTGTCTGTAAATATTTACTTGTAGTATCAAGATTATAAAAAGTATGCGGGATATTCCTGTTCATCAACTGCATATCCAGGTATCCCATTTTTGATTCTTCCAGATATATGCGCTTACATTGCTTACAGTACTTAACATTGACACCCAGAGTAGGATGATTGGAAACCTGAAATCGTATATTCTTTTCTTTTAGAGGTGTGTGATGCAGCATGCAGTTCGTAGTATTGTCTCCTATCGCCAGTACTTCAAAAGGAGACATATTATTTTTAATACTTTTCTCTATATTCAGTCCTTCATACGCATTGTTTGTAATCTGCTCAAGTGTGTGTTCATCAAAAGTAACTGCCTCTTCAAGAATCTCATCTTCTTCAGAGCCATCCTCAAAGTAGTCATTCTCCAGTCTTTCTCTTCTCACATGATCTGAGGTATCATCATCCGATTGTGTAATATTACTCTGGCCACGGGTACTATTTTCCGGAACAAAGCCAAGTACTTCAGCTAGGTCCTTTCTATCACCAATAAGAGCTGCCTTGCCGTCATCATCTAAGGATTCAAAATAGTTGACAAATTCTTCTGGAATATCATTGATATCCATTGCCTCTATATCACTTTGTTTAAAGAAAACTAAAGCCATTATTCTGTCTCACCTGTTTTGTATCATGTAATATCAGAAAAAAGTTTCAAAGCCTCTTTCAATGCAAGGAAATGCCTGGGACTATATTTAATAGTTCTTTTCTTTCCCTGAGGAATCTCAATATTTATTTCAATTGGTTCATCACTATCCGGTACCACGTCCAGTGCGACAACCTGATCATAGAGTGTTCCTATCTTCTTGGAACAATAAATATACTCGGCTGCACAGTTGGGGCATAAGCACAATGAATTCCACCCATACCTACTACTCGCTTTTAATTGATCGGGCATATCGTTAAACCTAAAGATATTAATCGCCTCAAAGTAGTGTTCCCCGTTATGCTTAATTATTTGTTTATAACATATCTGACAACGGCCTTCATATTCCTGCTCCAGGAACATTCTCTCTTCTTTATTGCTCTCCCTACTACCAAAATAGACTCCCTTGGTTACACGAGTAAAATTATCCAATGATTGTGCCAGCTGATCATCCAGATTCTGGGTTCTCTTCTTTATCCCTTTTTCAGAAATGGGGTTTACATCCGGATTGTTAGATACACTTCCCGGTGTAGACTGTGCTTTGTCCCCTTTTTTTAGCAGTTCCTTTATTGATTGCTTCTTTCCTGCTTTTGCCCCTGCTCTTGCTTCGCTTTTTGCTGCAGCTGTTAACAGTGCAAGAAGCTTCTCCGGATCTTTTCCAAATTTCTTTACTAGCGCAGCATCGTTCACATTTTTGAAATTTGAATCAACCCATTCATTGAACGCGTTATCCGGTTCTTTAAAAGGCAGAATACTCAGTAATCTGGTTAGTACAGAATAGTCAGCCAAAATATCTTTTTTCTCTACTTCCAGGGGGCTGTGCGGTTCAGGATCATTCCGCACGTATATCCATTTTTCAAAGCTCAGCTGTAAACCCAGCATTGAGTATACCGTTCTGCTCTGTACTTTATCTCCGGTGTACTGTTTATTGTCAGACCCTACAATCTCCCCGTTTATGTCGAAAAATGTACTATTGGCATTCAGGAACCTGCCAATCGAAAGCGATTTCTTTTTGTTCATATTAGAAAAAACATCCGGAAATCCTTCATAATTTTGATTCCATTTGATTGATGCCGAATGATTCTTTTTATCAAATATATTAACCTTAATATCTGCAGCAGTTTTATATCCCTGATAATACCTTACTGCCTCCAGGTATTCCTCTGTTGAACAGGATACAAGTCTTAATCCATTATTGCAGCCAATCTTTTTGAAAAAATCATCATCCAGATTAAGACTTCCAAAAGCCCCGTTTGTATATGCGTCTGCCAGAAATCTTAAAGGGAGGACCCCTTTTACAAGAGAATATCCTTTACGAATATCTGTAGAATCGATATATATATCTGTCGGTTTAAACCAGGCTTTCCCATCTGTTACGATATAGCTGTCTTTGACTCGATCCACAATAGTAGCATTGGATATCAATGCGTTTTTAACAGTCTTCAGATCATCGATATTTTCCTTAAACGCATTATTCGTTTTGAAAAAAGGTGTTTCCGTCTGATACTTGGGAAGTATATTATCGATTACCTCCCGCACAACATTATACTCAGGAATCCTTAATGCCCGTTCATAAAAGCTGCGGATAACTTCTTTTTTCAGGAATGAAGAATCTATAATATACGTTGCTGTTTCAGGGTTATTCAAATAGACCAGCAGTTTTCCTTCTGGGTCTCTGGCACAGATTTGTTCGCCATCTTTCGTCCTGACAAGAGGGATGGCATCTGAATTTATATAATGAGAATCTCTTGAATCCTTTTTTATGCAGTAGGATTCTATTCTTGGAAGCAGCTTCTCCATCCAGCTAATGGATTTTTGCCTTAAAAAACCTGCATCCATCTTTTGTACCAAGTCTTTCCAGTCCAATGTTTCTACATTAAAGTGTCTGTTAAGAAAACTTCTGAACTCTGAAAAAGCCTCGTTAGATACTTCTTTTGCAAGCCAGCTGAGATTTCTTCTGCGTGTTAGTTTTCTGAGATCTTCTTCATCAAAAACATCAACAATAACTCCCCACAAAGGAACACATACATCCTTGATATTTTTGAAAACACCTGGCTTGCTTGTTGGAAGAATTTCTTCCTCTCTTATTATCTCAATACTGTTTTGATAAATACCATACAGGACATCATCTTCTTCATACTCATAAACCGGAAAGACCGTATTAAAACCTCGAACAGAAAGATATTGATGTTCTTTCATCCATTTCAAGGCAAACCAGATTAATTGGCCGATAGCTTTAACAAGTTCGATATTATGCTTTCCGTACTCAGCGCCTTCCTTGAAGTTATCTCTGGCTGGAGTCGTATCAAACGGTGCGTGGATATAAAAGTTCTGATGGGCTTCCTTGGCAGTAGGAAAATATGCGTATATCTTGCTGTTTCGAACCGGCGTCAGTTCCTTTCCATCAACTTTAAATATGATTGCCGTAGCTTCTTGATTCGCATCTGTAAAATACAGATAATCATTGTCTTTAACTTCCTGCTTCCGTGTCCGTGTATTCGTAACCGTTGTACGCATGCTAAGACTGAATACATTTTTTACAAAAGCAGCTTTATCTATTGGATATTTCTCTTTACTAATCTCAATAATATTGTCATAACCGATACTTTTGATTTCGATGTCGGAAATATTATTCAGCATTAGGATGCTTTCTGCAGTGATTTTCCTTGTAAGGGCTGTTTTTATCTCCTGATATGCTGTTTCAGGCAGTACATCCTCCTTATTAAAGGGTAGAATCATGCACGTTTCTTCCTTTGACAGGCCAGGACGGGAAGAGATTTCCTTCGGGAACAGCTGGTTATGAATCTCGAAACAGTATTTGCCGGAATATATCTGTGGACGTTCCGTATAGCAATATACAGACTTAAATCCAATTCCGAAATGTCCGATACGAGTACCGTCTTCCTTCGTTCCATCCGCAATACCGCACACACCATCAATGTCTCTCTCATTAAACGGACGCCCATTATGAAAGATTAGGAGCTGGTTTTTTTCCAGATGAAATCTAATATATTTTGCTCCTGCATCTTCCGCATTTTGCAGTATTTCGTAAATAAAGTGAGTCCTGTCACTATACTGATTTATAATGATTCTCAGGATTCTTTCGGCTTCAGTACCATATTTTATTCTGTTTGAATCACTTATCTTTTTATATAAATCTTTGACAGTACTCATATTGTTAATCCTAACTATAATGTAATGACTGTTGACAAAGAATATGCTTCTCCTGTCAAATAAAAACTATCTCAACGCTATTATAAAGCCCGTTCCACTGGAGATTTGATAATCAAAACACCGTACGCCAGAAGATCAAAAAGGATATCCGCATGTGCTTTTGCAGACTCCAATCTCTTCATATGGATATCAAAGTCCTCTTGTGCAGCCCTTATCCTGCCATTCATCATCTGAACATATTTAGCCTTTTTGCTATGTTTCTCCAAGGCATCCTGTAGAGAAGACATTCTGGCCACATGGCTTGTACGCAAGCTTGCTTCTTTATATGTGATCAGTTCAGCGGTCTTCTGCTTATGCTCTTCTAATGCCTCTGTCCATTTATCGTAATGAATAGTGTCAACCTTCTCCCAGATAGTCTCATCCAAATCTACATCCGCTTGAGCATTTTCACTTTCCTTTAGAAGATCAAAAAGTATGGTATTCAGGTTTCTGTTATCTGAAACAGGTATCAGTTGGATATCTTCTCGCTCACCGGAAATTCTCCATTGATATACTGCAAACGGGTACAGACCGGGTATAAACCTGTCTGTAGTCACCTGTAATACAGTTGCAACTTTCTTTTCATCCTCGACGGATTTTGCAGCACAAATAACCAGCGGATGCGTTATTGAAAGAAATGTCACATCCGGATTCTCTTTCCAGCATTTACTGTCAAAGGTGATGTCCAGCATGTTCTCCCCTGAAGTCAGCCAGTCTCTCCAGTTTCTATTTGTTTTATTTCTGGGCAATTTTAATCTCTTATACTCCTCCAATAAGGCTATTCTTGCATCTTGAGATAGTCTTAGCTTTTTAACTTCTTTTCTTCCAAGGATATGTTCCTTATCTGTATCAAGGAGCTGCTTTAAGTAGCAGGATACAAGATTCTGAGTTTTCTCCGGAGAAAGCCAAAAGTTAGTCGCATTCTTTAGTTCTGCATCAAATGCAGCTTGTGGAACATGAATTCCAAACAAATCTCTCTGCTTTTCTTCGAGCGCTTCCTGCTCCTTGACAAGTCGAATCTTGTTATCTGTTATCTGTTGCAGTTTTTCTCGACGGTCTTCATCGGTCAGCCCTATATTATCAACGAGCTTTCTGATTTCGCTTGTCAATTCACCGAGGATTTCCTCACAGTCCCCGATAGAGCTATGGAATACACCAATACGAAGCAGGCATCTTTCATATATATCTGCATCTACCGTACCTGGTGTGACCATATTATAGATTGCAACACTCTCGCTAGTCTGTCCGTTTCTGTCTATACGCCCGATCCGCTGTTCCACTTTCATAGGATTCCAAGGCAGATCATAATTAATCATGCAATCACAGAACTGGTAATCAAGTCCCTCGCACCCGACCTCGGAAAACAGCATTATATCAAGTGCTGTCTTGTCTTCACTTCTGGTTACATCCGGATCAAATCTTGCGCGAAGAGCACGCCTTTCATCATCCGGCACTTCACCATGAATCATCCCTACACGAAGCCCCAGTTTTGAAAGCCTGAAGTACAAATACCGCAGCGTATGTTTGAAGCTGCTGAAAATCATAATCTTATTTTTCTCTTCATCGCCTCTGCTTTGAATGATTTTCATCAGTGCATCGAACTTTGGATCTTCTGGCGGGAGTTTTTCAGCCAAACTCAATATTTCTTCTATCTGCTCCCGAATTGTCTCGCTGTCTTTTCCATCAACAGACGTCTCAAAGTCCAGTACTTCGTCATCATCGGTAATTTCATTAAAATGACGATAAAGAATGCTCCTTAACATAGGAACTAGACCAAACAAACAGCTCGCTGTCTGCCGTCTAATCGTCGTCATCATAAATTTTGTATTATCCGTGCAGTGCACCATAGAGAGGATTTCATGGTTAATCCTCAGAATCCCATCATGCAGAATCCTCTGCTCGGGCGTAAACTCTACTGTCACCGTATATGGCTTTCGTAATGTAAATTCTCCGATATCTCTTCTTCTCGTCCTGCTGATAACATTTGAGAAAGTATGCATATTCTCAATATCTGATATTAATTCAACACGCTGTTCTGCAGATATCTCTTTCTGTGAAAGTGTAGAAAGAATGCTTTTTACAATGGGGTTTCCGACAAACACTTTCTCTCCCCACTCTGTTTCAATCGCAAGATGAAGCTGATTCAGTGCCTCCTCTTTCCACCCTTCTCCGAGTCCACGCACAATAGATGCCGCGTTATTGATATATTGATTTGGCTTAGCCATTTCATGAAATGTTTTCCGGTCGATGATGAGGTCCGGCCTCAGAAGATTTAACAAAACATACAAATCATCATATTCAAGCTGTACCGGAGTTGCTGTAAGCAAAACAACTGCCTCGGCTGCATCACAAAATCTGCTGACAGCTCTGTAGGCATATGTAGCTGTATTTCGTATATGATGGGCTTCGTCTACAATCACAAGATCAAATTTAGGAGGATCAACCTCCATAAGCCCTTTATGCTTTTTAGTCCCGTAAACGTTTCCCTCATCAAACAAAGAGTATGGGATAATTGCCTTTTTATATTGATCCGGCCAGTCTTCCAGATCCATCTCACTAATACAGTGTCTGAATAAAGGACCATCCAGAGGTACAAAATCCTCCCCAAAGCGCTTCATCTCTTTATCCCATTTTTGCTCGGTTACCAAAGGTCTGGGACAGATAACCAGTACGGAATCCAGATTCCTTCGCGCCTGAAGTTCCCGAATAATCAATCCGGCTTCGATTGTTTTACCAACACCCACACCATCAGCTATCAATAGCCTGGGACGGTCAGAGCGTATAAACTTCAACACTGGCCTGAACTGATGAGGGATAAAGTCAATTTGCGCAGTATTCAAAGAGTATAGGGAAGAAACCGTAGGATTCCTTAGCAGAGATGCAGTTATGCCAGCATGAAATCGCTCAGAATCAACCTGCTGAATTTCTTCCTTCTGCTCTTCCGCAATCAACTGTGATTCGTAATAAGTCTTCTCTCCGGCAATAGTAAATACTGTATATCGATTTTCAGGATGTCCTTCACTTATCTTAAATACAACACCATTGATACTCTTGTCGGATTTAAGAAAAACCTTCTGGCCAATAGAATACTTGCTCATACTTACTCTCCATTATCTGTTGGAAACTTTTCGATATGGATGTCTTGCCAACCTCTACTGGATCAAGACAAACATAGAATCATCCTTAATTCCTCCCATACCGCCTGATTATCCTCTGCACAGAAGAAAGATAGGAAATCCCGAACAAATTCAGATGGTTTAGCGTTTTCTCTCCGTAATTGTATTATCCCATCCGTGGTGTCCCTAAAAACGGACAGCTGGATGCTGAAATTTTACATTCAAAGTATACATTCAAAGGGTTAATGTACATTCAAAGTTTTACATTCAAAGTTTACATTCTAGTTTTACATTCAAGGTTTATAATACTGTGATGATTGGGGCAGAGAATAATCGGATTGGATTGCTCGCATCATTGTTGAGTCTCTTGCTGATGCGCTTCCGCTACATGAGAACCGAATTCCTCGCCGCTTAGCTGTTCACATAGCTGACAGCGATAGTTATAGAGGAGCTTCAGGTTCTCTACAATCTTCTGGTTCAGCTTTCTGAGTTTGACACTACGCAGGTTCTGTTGAATACCGACATCCTCATCTACATTCTCGTAGTTGATTTCTGCTTCCACCATACGCTCTGCTTTTCCCTAAACATCATCTCGCATGACACTGACATCTTCCGAGACAATCGTTTCAATGAGATAGGAATCATCATATTCGGTCGTGTAGACAGCAATGTATTCCTTGTACTCTTCCGATAGATCGATTCGGCTCTTATTGCCCTTTTCCTGCATCTGTTTAATCTTCTGTATAAACAGATAACTGCGCTGAAATGTCCCACTAAGCGCATTTGCAATCTCAGAATTTTTACAGTACCTTACCTGGACCATGTCTGCCCTGATTTCAAACTTACTGTCAAGCTGGTAATTATGTAACTTTAGTCATAGGATTTTCCATTCAAATTAAGCTTAATCGACTTGGTTTCTCCGCGTTCAAGAAACCTTCTGGCGATCTGCTTAAAATGACCTGATATTCAAGAGGAATGGCAAAGCCGTAGTTTAAGAGTGACCAGTCGACCTCTTTTTTATAGACATAATTCTCAGAAGACATGCGTTTTCTACCTCGGTGCCTGACCTATGAAGCTATGATATTATTCACACAATTTATAATTTATGGTTTAATAATGCGTTGATTCGTTCCACAGGAAAGGCCTCCGGAATATTTTTAATCCGGTACCTGCTTTTTGGAAGCTCCTTCATACCGGTTATAGACAGGTATAGATCAACAGCCTTTTCATCAATCGTAATGATGCCTCCGCCAGCCCAGTGCCTGTCTTCTCCGTTTTTCTTAACTCCGGAGATCCAGTATTCTTCCTGTGTCTCCACATCGATATAGTTGCTATATTCCCCACTGTGTCTCTGGAAAGCATGGTCATTAAAGTAAACCATCTTTCCGGAGCGGGATTCTTTTACAAAGCCAATCCAGGCCGGACCGTTGTCATTCCAGCCGGTTTTAAGTTCTATATACTTGAGTTCCATATGTACTTCCACTTCTTCTGAACATATGCCCGTTGCACGTTATTCTTATGTAGAAGATCCTCCCAGATAGCTCCTCAGGGAATCCAGTCTGTTCAGGGTATCATTGTAGCCGAGCCAATACAGGTCACCGAGTTTATTCATGTCCCTTTCCAGACGGCCGACAGTTACCTTTTGAGAGGGGGCGATCACAAAGATTCTCCCCTGCTCTTCCAGCTTCAGGATTTCCTCGCACTGGTGATTATAGGCGCGGTTGCTCCTGGCAAGGCTGCGGGAAAACTCGGGATACCTGCCATATGCCTGAAGTCTGTGTCTTTTCCCGGAAACCTTTTTTCGGTACTCCGGCTCCCTCGTACGGACCACCACGATTTTTTCATAGCCTTCGTGGAGTGCCCATCTGTAGGGGATCCTGCAGCTGCAGCCGCCATCCAGGCAGGGTCTTCCGTCCACGTCAATCATAGGGGAGATGTAGGGCATGGAGGCCGATGCCTTGATGGCACTAAAGATATCTCTGCATTTTCCCTTCTCGAAATAAGCCGTTTTCCCTGTCGTGCAGTCCGTGGCAACCGCCACAAACCGCCTTTGGGGAGAAAAGAAAGTTTTTTCATCGAACGGCTCTATTGCGTTATAGTCGTTGAAAAGAAAGTCCATCCGGATCGGACTGTGAGCGTGAGCCAGCGCACCGCGTCCCACATAGTCCGTGTAATGCCTGTAGGTGAGATTGGCCCTTGCCGACCTTCCGATCTGCCCTGCCGCATAGTTGAAGCCTGCAAGAGCTCCGGCACTGGTGCCAATCGTGCAGGCAAAG
>Ga0256405_10009714_pt1 | contig 13034 bp, 5 predicted proteins | sample RumenRJG_02DNA_FD_189096 | JGI IMG/M metagenome (GOLD analysis project Ga0256405, IMG submission 189096) | Bovine rumen microbial communities from Lethbridge, Alberta, Canada - RJG_02 | ecosystem: Host-associated > Mammals > Digestive system > Stomach > Rumen | place: Canada: Alberta | collected...
AAAATAGATGCAGTTATATCAATTTTAAAAAATAATTTATATGGTCTAGATATTGATGATAGGGCATATCAATTATCTTATTTTGCTATTATGATGAAAGCAAGGGAATATGACCCTCATATTTTTAAAAATAATTTAAATCCTTTGATATATTCTTTTCAAGAAACTGATAACATTTCTAATGATTTAATTGAATATATTATTTCTAAATGTCCTGAAATCAAAAATGATATATTAAGTATTATTAATTTATTTAAAAATGCTAAAGAGTATGGCAGTATTTTAGATGTAAAAACATATAATTTTGAAAAATTATTAACCGAAATAAATAATATTTTAATAGATTTCTCAGATTTATACTCTTTAAAATTTAAATCTGAACTTAATTTGTTGAAGAATATAATTTTACAAGCTAAAATGTTAAATAGTAAATATGATGTAGTAGTTACTAATCCTCCTTATATGGGTAATAATGGAATGAATAAAAATTTAAAAGAATTCCTCAAGTCTAATTATCCTTTAACAAAGATGGATCTTTTTGCAGTTTTCATAGAAAAAGGTTTAGACATGATAAAAGAATATGGGTTTAATTGTATGGTTACAATGCAATCTTGGATGTTTTTATCCAGTTTTGAAAAATTTAGAAAAAAATTAATTGAAACAACAAATATTATAAATTTGTTACATATGGATAATATGGTAATGAGGATTGCATTTGGAACATCCGCTACTATATTTAGAAAGTTGAATATAGTGAACTTTAACAGTACTTTTTATCATGTTAATCTTTCTGATATCAATAATGATATTGTTGATCCTTTATTTTTTAATGAAAATAATAGATTCATATCAAACAAATCTAAATTTACTAGTATACCTGGATGTCCAATAGCATATTGGGCGGATGAAAATATAATTAATTCTTTTAAAAAAGGAAAACCAATTAAAAATATAAGTGATATTAAGCAAGGGTTAAAAACTGCAGATAATAATCGATTTTTAAGGAAATGGTATGAAATAAATTTTAATGATATTGGTTTTGGTTATAAATCTACATACGATTCAAAATTATCAAAATTAAAATGGTTTCCATATAATAAAGGCGGTGATTATCGAAAATGGTATGGAAATCATCAATATGTTGTAAATTGGTTTAATGATGGTTTTGAGATTAAAAATTTTAAAGATTCAAAAGGAAAAGTTAAATCAAGACCTCAAAATTTACAATTTTATTTTAAAAAATCAATTAGTTGGTCAACTATTTCTAGTGGAAATATATCATTTAGAATTTATCCTGAAGGGTTTATATTTGATGGAGCGGGAAGTTCCATTTTTGTTAATGAAAATGTTAATTATATTATTGGATTATTGAATTCAGAGGTTTCAAAATATATTTTAAGTTTTTTATCACCTACAATAGGGTTTGAAATAGGTCAGATATCATTGATACCAATTATATTTGATTTAGCCTATTTAAATAAGATTAATAGTCTTGTAGATAAGAATGTTAGTATTGTTTCTGAAGATTGGGATGACTATGAGTTATCATGGAATTTTAAAGTTCATCCTTTATTAAGGTATAATTCTAAAAAAATTAAATTAAATTTTATAAAATGGGAAGATTATAAGAATAGTCAATTTTTTTCTCTTAAAGAAAATGAAATTAATTTAAATGAATTTTTTTCAAAAATTTATAATGTGTCTATTGATAATATTATAGAAGATAAATATATTTCAGTAACCAAAGCAAATTATGAAAAAGATATAAAATCTTTTATTTCATATGCAGTGGGTTGTATGTTTGGTCGTTATAGTTTAGATGAAGAAGGTTTACAATTTGCTGGAGGAGAATTTAACATAAACAACTACTCTAAATTCATCCCAGATGATGACAACATAATTCCAGTTCTAGACACAGAATACTTCAATGATGACATTGTAGGCCGATTCGTAGAATTCGTAAAAGTCTGCTTTGGAGAAGAAACACTAGAAGAAAACCTAGATTTCATAGCAGGTGCCTTAAAGAAAAAAGGTAAAACAAGCAGAGAAATAATCAGAAACTACTTCCTAACAGACTTTTTCAAAGATCATGCGCAAACATATAAGAAATGCCCAATCTATTGGCAATTCGACAGCGGTAGACAAAATGCATTCAAATGCTTGATATACATGCATCGTTATGAACCCGGACTTGTGGCCAGAGTAAGAACAGACTACCTGCATAAGACACAAAAAGCAATAGAACAAAACCTAGCACAATGTGAAAATATCATAGCAAACTCATCAAACAAATCTGAAATCAGTAAAGCTAAAAAAGATAAAACTAAATACATCAAGCAATTAGATGAAATCAAAGTATATGATGAAGCATTAGCACATATTGCCAACCAAAGAATAGAAATAGACTTGGACGATGGAGTGAAAGTAAATCATGCTAAATTCCAAAATGTGGAAATATCAAAAGAAGGACAAAAAGCTAAAAAAATAAACTTGCTTAAAAAGATTTAGTATTTTTGGTTGATAAATTTTTAAAATTTAAAAAAATAACAAATCATATAAGTTTTTAAGAAGATGGTTTAAACAAACATAAACTAGTAAAAAAAAATTTGATTTAAATGAAATAGTTACAAAAGTTTATAAGTGATATTATGTCAAGAAAAAAAGTTGCATTACTAATGACAGTAGGTACTGGAGTGGGAGAAGACAAAGAAAGAGCAAGAGCGAACTTAGCTAATGCTATGTTACGTTCAATTGTTTCTCGAAATCCGGATATAGTTAAATTTTTTGGATCTGAAGAATCTAAATACACTGTAAATACATTGAAAGACTTATATCGGGCTAGATTTAATGAAGAGCTTGACTTCGATGAATTTATTCAAGAAGATGAAATAGATAGCTTCAATAAATACTTTAAAAAAATTAAATCATATGTTACAGATTTAGAAGATGAATATTATATAGTTATAGATTACACATATGGGACTAAAACAATGACTATGTCTGCTGCTATGGTTTCAATGGCTTGCAGAAAGGAATTAATTTTTGTAAGCGGTGAAAGGGAAAACGGTATTGTTGTTAAAGGTTCAGAAGAAGTGAAAAATCAAAATTTATTCCCTATATATGATTCTCTTCTTTTGGAGAAAATAGAGGATGCATTTAATGCAAACCGTTTTGAAACTGCCAAATCATTATTATCTGAATTGGTTGATCCAAAGATAAATAAAGAGGCTTACTATAAGTTAATTCAATCATATTCTTACTTTGATGATGTAAATTATGTCGAAGCATTCAATTCATTTGATTACAAATTATTTTCAAAAGTATGGCCAGAATTAGCTGATGATTTCCTAAAAAATATTAAATCTTTAAAAATATTAAATAAGGAGACTCAAAGCCAAAAAATATACTATGTTTTAGCAAGTTTAATAAACAATGCAAGACGTAGATATGAAGAAAATAAATTTGATGATGCCATTGCTAGATTATATAGGTCTCTTGAACTGATTGGACAAATCAAACTTGAAGAATATGGGCTTGATAGTTCAGATATTGATTTAGACAGATTAAAAGAGCTTGATATTGATGAAAAATTCATCAATAGTTTAAAATCATTAAGGGCAAGTGATGGTAAGATTAAAATTGGTTTGATTAAAGACTTTGAACTTATCAGCTATTTTGATGATGATTTAGCCGAATTTTATGCTGAAAACAATAAGAGAATACAGAATATAGTTAAATTCAGAAACAGTTCCATTTTAGCCCATGGTATGGAAGCTAAAACTGCTGATGAATACGAAGAATTTAAAGATATGGTTTTAAAAGCAGCTAAGGTGTTGAATCCTAAAATAAATGAATATATAGAAGATACTACATTCCCTGAATTTTAATTTAATTGGTTAGAAGGTTATTTTATGATAAGATATTGTCCTTTTTGTGATGAAAGAATTGATGATGATATAAATGAATGCAGTCATTGTGGTAAAAGCCTCTTAGGTATGGAATATTTTTTAGAAGGACTTAGAAATATTTTTTCATTTACAGAAGGATGTGTATATACGGAATATTTAAAATTTAAATATGATGATGGATTTTTGCCTTCAATGTGGTTTGGAATTTTAGGTTTTGGATTTCTAAAAATTATTGATGATGCTTTAAGCTTTTCAAAAGAGGAGATTATATCGACTTTTAATGTTTCAAAAGAGTTAAATGATTTAGAAGAAAAATTATTGGATGCTGCTGTTTATCCTAATGGTGAAAAATTAGGTTTTTATAATTATTCTCCTTATGATATAAATCAATTAGGTTCATTTTATGAAAATAAGGATGAAAATTTCAACAAATATCTTTTTTATGATAAAGTGATAAATTATTTATCAAGTTTTGATTCAAATGTTAGTGAAATCTTAGATGATTATAAAATTTATGAGCATATTAGTTTTTTACATAAGGAAGGTTTATTGGATGTTATTTTTAATTTATTAAAGGAATATGAATTGGATGAATCATTTTTTGAAAATAAGGAAAACTTAAAACGCGCTTATATGACCTTTTTAGATGAATTTTATAAGTTAAAAAATGATGATATTATAAATTCAATAATGGGGGAAGTTCCCAAGATTTTTGATTATGATGAGAATATATATCAATATTTGTCTTTAATCTTGATAAATGATATTGACCTTGATAATTGTGAGAAAATTTCTATTTTTGATCCTTCATTTAAAGAGGGAGTCTTGGTTGAGGACTTAGTACATCAAATAGAAGAGATTAATCCAAAAATGGGTATTCAAATTGGTGGAATGAACCATATTTTAGAATTTAAAGCATTAAATTTATCTGTTTCCTTATTTGATGATAATTTTAATTATACTCCTGATGACTTGATAGATCTGCCACTTAATGCATATGATTTAATTATTTCAGATTTGAGTTTTGAATCTGCGGATGATGTATTCCAGTTATTAAAAGAGTTTTGCTATGAAGTTGAGAATGATTCTAAGTTAGTATTTAAATTTAATTCATCTATTCTAAAGGAATTGTTCTTGGAAATTGATTGTCTAATATTTAATGATTATCTGGAATCCATTATTTTATTGCCTCCTATTTATAATAATGTTCTTTCTGATTGTATTTTAATTTTAAATACAAATAAACCAAATTATCGGAAGAATAAATTTTTATTAATAGATGAATTTGAGAATAAAACAAATATAAGTAAGGATTATCATTTAATGAATGAAATAGTTAGTTCTTATCTTAATTTTAAAGAGTATGATAATTCTAAAATTATCAATAACTCTGATGCTTTCATTGACAAAATAAATTTTTCAGATGTCTATATAAACTTAGATAAAAACTATGAAAGAATTGATGTTGATTATAATGACTTTGAAAAGATGGAGGATAGTTTTAATGAAACTTATAATCTCTCTATTAAGAAAATGAATTATTTTTACGATGTTATAAATAATAAATTAGGATATTATTTACATAAATTAGAAAAAAGCATTGATTCAAATTTAAATCCTGAATTAACAAAAGATGAAAGGGATAATTTAGATTATATTAAAAATAACATTTATGATTATTGTGAGACAATTTCAATAGATTTCATAAATAAACACTTTAATTTCCATAATTTAGTATATGAAAATAATCTGAATACTGATTTTTCATCTGTTGAATTAAAGTTACTGGGAGATATGGCTTTAATATTCGATATTTCTAACGACCTATTTGTAGAAAACATGACTTATAATCATCCTGAACTATTAAAATTCACTAATCATCCTAATTCATTATTCATTCTAAAATCTAAGCCTATAAAAAATAAACAACAAGTATTTTATCATTTTGAATTAGAAGATGAAGAAGAATATAAGAAAGAAGATTATATGGAAATAGTTTTAATTGATGAAAATATTTCAAAAGAGTATTTATATAGTTATTTGAATTCATATAAATGTTTAAATGATATGGATTATTTTTCCAGAGGCGATGAAAAATTATCAGAAATAAATCTTAATTTTTTAAGAATTCCTGTTCCATCAATTGAAGAGCAAAGAAAAGTTGTTTTAGCATATAATAAATCTAAAGAATTCTTCAATTCAATTGATTTATTAAAGGATCAATTCCAAAAAAATATTCTAAATTATGATAAAACCATTAGCTCTATAAATGAATTCCAGGGTTTAGTTGAATTCGATGATGATGGATACATGTTCACAACAATGGGAAGAAACTGGAGATATCTTTACGATCAGTTATTATGGCCTTTAGCTGTTACTTATCTATCTGTAACAAAAGGTAGTTTTGAGATTTCTGAAAAGGCGGAAAAATATGTGACATTATTTGAATTTGTCACTGCATTTATTGATATAATATTAATCAGCGCTATCCCTGAGCAATTATATCTTGAAAAAAGAAATGAAATATGGGATGATAAGGATAGCAGATTCTTTTATATGTCCTTTGGTAAATGGACTCGAATTTTAGAGAATCTACATAAGTTTTATAGGGAAAATGACTTCTCTACAACTTTGGATAAAGAAGTTTTACTGAATATTTCAAGTGAAAAGATAGTCAATATTCTAAATATTGCAAAAGATATGAGGAATGATGATCATCATGGAGGTATAAAGAATATTTATAACTACGAAGACATTATTGAAATTTTAGACCCATATCTATCTGATGTTTTTGATATTTTAAATAATCTTTCTGGACTGAAAATGTATTATATCTTAGGTACTGGTGAATTTTTAGAAGATGATCAGATATTGTATGATGTCATTGTATTAAACGGCCCTTGTGAAATTCCTCGTTTTGATGAATTAATTACTAATAAACGTCTAAAAAGAGAATCATTATATCTTTATAATCCAATAAGTGGGGATTTATTATTAATTAATCAAAATCTTATGAAATTTAAGCATATTGATAGAAAACGAAATAATTGGGCATTGTTTGTCTTTATAGGTACAGAAAAAGATGCTGAAACAGGACAATTAAAAGGAAAATATAAATGTTTCCAACAGTTAGAAGATGATCTTTATTACGATATTAATAGTTTTTATAAGGATATTCGTTGTTTAGGTTATATTAAATAAGTCTCATAAAAGTTATTAGGTTTTATAAAATGATTCATAAACAAAAAATTGCATTAATATTAACTATAGGATTAGCTACAGAACCTTCTATAAAACGTATAAATCAGTTAAAACCTCAAATGGTCTACTTTATACACTCTAAAAAGTCTAAGGAAAATGCTTTATTTATTATAGAAGAGACCAATATAACCAACTATAAATTTAAAGAATTAGATGACCATGAAAGCGTAGATGATGCTTTTATAAAGTCTTTAGAATGTATTGGAGAACTTAAAGATCAGGATTATGAGGTTATAGGTGACTTTACAGTAGGTACTAAACCTATGGTTGCAGGACTTGTAATGGCTTGCATAGAGGAAAAGATAGAATACAAATACCTTGGAGAATCAGATGAAGATTCAAGGGAAGATGGAATGGGTCCTGTCAAGTCAGGTCATGAAAAAACAAAGGACCAGGAAAATCCATATGAAAACTATGCTATTAATGAATTTAAAAGTGGAAAAGAGTTCTTTGATAAATACCAATTTATAGCAGCCCGTGAAAATTTCATTAAAGCAGAATCTAAACTAAAGTACTCTGATTTAAAGGAAAGATCAAAATTATTTATCAGAATAGTGGAATTTTATGATAGTTGGGATAAGTTTAATGATGAACAAAAACTTGTTAAAGAAAGCAATATTCCAGGGTTTGCTGGTAAAACTGAATTTATTAAATTAAATACGGTTTTAGAAGAAATTCTAAAGGATATTAAATCAGATGAAGCTTCATTAAACTATTTTAAAAATGAAATTCCTAATTTTTATAAGCAAATGAAAAACAATAAATTGTTCTTAGATAGAAAACTATCCTCAAGTGAATATATTTATAAAAATATACCTTATTATCTGCCTGATTTATTAAATAATGCTGAAAGAAGAATTAAAGAGGGCAAATATGATGATGCTGTGGCTAGACTATACCGTACATTAGAGTTAATTGCACAATTATGTTTATATAAGTATAAATTTTTAGATAAAGACGAATTAAACAAGAAAAAATCTTTCTTTGTGAAAAGAAATGCGGTTGAAAAAAGAGCTAATAAAACAGAATTGGCTGCATTGGAAAATGATTTGCATAAATGGAAAGGCAACCGCAGATTAATAGATTTTGATTTGAGTAGCAGTTATAAATTACTTAAAATAATGTCTGATTATAGAAATGATAATATTGCCGAATTTATCAAGCCTATAGTAAAAAATTATTATAGAATTCGAGAAAACTTCGAAAGAAGGAACAGGTCTATTTTAGCTCATGGTTTAATGCCTCTTAGTGAAAACGAAGCAAATGTTTTATTTAATTTGACTAAAAAACACGCTATCTTATATTCGAAGAATATAGAAAATAATATGAAATTTGCAGAGTTTCCGTTGTTTTCAAATGACGAATAACTAGATTAAAGTGATAAATGCAATAGCAATTTAAAAACCTAGAAAATTTAGAAATGATTAACATTTCAATTTGTGTTATGGCTAAGAAAACAAATATCATATAATTAAATATTTTAATGTTCATAAAATATTATAAGTATTGAGTTTTTGGTAGGTGAAATATATGGATAATCATTGTTTTATATTTCTAAAAGATGAATATCCTGATTGGTGTGAAGAATGCGAAAAGATGGAAAAACGCATCATAGAAGGGGATGGATTAAGTGCAATCCACATTTGTGGAAAAATGGGTGAAAAGATATCCAAAGAAATCTGCAAAAAAGAGCATCTAGATGAGTTATGCAATGAGACTCAAGATATTAGAAATCAAGAATTAAATAAAAAAGGAATACTGACTAAAGAAGAAAAGAAATTATATGATAGAATTCGTCGAAAACGAAATTATGAAGTTCATGATGATAAAAAAATAAAGAATGAAATGGCCGATGCATATCATAATCATGAGAATCTATATAAAGTAAGTACCCATTTTTATCAGAAATACATTGATACTGATTTTGAAATTCCGGAATACACACAGCCTAAATCTACATTTAGCCAAGAAACAGTTATAGAACAGCATTCAAATTCTCACAATGTCAATACTGAAAATTCAAACAATACAGTAAACATAACAAATATTACTCATAATCACCATTACTCACAAAAAAATGAACTTAAGGCAAATAAAACTGAAGTTCATAATAATAAAAAATCGGGGGAAGAAGATCATATGGATAAAAAAACATTGGTTATAGGTATTATTGCAATAGTTGCAATACTTGTTATTGCCTTGTCATTCTTTGCAAGTACTTCAAGCAATGATTCAACTGTGCAAGATACAAGTCAAGTAGCTACTGCAAGTGAGGATACAGATGTTTCAAGTTCTGATTCCGATTCATCCAGTTCTAGCAGTGAAGCTGCAGAAAGCTCTAGTTCAAGTAGTGAATCATCTGGTGCTGTTTATTGGGCTAGTGAAAAAACGGATAAATTCCATAAGCCAAACTGTGAATGGGCTCAAAAAATTAGTGATAATAATAAAATCGTTTATCACAGTCGGCAGGAAGCTTTAGATTCTGGAAGACAACCTTGTGAAGTTTGTAATCCTTAATTTTTTTAAATAGGGTAAATCTCTATTTCTAAATTCTTTTTTAGGGGCCTGATGATTTCAGTTTTCAGATAACTTCTGAATAGCTGTAAAATCCTTGCGATACTATCAGTGCTCCTAAAAATACATTTAAAAAACTGTTTTTTCAACTGATTTCGGAGTATATTTGTGGATTTATTTCATATTCAAGCCTTGTTAAATTAATAAAAATTAATTTCATATAATAAACCCTTCATCATCGCAGTGGGTCTTGAAGTCACAATACTGGCATAGATATTGTCTTTTAGGTGGAAACTCCCCTGCTTCAATCTTTTCCCTTACCTTTTCAATCAAGTCTATCTTATTATTATATTCTGTAACTGAGCAGTTTACCGCACTGTAATCTTCTTCTATAAACTTCAATTCACTATATTTTCCATCTTTGGTAAAGTAAATAGCAGCATATTCCACAGTCTCATCTGGATAAGCATCTTCAACAAGCATCTTGTAATAGCATAATTCAGTTACATAATCCCTTGCGCTTTTTGATTTTCCTGTTTTATAATCAATAACAGTAAGCTTTCCATCCTTTTCAAGAACGATGTCTGCAAGGCCTGAGAAATTGTATTTTTCACTAAAAAGATACTCTTCTGTACTGAATACTTCATATCCTTCACAAGTAAGTTTTTCTTTGAAAAAATCGGCTAAATGAATGCAGTGATCCTTGTAGTCATCTTCATATTTGCTTTCCAATTCATATAATGTATCCAGGAAATCTATTGAATCGTCCTTTTGCCATAGTTTTATGAAATCTTCAGCAATCTGGTGGATATCATTTCCTTTTTTAAAGTGTTCGTTTTCTTCTGTTTCTATATTATCTATATTCGCATATCTGAATTTTCTAGGACATTCCAGATAAGCATTGATTTTGGATTTGGATAATTTGTAACTCATATCACTCACTTTACTATTTTTATTTACATATGATAATTTGTTGTTTACTTATATTAAAATTTCTTGTTTTTTTCATTAAATAGTTATTTTAGTTCAAATGAGATATAAAACTTTATTAATTTTTATAAATATAATAAAATGTAGTTATAATATAATTAACAATGAATTTATAAGGGGAAAATTCCATGAAAAAAACATATAATAAAAAACAGAAAGAATGCATCACATTTGATGAAAAGAGACCTCTGCTCATAGAAGCAGGCCCTGGAGCAGGAAAGACATTCGTTCTCACCGAAAGGGTGAAATACCTGCTTGAAAGGGGAGCCAATCCGGAATCATTTTTAGTAATCACATTCACCATCAAAGCAGCCGACGAGCTTAAACTCAAACTCTCAAATATGGATATTCCGGAAAAGGACATAAACAGGATGCAGATTTCAACCATACACTCATTCTGCTTGAAACTATTGGAAGGAACTGATAAGGAAAACTACAAGATCTATGATGACGAGCAGAAGATGATGTTTTTAAGAAAGCATATGAATGATCTTGGCTTTGTAAATGAAGCCTACGCTTCCAAAAGCAGAGATGCTGTTTCAATTTTAAATAAGTTCGACGAGTATTCCGCATTCGGTGTCAAAACTCCTGAACTGGTTGAATACATCAAAAATAATTTTCCAGTCTCTGATGATTATATTGAGTTTGTAAATGATGAAATGGAAAAAAATCATCGTTTTCCTAAAAGCAAAAGACTAAATAAATTGGATTATGCCGATGACTGGTATAATGCAAAGTATCTCCAGATTGCAAAGTCATATCCAAAATACAGGGATTTCATGGACGAGGAGGATGTTACAGATTTCAATCTCATCCAATATGATGCCTTGGAATACTTAAAAAGCAAACCTGACACCGAATACACAAATGTCCTGATAGATGAGTTCCAGGACACCGACCCAATTCAAATGGAAATATTTGAAATTCTTTTAGAGAATGCCTTAAGCAAGGAAGGCTCCTTTACAGCCGTAGGAGATCCAGACCAGAGCATATATGGGTTCAGAGGCTCCATAGAAAATTATTTCGATTACATGTGCGATAAATATGATGACATTGAAAAAATCATTCTTGAGTGCAATTACCGCTCAACCTGCGATATCATAGGTCTCGGCGAATCATTTATCAAAAACCAAAGAAGTGATGATGAAAAGCACTTGAAATCAGCTAGAAAAGTATCCAAGGATGCTTTTTATAATGTTAATGAGTCATGGGACAGTCAGGCCATGGAAACATCCGGAATCATCAAGCATCTGCATGACACTCAGGATTTAAATTATAATGATTTTGCCATTCTATGCCGAAGCGTAAAGAACACAGATGTTAAAACACTTGTGAAAGTCTTTAAGGAACAGGGCATTCCATATCAAGTCAAGGGTTCTGATGATTTGAAAGAGACTGATGAGATAAGATCCATCTTTACCCTGCTGCATTTCCTTGTTCAGGATGACGGACCTTCATCCTTTAAAAGGGAGGATTTGATGAATTTCATCGGCTGTGACTTCAATCAGATCCTGGTCGACATCTCATGCGAGACTAAAAAAAGATTAATTAAAATGCAGGTGGATTATGAGGATTGCGCATTGGAGATAGAGAGAAAATTAAAAGAAGCAGACAAGCCTAAAGGTTATGGAAAACTGCAGAAATATAATGGAATTTTCGACCGCTTGGATAATTCTTATATTGAAAAGGTCTTTGAATTCGTCAATGCTCCAATATTATGCGAGGAAAATCTGGAAGAGCATATTAAAAACAAATCCGACCGTGAATTCTTTAAAAAGCTCTTCACATTGAAGAGAAAGGTCAAGAACCTGCCTATGTACTTTGAAATAGATGATGAAGTGAGAATGGAGAAGATTAGGCAGTTCTATGAACATGAGTTTGGAGTGAGGGAGATTCCAACAATCATGGATATATTCTACGAGCTCATGGAAATTACTGGATTTTTAAATCTGGAAAATCTTAATAATGAAGAATATGGTGAAAGAATTGAAAACATAGCATATGTGACACATACCATTCGCAATTTCGAATCTGTTGTTTCCAAATATGACATGAACGGCCTGTACTGGTTTTTAAAGTCCAACCTGGCAATAAGTGATGATGATTACAAAGAGGGTGACTGTGTTCAGATTATGACTGTTCATGGCTCCAAGGGTTTGGAATTTCCAGTAACCATAGTTTATACATTAACCGAAGCAAAAAGCAAAGGTTCAAGTTTTCCTAGCGAATATAGAAATCCTCTCATTGGGCAGAACAGAACACTCTACACTCCTCCAGAGTATTTGACATTGAAGACTCAGACCATTGAAGAGGAGGAGATCGCACATTATGCCGAAGAGCTTAGAATCATATATGTTGCCA
>Ga0256405_10009715_pt1 | contig 13032 bp, 11 predicted proteins | sample RumenRJG_02DNA_FD_189096 | JGI IMG/M metagenome (GOLD analysis project Ga0256405, IMG submission 189096) | Bovine rumen microbial communities from Lethbridge, Alberta, Canada - RJG_02 | ecosystem: Host-associated > Mammals > Digestive system > Stomach > Rumen | place: Canada: Alberta...
GGCGTCGAGACGGGGAGGAACCAGTGCCGCAGGCTTGCCGAGAGATACTCCCGGTGGGTGCTTGACGGGATGCCCGTGGACATCGAAGGCCCTCAAAATGCCTCTTGACAATCTATAGGAGCGTCGGTTTACCACTGAGGAAGCCTTCGCCCAGTCGTCGATGGACTTCTCACGGCCAAGGCCAAGGGCAGTGAGCGCGCGCTCGTGCCCCATGTGCCCGAGCTTGACGAGTGGGCAGCGCGGGAGGACGCCGAGCTTTACGAACTGGCACGATTAGCCACCGCGCCTGAAAAGACCTCGTGGGACGTGCTGGACGAGGCTTTCCTAGAAGCAGTCAGATCACATTGACGGTGATGCACAAAGCGAATGTGTTTTGAAAGGCTGTCTCTCCCGGGGAGGGGACAATCGCACGATGTGTTCCCGCCCGTGACGGATTTGCCGCCTTTCTTTGACGACTCGGTCGCATGACGTGACGCCACCGTCACACATCAAGAATGAGATTGTCAACCTAGAGGGGCTGAGCCGTGTTTTCCTATAATGCCGCACTCTGGCCAATTCGCGCGGCCGCGTCACGCAGGTCATGCCCGACCTTGGCCTGGCAGAGGAGGTGATCCTGTGAGGAAGGCGATCTTGGTGGCGCTCGGCGTCATCGCGCTGACAGCCTACGCCTGCTGTCGAGTGGCGGGCGAGGCAGACCGGATGGAGGGGCTCCGACGGTAGGAGCAGTAAACCAATAGAACGTAAGAGGCGGCGGTCCTTCTGGGCCGCCGCCATCAGGTGGAGTGCCAGGTCTAGCTCAAGTGGCCTCCAGCCCACCCACACCGAGAGTAGAACGACGGATGCGGGATCGTCTCGGTGTCAAAGCTGTCGTTGCGTCCCTCCTTGATGTAGGGGAAGAGCGTGACCGTGGCGCGCACGCGCATCTGGTGCGTGCCGGGGCGGCCCCACAGCACCTCGACCTCGCGGCCCTCCTCGGCGTAGTCCTCGCGGAGCGTGGCGATCGAGATCATCTCGCGCGTCTTGGCCGAGAGCATGCGGCCGCTGGAGGCGCCGATGATCTGGTTACCGTCCATGATGGCGTCCATGTGGATGGACATGCAGTTGTTGCGGTAGTCGTAGTCGCCCACCATGTCCATGTAGTCCACGCGGCGCTCGGGGTCCATCGTGGCAGCCTGCACGGCAAGCACGTCCTCCTTGTTCCACAGCAGGTGGACGGCGGTGTTGTGCAGACGCTCGGACTCCTCGAGAAGGGCCGCCTTGCCGGGGAACTCGTGGCCAAAGCGCACCAGGCCGCCCCAGCCGCAGTCGTAGGGGCTGTGATACTGCAGCTCGCTGTCGGCGGGCAGGCTGCCGGTGAGGAGGAACTTGTCGCCCGGGATGTCAAAGCGGATGTTGAAGTGCTCGGCCAGCTGGAAGATCGAACCCTCGCAGTGCTGGTTGACGTAGGCGAGACGGCCGATCTCCTGGATGCCGTACTCCGCGCCGACCTCGAGAAGCTTGCCGTAGATCATCTGCGCGTCAGCCACGTTGCCGTGGATCTCGTACGCGAGGGTGCCTGCCATGCCGGTGCGGAGCACGCGCACCTTGGCGCCGGCAACCTCAGCGTCACACGACCACATGAACTTGAGGTCATGCAGGTCCCTGCGGCATGCCTGCTCGACCACCTCGAGCGAGCGAGCGCCGCACAGCTGGAACACAAAGTACTCCTCGCGGAGGTTACGCGACTGGATGTTGAACATGCCGCCCATCTGCTGGTTGAGGAAGTTGGGGTCGACCAGGTTGAAGCCGAGGAAGTCCTCCTCGCCCGTGCGGATGACGATGCCGTCCGTGAGGATCTTGCCGCCGTCGTCGCAGAAGATGGTGTGGCGCGCCTTGCCCACGGGGAAGGTGCGGAAGGTGTTGACGGTGACGAACTCGAGCATCTTGAGGTAGTCGGCGCCGTGGACCTCAAAGACGTTGAAGGGGTTGAGGGCGCAGTGCAGCGAGCAGGTGTCGTAGTACGACATCTCCTCCACGTCCCAGCGGTCGAACGCGAACGGGTGCAGCTGCCAGGCGCCGTCCGCATCGGGCATCCAGGAGCTCTCGGGGCAGACGAAGACCTTGTTCCTGGGGATGAGGTTGGGGATGAGCGGGGTGAGCTTGACGCTTGCGGTTTGATTGGTGCCCATGGCAGTTCCTCCTCTTGCCGTGTGACCTTGCCGTTCTGTATCATCATTGTGCGGCGCGGTTATGCGAATCGGTTATAACGAACGTCATCCGGTGATGCGAGAAGCGCATAACCAGCAGGGGAGCGGCCATGCGTGTGGAACACATGAGGGAGTTCGTTGCCATCCGCGACGAGGGCAACTTCTCGCGCGCGGCGAGAAGCCTCTTCATGACCCAGCCGGCGCTCAGTCGCCATGTGCAGGAGATGGAGCGCGAGCTGGGCGTGCGGCTGTTTGACCGCAGCAGGCACTCCGTGACGCTCACCGAGGCGGGCGAGCGCGCGTACAAGGCCTTCAGGCAGGTGATCCGCACCTATGACCGCCTCACCGATGACATCGCGGGCTACAAGGCGGGGCTCACCGGACGGCTGCGCATAGGCATGCTCTACTACACCATCCGGCAGGACTTTGGCGACTCGTTCGACCGCTTCGCCGAGGAGTACCCCAACGTCGAGCTCAGGCGCTTCTCGTGGCAGCCTCAGGAGATTTACGAGGCCCTGGCCGAGGAGCGCGTGGACATAGGGGTCCTGCCGAGGGCGAGTTACCCGGACGCCCCCTACTTGGTGTTTCAGGACATCCTTACGGGTGGTATGGAGGTTATGGTGCTGTCGACGCACCGCCTGGCGGACAAGGGGAGCGTTACTCTGGATGACCTGCGTGGCGAGCTTTTCATCCAGCTGCGCGATGACCCGTACACCAACCTCTGCTACAACGAGGCCCTGGGGAGGTGTGGCTTCGTGCAGGAGCGCTGCGTGATGACGGACAACGTCGACACCGTGTCTTTCGAGATGCGCAGGAGTGGTGCCGTCTACATCAAGGCGCGGGGGTTCGAGATCGCGGGGTGCGGCCCCGAGGTGGTCGCTCTGCCGATCGAGGAGCCCGGGCCCGTTGTCCGCAAGTCTTTCGCATGGCGTGCCGACAACGAGAACCCGCTCGTCCCCCTCTTCTTGGAGATGGCAAGGCAGTGAACTTCGTCTTCCATACCGGATCGAGAAAAACTATTCGAGACCGATTTATGCCTTAATGGCTTCTGCTTTGGCACCTATCCCCCGAAGTGCCAGAACAGCAGGATGATTCTCGCCACGAACCTCATCCACATTAGGAAGAACTTGCCGATCGCACCCAGTACACGCTTGGCCACGCCCATCTCACACGCCTGCTCGCGCGCTAAACATCACGAAGCGCAAATGAGTTTGTATACGGTATATAGCCTTCAGCATATGCAGCTGCTAGTAGAGGACAGTATGATGTGCGCAGACACTTTGGACGAGCGTCCCCAAAATCCAGTTATTTGCAAGCCCGCCAAACCAGCTACCGCTTGCCGATTCGCGTTTTGGTGCAAGAGAAGGCCCAAATTTGGTGCAAGCTTGGTGCAAAATCGGGATTCCTTAGTGCACGCTTGGTGCAAAAAGGTCAGGGCATATGCCCTGACCTCGAAAGTTCTGGTCGGGTGGACTGGATTCGAACCAGCGACCCCTTGACCCCCAGAACACAATCCCAACACATCACAACAACCACAACAACCATGGCGCTCACATAATCGCTGGTAGTTGCGCTGTCTGGGTGTAGTGGTTATTATCGGAAATGCAAAGATTGTTGGAGATGTGTTGGGAGTGATGTTGGGATGCGCTACAGCCAAGGCAATTTGAGGAAACGCAAAAAGAGCAAGAGCAGCGACGTTTACGTGTGGGAAGGAATGCTCTACGTCACCGATGACGAGGGCAACCGCAAGCAGAAGAGCTTTGTGACGGGAGTCATCTGCGACGCACCCAGTGACAAAGACAAGAGAGGCGTTCCTAGCGGTCGTGGTGCGCGTCAGGCGGCTCAGCTCTTCGCGGCATGGAGAGAACAGCTTATCGAAGCCGACAAGGCCGCAGAAGCCCTCAGAATGGCTCCTGCGGCATCCCTCGCGGTCACGGACTACGTGCAGCGCTACTGGGATACGCGCGACGTGACGCCCGAGACGCGGGAACACTACGGCTACCTGCTGAAACACATGCAACGCCCCGTCCTCAACGTCCCGATGGGCGAGCTCGACACCGCACGCGTCCGCGAGTGGCTGGCTACGCTTCGCAAAGAGGGACTCGGCCAGTCGATGCTCAACAAGACCTACAACCAGCTCATGTACGCGTGCCGCTGGGCGGTCGAGAATGGCGACCTTGAGCGCAACCCGTGCCTCAAACGCGACACCCCAAAGCGTAGCAAGCACGAGCTGAACCCGCTCGATGATGTCAACGTCGACAAGCTGAAAGCCGCACTCGTCAGCATGCAATCGACCGACCCCAAGCTTGCAGACCTCGCTGACCTCGCCCTCAACACGGGCATGAGGATCGGCGAGCTGTGTGCGCTCACATTCGGAGACGTCGACGCCGACGCCATCCACATCCGCAACGTTGTCGTTCGCAGCAAGGGCGGTTGCAGGCTCAAACCCAGCCCGAAGAACGGCGACAGGCGCGATGTGCCGCAAAACGCGACCACGCGCGCCATCATCGAGCGCAGGCGTGCCGTCTTCGCCGCCCACATGGACGAGCTGAGCGGCGTCTACCTCTTCGCTGACCTCGCAACCCCCACCAAGTTTCCCTCGCCGTCTTACCTCGGTAAGGCGTGGTCGGCGGCAATGAAGACGGCTGGAATCGTTGGCGTCGCTAGTGTCAAACCGAGGTTTCACGATCTGCGCGACACATTCGCCACCCAAGCCCTCGTCAATGGCATTGACGTCGTGACGGTGGCGAGCATTCTCGGACATCGCGACACCTCGACCACGCTCAGGCATTACGCGAGATGGATGCCGAACGCCAACGCCTCGGCAATGGAGAAGATGGACGGCGTGGTGGGCGACGGCGAAGACTCGTAGCGCACGCGCCCCATACGCAAGTTTGCCAACAGATGAAGGGAGCCGCTTCGCGCGGCTCCCTTCATCTGCATCAAGACGGATTGCCGTTCGCCCTAACGGGCGTCCGAAAAGGCAGGTGCGGTCGGCCAAAAGGCCGACCTCGCTGGCACAAGCAAGAGTAGTTGCATGATCTGTCGCAAGAAAGAGTGTGGGCATATCAGTCTTGACCCATGTACTCAACCGCGACCTGCTGACTGGATGACAAGATGTCTGGCGTCTCAAACGTGGACGCTATGAACTCGCCCAGCGGCTCTAGGTCATGGCTCCAGAACAGATACGTGTTGGTACTCTGGGCATCGACCAAGTTGTCAACCTTGAAGACCCCGCTCAGAACACCTGCACACACAACCCCATTGACGCCAAAAGCCGAGTACCAGTGCACTGTCTTCTCGACCGTCTCATGGTTCACACGCTTGAACGAGTTCACGGCACTGTTGCTCACCTTGCACTCAAGGCATAGGAAGCGATGGTCACCGAGCCCGACAACAATGTCGGCCTTCTTACCTGCAACAGGAGTCTCACCGCAAAACTCAAAGGCCTTGGGCGCATCAAAGGCTGTGGTTATCTCGCGCCGATCCACCTCGCTATAGTGCAGTTGCTCAGTCAAGAATTTCTTGACCCCGCCCTCTTGGTTCTGCTTCGCCAGAGTTCGTCTCTGTGTCTGTACTCGCTGCGTCGCCATAAGGGCAGCCGTGGCTACCATAGCAGTCCTGCGCTCATGCTCGTCTGGCTTGCGCTTCTCCCACCACCAAGCAAAACGCTTCTTGTCCAGCGTCGCGGTGACAAACGCGTTCACCTTGGATGTGTTGTCAGGCAGCTTCAGGTTGCTCGCAGCCTTGCTCGACAGCCCAGCCACAGTGACCATATCATCCTCGCTGATAGGCGGTGCTGTCAGATACCTCACAACATCGAAGTAGCCATCCTCGAGGAGCTTGGGCATGCATTCCGTGAGCTTAGTCAAGTCCTTCGTGATGGTAAGGACCTTCCTCACCCGGGCATAGTTCTCACTGAACAGATTGAGATAAAGCTGCTCAGGCTCATGCACGCGAGCTTGAGCAAAAAGGTCCATTGACAACTGGACATCTGCGGCGAGCTCGGCGCGTGACCACTTCTTCGGCATTGTCTGCGGCATTATTCCTCCAACATCTCAGGCGAGGGAACGACCAATTGCTCAACCTCGCGCGGCTCAAACTTGGTTAGTCCACCAGCATAGGTACGGCCATCCTCCGTGCTGATACAGTTGTTGAGGTAATCCACCAGCTTGGTGACAGCCCTGTCTGACAGCTCTACCTCTGGATATATGCCATGAACCACGTTCAGCATGGGAATGCCGTCCGTGTTCACAACAAACGTCGGTGCATGTCGGGCCATGTACGTCATGAGTATGCTGGGCGCTGCAGGCGGCTTCACTGACCACCAGCAGCGACGGTGCCTTGCCACATAGCCCTCATCCACGCCCTGCGCCTTGCCAGACGCCACAATGCGCTTTGCCTCATCACGGAGCGAATCGTCAAGCTCCTCGAAGGACTCGGGCAGTGTCACCAATCTGGAAAGACGGCCGATATCACGTATCACCGGAACATCCCCTTGGAGCTCACGAGCATGAGCAACGACAGGGATACTCAACGCATCAGACACCTCGCCAGGGCGTCTTACCCAAAACTTGTTGCACCCCGTCACGACGCCTCGATGCACACGAGCAAAGTCACCAAGCCTCACGTATCCATCAGGCACGCTCTGGATTCTACCAGCAACAACCTCGCTCCATCTCTGCGAACTATCAAACTCTGACAGATTGATGGATGAGCCATTGGCGAGCACATGGCCACATTCTCCCGAAGAGAAACCGACAACTACGGCAGTGCTTGCCGTGGCATCGAAAACCTCGGCCTTCTTGTCAAAAGCATGGATGTAGCTCAAGCCCAAACGTTTGGTCAGAGCATCCCTAATTGCCTGACCATAGCAAACGTCCATCCACTCGGAAGGCAGCAACAGACACCCAGCGTCACCCCTGCGATAGCGCTTCGCAATTGATACCACGAAGTGTGCGTGAAGACCTGCAAGAGCGCTGCCACCCAGCCCTAACCTCGCCAGATCGCTCACGAAGCGCTCTTTATGAGCAGCGTCGATATCGTGATGTCTGACATAGGGCGGGTTGCCCACCCAAAGCGTAGGGCCACCATTTGCAGATGGCAGACGAGCGCTCATGAAGTCATTGCATATGACCTTCACCTCGACACCAGCGGCTGCGGCATGTGCTTTGCACATGAGGGTAGCCATCGGCGAGAGGTCGACTGCCACGACAAGAGCATCGGGATAACGTCTCGCTGCCGCTATAGCGAAGCGGCCAGAGCCGCACCCCACGTCTACCACACGCGCGGGTACCAGCTTAGAAGACGCCCAATCGAACATCTCGTTCACCAATTCAGCGGGCGTGTACACGGCGCCAGAACATCTACGGTCTTGAGCGCTGTTAACGCTCATGAAGGCATCGCCAAGAGGGTCTTGGCCTTGATCCACCAAATTGAGGACCTTAGCCACAAGTGTGGCATCAGCAGGAGCAATGCCATGAAGCAATGCCCTCTCTTCGCGTGCGAGCTTCAACCCACGCGTCAGCTCTGCGCATACGCTCAGAATATCCTCGTTGCTATGAAAAAGCTCCTCGATCACTGCATCTCTCCAAACGACAGCAACAATGATACGCCAGACAAAGCGACGTTTCCGACAGCGGCTAGGCTTCGGAATTCACAAGGTTCCTCATCCTGGCCGCCGTCGAAAACGGACAAACCGAGATATAGCTAATATCTCCTATATCTCGGCTATATATCGCTATTCACCAAGCAGTTTGTTCTGCAGCTTCTCAACCTGAGCCGTGAGACGTGCTATCTCACTATCAGCACGAGCGATGATGTCAGCCTTGGCGGCGAGCTCGGTCGTGAGGCGCTGCACCTCGGCATGTGCCGCAGCAAGCTCCGCAGGCGCTGCCTCGGCAGCTTTCAGCTCCGCGTTCATCTGCTCGATGATGTCATCAGCGCTCTTGTGAGCGCTGCGCTCACTATCCAAGGCCGTGCGTATGTCCGACAGCTGTGCCTCAAGCTCAGCGATGCGCGTCTTTGCGCTCTTGAGGTCATCGTCTCGCGCGCTGACCATGCCCCACACACGGTCTTCGCTCTCCTTGGCAGCAGTGGCCTCCGCCTTCAGATCGTCGACCTGTGCCAGAGCCGCGTCACGCGCACGCTCGGCATTGGCGATGTCCTCGGCCATCTGGCGACGGGCGACGTCCTTGGCGGTGTCGGCGTTGACCACCAAGCCAGCGACGAGGTCGTGCATCTGAGCGGACAGCGCCTCGAACGTCGCGATAGACGCGGCCTGTTCAGGATGGTCTTCGGCGAGCTTCACCTTGATGTAGACTCGCTGCATATCCTCAAAAAGTGCGTCCTGGGTCAAGCTCTGCTCTTCGGCCTGACTCTTAAACCAGCTAAGGCGCTCGTCGGTGGTCGGAAACTGGATCTTCGGTGCTGCCATCGTGTACTCCAAACGTCGAATTGTTTACAACACTATTATACCCTAATATCTCGCTAATATACACGATATATTGTAGATATATCGCAATATTTGATGATATTCAGCTACGTTTTCGCAGGTAGACGCAAGCGTGCCTGCGATGCTCTGGTCATTAGCCCATCTGAGGATCATCACCGCCTTCGTGCCAGTCATATCCCTCTTCAGAGATGGCGGTACGTTCCTCGGATGCCTGAACTCGCGGACGGAGCGCGGCAAGCTTCGCACTCATCTCGCGCTGGGCGTCGCTCTGTCGTTGCATCTCTTCCGTGACCTTGCGCTGAGCTTCGGTCGGCCAGACAGCGGCAGCGATGCCCTTCGCAATCGCGCGGACGTTCGGAGCGACATGCTTCTTCCAGATGGTGCGGAAGCTGTCGGCTTCGTAGGGCTGGCCATGTCGTTCTATGACAGTGGCGATGACGTCACCGGCCTTGCGCAGCACCATGCTGACCAACGACTCATGCGCCTGTGGCCTTGATGCCGTCTTGACACTCTCGCGTAGCTTCCGCTCGTCCTCGGAAATGGTCTTGGACTCGTCAAGAAGCGTCTTCGCGTCATCGAGGGCCGTCTTGGTCTTACGCCTGTTCTCAGCTGCGGCATCGACATCATCCTTTGCCCGCTGCCGTATTCGAGCGGCCTCTTTGTTCGCGGCCTCGTTGATGCGCCGTGCATTCTCGTTGGCGGTCTCTATCGACTTGCTCACCTGTTGCTTTGCCGCAACAGCACGCCTCTCAGCATCGTCAGCTTTTTCACGTGCCTTTCTGGCATCCTCCTCGGCATCCCGCCTTGCGCGGCGTGCCACCTCCAGCTCGGCTGTGGCTTCGCTCGCCTCGTTGATGATGTCGGCCTCACGATCCATGGCGTCGAGCATGTGACGCTCGGCGTCAGCGACGGCAAGCTCCGACGTCTCGATGTCCTGCGCCAGTTGGTCGAGCCTCTGTTCCATCTGGAACGCACCGATGCTGCGATGCTTCTCGTGGCTGTCCTTGTACTCGCGCTCGAAGCCGTACTCGGCCATGAAGTCGCAGAGCTGACGCTTGACGTCCTCTTGCCATTGGTCAATGGCAAGACCGTCCGTCTTGTTTGACCTGAAGCCCATCATGTTGAGCGCCTTCGTCAGCGAGTCGCGCATCGACATGCCAGTCTTGTATCCCTCGCCCACGGGAACGAACGTCAGGTCAAAGTGGAACGTCCCGTTTGGCTCGTCATCATGTCCGATGATCTCTATGAACCAGAACTGCGGATAGCGCTCAGGCAGCGTCTTGACGAACTCCGTCAGACACCGCTTTGCATTGGCGCGTTCCTCGGAGTCGTTCAGGTGCGCGTCGACATAGGCCGCGGCGGCTTCTGGGTCTTCGGCCTTGAGTGCCGTCCAGTGGTCGACGTCGAAGCCGTCATCTGTGACGCCGAGCGTGTTGCGATCACCAAGTTGCAAGACGTAGGTGTACGTCGTGTGCGGAACGTTCGGCTTCTCGCTCTTCGCCGCCTTGTACGCAGCCTCGACATCCGACCAGTAGTCATGTGACCGCTTGCGGTCGGGTCGCGTCTGTCGGGCGTTGTAATCGTCAATGGCATCAGCAAAGATGTCATTGAAGGCGTCTTGATATGACGGCGAGTCGATGACTCGCACGTTGCGCTCAGAGAGCGACGGCGCCACATTCATCGGAGTGTAGTCCCGCTTCGAGTGGCGCTCAGAAGTCTTGTCGTGGCTCATCGAAACAGATACGAGCATCGTGACCCCCTCTCAGAAAAACAAAGAACAAGAACCCATCCCCGTCAGGGATGGCGCAATACCACTTTTGGCAGAGCCAAAAGTGTGCGCCCTGCCGGGGGCGTCTCATCGGGAGGGGTTGCGCCCCTACCCAGCCAGACGGCTTCCCACCTGCAGGCGCGGACTCGGCGATGCCTCATCCGCGCAGAGACGCACCGCAGATGCGGTGCGCGGCTCACGTCGCAGGTGCGACGCTCGCCGGCTTGCGAATCGCGCAGGGGAGCCCACAGACGCCGCTTGCGCGAACGTCTGTGGAATGTCCCCATGCGCGAATCGCAAGCCGCCATCGCTGATGCCCCCTAGAAGAGAGCGTCGATGGCTATGCCATCGGACGTCTCATCGTCGGAGTCACCACCGAAGGCGTTGGCATCGTCTGTGCCGACACCTGTTGTGTCGGCATCGGACGAACCGTCGCCACTCCGTTCGGCCATAGCCTCACGGATGAAGGCGACAGGATCGTCCGTATCGTCGATGCCAGGGAAGCATGTGCGGACAGCATCGACGATGAGCGCATCCCTCATCGCCTGTGCCTGTGCCGCTAGCTTCTTGCGCTTCGCTTCTGCGTCGGCGGCAGCCTTGGCTGCCTTGTCCGCCTGTTCCTTCGCGCGTGCCAGCGCCTTGCGCCGGGCCTCGAAATCAGTTGCCATGCAAACCACTCTCCTCGTCTACTCGTCTTGTGCCATAGCAAGCAGCGCCGTGACGAGACGGTCAGCCTGCGGCCACTCGGCAGCAAAGTCGCCCGACTCGTGCATCGACATCACCAAGTCCAGCGCCTCGCCCAAAGCGATGACGAAGCGCTCGCCGTCACTTGTCGGGCCATAGTCCAACGGGATCTCGTCAATCCGCTCATCAAGGTGGTGCCTGTCCGCGAACGCCACGAAGGAGGTCAGCACCTCGTCGTGACATCGGTCTAACGGCTCTTTCAAAGTCGCCATGCTCTTACCTCCATTCATGTCAACGGGGACGGGCCAAACGGCCCGCCCCCTCGACAGGTCTACAATTCGATACCGTCGCATGCCCACCTGACCGCAGGTGTCTCGCTCAAGAACTGAGAGCCAGGCTTCTGCTTGCGGCTGATGTACGGCACCGCACGAAGCCCAACGACTTTGCAGGTCGCATGGGTCTGTGCGGCGGTCACAATGGCTACGGCATCGTCAACCGACATCCACAATTTGGGCAGCACAATCGGTGCCGACGCGCCGCCCTGCAAGACCTCGATGGTCACGCCGACCTGCGCCTCGACCACGACCTTGCCCGTGTCCTCGTCGACGCGTTCGCGCGTCTTAATCTCGTCGGTCGGTCGACCATCCTTGAACACGCGGCCAACGTCTGCGCGGATGACCCGCGTCGACGCGTCCGACATGTCGACCACAAGCTCTACGTCGCTTGTGAGACGGGCGAAGCCTTGGCTCGCCGTGAGTTGCTGCAACTGCTGAATATCCGCCATGTAAACCAACCTCCTGTGTCTATGGCGTGCCTACCTGCATGTGCGCCTTGAGCGCATCAATCTCCTGCTGCTGTCGTATGACCGTCAACGCGAGCTGGTCGACCTGTTGGACGAGGGTCGGAGCCGTACCCGCGTCATACGAATGCCAGCGGTTCGTCATGTAGTCGCGAACCGCATTGCGCGTGTTGGGCAGGTACATCAGATAGTTCCAGTCGGGACGGTCGACGTTCCTCAGCTCATCCACCAGTTCCGAGTACTGGTAGATACCGTGGTCTATCGCGAACTGCTGTATGCCCCAGACGCCCTTGATCTGATCGTCGGTGCGCCAATACAGATATGGGTCTGGGTCATAGCCGCTAATTGACACCAGCTCGCTCGTTGGATACTTGTGCTTTCCCGACTCGTCAAATGGCGCACAGTCAAGATGGCAGCAGTATCTAACCAAGGCGCCCTGTGCAAGCACAGGCTCTATCATCACCAGACCAAGCTCTTCGCCGAGGATGGCCCTCATCTGGTCATACGAGAACTTGCCGCCCGGTACGTAGTAGATGACGTGCCAGTGGCCCTTCTTCTTGACCATCTTGGGCTGCTTGGTAACCTCGTCGACCACCCTCGCCATGTCCTTACCGTGGTAAGGACTCATCAGCATTGGCGCATGCAGGCCCTCGGCAACCTCGACCCAATCCATGCCGCTCGCCTTTTCGACGGCATCGCGCATCTCGGGATAGAGGATGCCAGTCCACGCAGCACGCCTGCCCCACGCCTTGAAGCGCTCCTTGAGCGCTTCTTTGTCGTTGGCGAGCTGCGCGGCCTTGAGCTTCGTCAGGCTGTCGACGAGCTTTTGCGGTACGTCCTCGTCATCTGGTGACGGCAAGTCCCAGTCGCCAATCACACCGCCCTCGTTGGCTACCAAGTCTTCGGTCACATCCGACGTGTCGCTTTGACGTGACCAGCGACTTTTGGTATCATCATCAATGATGACCTCATCATCAGCCCCCTCGCCGCCAAGCCTCGGGGCTTTTTCTTTTTGGCTCTGTTAACCCTCATCTGACATTTCTTGTCCGGTGCGCGTCGTAACCTCTTCCCGTACCCGATGCGAGAGGAGACGCGATGTCCACCAGGGGCCTGGAGGGGATCGTCGCCGCGATGCGCGACG
>Ga0256405_10009716_pt1 | contig 13032 bp, 10 predicted proteins | sample RumenRJG_02DNA_FD_189096 | JGI IMG/M metagenome (GOLD analysis project Ga0256405, IMG submission 189096) | Bovine rumen microbial communities from Lethbridge, Alberta, Canada - RJG_02 | ecosystem: Host-associated > Mammals > Digestive system > Stomach > Rumen | place: Canada: Alberta...
AAAAAGGAAACCGTCCGGTCCTCAAGGAGATCCTGTTCGAGGCGGACAAATCCGATTTCCAAGCATATCTGCGGGATGTATGGCTGGTGCCCGGCGTGATCGACCACAGTTTCCCCGAGGACCGGGTGCCGGCGGTCACCAACGGCTGTTTCTTCCCGGAAAACACGCTGGACTCCACCAGAGCGGAAGTTCTGGCCGATCCGGAATTCAAAGCGAAAATGGCGGAGATCGAACATCTGCGCAGAAGCAAACTGAAAACTCCGCTGCAGAAAATGCAGAAAGACCAGTTCGAGCGCTCCGCTTCCTTTTTCGGCCGGATCCGTCCGGACGGTTCACTCGAAGGCTTGTCTTACGCCGATGTGGTAAAGAAACATCAGAAAACGAAGCTTCAGATGAGCACGAACCAGAACTACATCTACGAGCATATCACGGAAATAAAACAGCTTCTGTCATTCTGGCGAAAAGGGCTGGTGGAACGAAGCGCCGGGAACCGGGAAAAATTGTTCCGGCTCATGAACCGGATCATGTCGGCGGAATGCAACATGAAAGGCGAAACGTCCCGTTATGTGGTATGCAGTTTCCTGCTGCCCCAGATGGCCGTTCAGGCGTATGGAGTGTTCTTCGACGAAATGGAAGCCGTGGAAAACGGCAGCTGCCGCGACCCGGAGACCGTCCGGCTGAACCGCCTGCTGAAGGAAGTCGCCTCCTGGTGTTTCATGGATCCGGACAACCGCCCGACGGCGCCTTGTCTGACCGTGGATTCCTTCCGTTTTTCCTCCGCCTTTACCGGAGGGAATTTCAGTTACCGTCCGACGTTCCTGGCCGCTCTGGTCTGCCGGAACCCGCGGATGCTGGATGTGATCTCCGAAGTGGCGAAAAACAGTCTGAGCCTTGTTTCCTATAACACGATGAAGGATGCCTTCTGGCTGGACGGGATAACCGCCGACGGATCGGCCTGGGGACACAACTGCCAGAATTATCCGTTCGGGTATCCGATGGACGGGATCCTGGGGATCGGAAGACTGATCGGACAAATGTCCGGTTCCCGCTGGGCGGTAAAACCGGACGGGCAGTCATTCGACCATTTCTGCAGCTACATGGAAGCGCTTACCTGGCACGGGACCGGATGCGTCGATGCCAGTTACCTGAAAAAAGCGAACTATCCCAAACTGCTGCAGCGGGACATTCCGACCGCCTGCGGCCGGCGCGGCATGCAGTATAACCCGGGCAGGGGCTACGAGGATTTTACCAAAGCGGTCCAGACTCTGGAAGCGTTCCGCTGTCTGCTCCCGGATGGCAATCCCCAAAAGAAACGGCTGGATACGGTCTACGGCATCATGACCGGGAAGAACCCGCTGCCCGTCGGCAGCCGCTATTTCTGGAACAACGACCTGCTGCTCTGCCGGGAAAAAGATTCGATCCTGGCGGTCGCCATGATGTCTTCCCGCATCCGCAGTGTGGAAAGCGCACCCAGCGCGTCCCACTACACCGATTTCTGGAGCGACGGAGCCGCCTGGATCATGAAATATTTCGACTCCTACCGGATCGCCCGGGGATTTTCCGATCCCTGCGCCGTCCCCGGGGTCACCGCCCGCCAGTTCAAGTATAAGCATACCGGACAAAGGTGGCATACCTACCGGGGCGGATACAATTTTGCCGGAGGCGCCGCGGACGGCAATTACGCGGTTTGCGGTTTCCGGATGGGGCGGGACAAAAAAATGACCTTCTCCCAGAATCCGGATCCCAGATTCTACGACCTCACGGCCCGGAAAACCTATTTCCGGCTGAACGGAACGCTGATCTGCCTGGGAAGCGATATCAAGGAACAGGATCAGGCAACCGGTGCGGAGATCACGCCGCTGGAAATCCCGATCGCCACCACACTCGACCAGACGCTGTGGCGCGGCCCGGCGTCTTTCGGACAGGGCGAAGTCCGGAAACCCGGCGAAAAATTCCGGACGGGATCGCAGCTGCTCTGGCATGACGGAGTCGGTTACTGGATCCTGAACGGAAAAGGTGTCCTTTCCGGCGAAACGAGGAAAGCCCGCTGGGTGGAGTATGACCGCGCCAACCGGAAGATCAAAGGCCTGCCGAAAAGTGCGCCGATCCTTACCTTCCAGATCGATCACGGAAAAAAGGTCGATAACGCTTCATATGCCTACGCCGTGGATCTCCATTGTCCCGATTTCGCCTCGCTGAAAAAGCGGGCGGAAAAACCTTCGTTCGAGATCGTGTCGGCGACTTCCGATGCGCATGTCGTCCGGGAGAAACGTTCCGGCACGCTGGCAGGCGTATTTTTCCGTCCGGGCAAAGCCGGCGGACTCTCGGTCGATGCCCCCGCGGTCGTGCTGCTGCGGAAAACTCCGGACGGAAAGATCCGGGTGACGGTCAGCGATCCGGAGCAGGATCCGAAACGGGATTCCGTTACGCTCGGCTGGAACGGGAAAAATTATAAGATCCAACTGCCATCCGGAACCTGTTGCGGGCAGCCGGCGACAGCAGATCTGTCCAAGCTCAACCCGTTGAACAAATAAACCGGAAACAGAAAATCATACAAGATTGAAGAAATGAAAAAGACAAAATTTGGTTTGATCGGAGCCGACATGAGTTTGCGTGCTCAGGTAGTGGAAATGTACTATCCCAGGGAATGCGCGGAACTGGCTGCGGTGTGCGACAATAATCCGGCCATGTTGGAGAAATTCATCAAAGATCATCCGGATTACCGGAATGTCCGGGCTTACGACGATTATCGGAAACTGGTCGCCGACCCGGAAGTGGAAGCCGTGTTCATCATGGTCCGCGATCAATATCACGAGGAGATGGCCGTGGCTGCGCTCAATGCCGGGAAGGCCGTATTTCTGGAAAAGCCCATGGCGATCACGCTGGAGGGGTGCGACCGGATCCTTGACGCCGCCTACCGGAACCGGCTGCCGCTTATGATCGGCCACAACATGCGGTATATGCCCAGCATACTCAAAATGAAGGAAGTCATCGATTCCGGAATGATCGGCGAGATCCAGTGCGTCTGGGTGCGGCATTTCATCAATTATGGCAGTTGCTATTTCCGGCACTGGTGCGCGGAACAGAAAACCTGTACCGGCCTCCTGCTTCAGAAGGGCGCACATGATATCGACGTGATCCATTGGCTTGCCGGCGGTTACAGCACCAGAGTCAGCGCCATGGGGAAATCATCGGTTTACAACCGGACGACCGGGCGGCTGGCTCCCGGCGAAGCTCCGGACCGCAAGGCATCCTGGAAACCTGACTGTTGGCCGCCGCTCGAACTCAAGGGCTTGGCGCCGAAAATCGACGTCGAAGATCACAGCATGATCATGATGCAGCTGGACAACGGCGTGCAGGCCACCTACCAGCAGTGCATGTACGCCCCCGATTCCGAACGCAACTATACGTTCATCGGAACGCACGGACGGGTGGAAAACATCGGCGATCAGGGCGACTGCCAGATCCATGTCTGGACCAACCGGGGTTCCCGCCGGCGGCCGGATATCATTTACGATCTCAAGGCGATCGAGGGCGGGCATGGCGGCGCCGATCCCCGGATCCTCAAGGCATTTTTCGCGTTCATCCGCGGCGAATCCGCCCCGCTGATCAGTCCGCTGGCGGCCCGCAATGCCGTGGCGGCGGGGTATCTCGGCCACTATTCCATGCGGCACGGCAATGTCCCGATGGACGTTCCGCCGGTATGCCAGGAATGGAAGGATTACTTCGACGGCGGCCAGATCGGTCATAAGTGAGCGGCATCGCAGCCTGAAAAGCTGTTTTTTGATTTTTTTATTCACCTGCAAGTGAAAGGATGAGGATGATGTTCGATTTGTACCGGGAAACCGAAATGCCGTTCGTTCCCTGTTTTCTGCCGCCGGTTCTGATCCGGGAATCACCGCAATGGAGTGCGCCTCAGGAAACGACGCAGCGAACGGAAAGAGAGGGGCGGCCGGGTTCTCTGGTCGGCACGCTCCGGACGGCTCCCGGCCGGGAGCTGCTGCAGGAAACTTTTGTCTCCGACGACGGGAAACTGATGCTCTGCCGGGCGAGGCTGAAAAACACCGGAGATTCGGTTCTGGCCGTTGAACGAATCCCCGTTTATGCGGTCAGGTGCGAGCTGGACAGCGTTGCATGTCACTGCGGCAAACAGTTGAAGAATGAGAAGCCTTACAGTTTCATTTATCATGGCGAAGAATTTGCCGCCGATCCCGTGCTGCTGATCCGGCGTCCGGCTTATACTGCGCTGTTCAGCTGGGTGGAAATGCATCTCCATCCGGCAAAGATCCGGATGCGGCACGATCCTGCACATCCTTCGGTCAATCAGACCCTCTCCGCCGATGCCGAATTCCACGGTCAGGAAGTCATGCCGGGTGCAGAACTCGTCACGGCGACGCTGGCGGTGCGGCTCGGCGATGATTACAACGCACTGCTTTCCGAACATACCACAGCCGTCTGCGCCTGCTATCACGCAGGTCCGCCGCGGAAACCTGCGCCTTTTGTCCTGAGCAGCTGGCACTACTGGGGCACCATGATCTCCGAGGAAATCATCGAAGCGGAATTGACGGCTGCACAGACGAGAAAAATCCCGGGTGAAGTCTATCAGGTCGATGCAGGGTATCATACCCTTTTCGGCGACTGGCTCGAAACGAACGACCGTTTCCCGCATGGATTATCCGATTTGGCGGCCCGGATCGTCCGCCACGGAATGACTCCGGGCATCTGGCTGGCTCCATTCATTGTCAATCCCGAATCAAAAATTGCCCGGAAACATCCGGAATGGATCCTCCGCAAAAACGATGGCACGCCCGTCTGTTATAAGGTTTCCCAGGCGTGTCAGGTGCTGGACCTCTCCCGCGAGCCTGTCCGTGGGTGGATCGAAGAAACTTTTCATGCCCTGCACGAATGCGGATTCCGTTATTTCAAGATCGACTTCACCCGAAGTTATTTCACGGATGAGGAAACGAGCCGGATCCATGACCGCCGGAGCAACCTCACCGCAAGTTTCCGGCAGGCGGTCGAGGCGGTCCGGCGGGGAATAGGCGCCGAAAGTTTTCTCAATGTCTGCGGGGGACACTCCGGCTGCATTATCGGACTGGCCGACTCCCAGCGCACCGGGGCGGACACCCTTGCCATATGGGAACCGGAAAGCCCTACGCCCGCATGGCACCGGGTCCGGCAGGGGATGTTCCGCGCCTGGCAGGGAGCCTGGCGGTATAACGACCCGGATGCGGCGGCGATCCGGCTCTGTTCCACGCCGTTGGCCGATACGACCCACGGCCGACTTCCCCTTGGCGACCTTACGGATGACGAGGCGCGCTTCATGGTGATGCACCAGTTCCTTGCCGGAGGAGTTCCCGCGCTGGGGGAAAATCTGCCGCAGCTGCAGGAGGATCGCCTGCAAATGATGCGGCGCGTTGTACCGTCCTGCCGGATCCCGGCGCAGCTGCTGGATCCTTTCAACCCGGTCTGTCCCTCCCGTTTCGTGACCCGTCTTCCGGAGCGGAACGGATTGCCCGCGCAGAGCATCGTCAGTGTCATGAATGTGACCGATGAAAAACTTCATCCGTGGTTCGTTCTGGATGAAAAAATCATCCCCGCCGCGGCGGAAAAGTTCATGGTCTGGGACCTTTCGCAGAATCAGCTTATCGGCATTTACGCAAGAGGCGACGAATTCCCCATGGGCGTCGTGATGCCGCATGGCACCGCGGCCTGCGCCGTGACGCCGCTGTGCAAAGATGCCGTTCCCGTCGGCAGCGACGGCCATTACGGATTCGCGGAAATCGTCCGTTTTTCGGCGGACGGAGCCTCTTTTTCAGGCAGGATCTCTTCTCGCTGGCAATATCCCGTGACCGTTGCTTTCGCCGTTCCCGAAAACGGCAGCTGGACGGTGCGGCAGAGGGAATTTGCCCCGCAGGCCGATTTCGATTCGGCGCAGTTTCAGAAACATAACCGCAGGAAATCAAAACCGGAGCACGGAGGAAAATCCGCTTGACAGTTTTTATTTCACGGCTTACATTATATATTGTAACGAAAGGATCAGACGATGGAAAATTTCAAAGGCAAAAGTATCATCGTTTCCGGTGCGGCACTGGGAATGGGGAACCTGATCACCCGTGAATTTGCCGCGGACGGCGGAAATGTCCTGGCGTGCGACATCAATCAGGAAGGCGTCGAAAAACTGGCGGAAGAGTGTTCCACGCTTCCCGGGAGGGTCGTTCCCTGCCGGGCCGACGTGCTGGATTTTGCTTCGGTCTGCGCGGCGGCGGAACTGGCGGAAAAGGAATTCGGCGCCATCGACATCCTGATCAATTTCGCAGGCGGCGCACCGGGCCGGATCTTCAAAGACCCTGCCCCGTTCTGGGAACGGAAAGTCGAACTGCTGGATTTCGGGATCGATGTCAATCTGCGCGGGGCGCTCTATTTCGACCGTGCGGTATTCCCGGTGATGAAAAAACACGGCGGCGGAGTGCTGGTCAATATCGGATCCATCGTCGGCGTGACCGGTTCGGGCGCGGTCGAATACAGCGCGGCAAAAGCCGGAATGGAGGGTCTGACCAAATCGCTCGCGATTGTGGGCGCGCCGTTCAATATCCGTTGTGTCTGCGTGATCCCCGGACCGGTCCTGACCCGTCCGGAGATGGCGAAAATGGCCACGCTGCAGGGGCGTGCGGCCGAGCCGGAAGAGCTGACCGGATTCATCCGATTCCTCTGCTCGGACCGGGCAAAATCGGTCACCGGGTCCTCGCATCTGATGGATTGCGGAAAAGCCTGCGGTTCAAGAACGGTATAAGGAAAGGGAAAATCATGCCGAAAAAGTTTTTTCATCAGGGAATGCGGACTCATGTTTCCGCGATCCTGGGTGCGGCGACCCCGGAAGATGTGATCTGCAAATACCGTGCCGCCGAGTCGGACGGTGCGGACAGCGTGGCGCTGGAACTGCGCTTCCTGAAGCCGGAATTCCGGAATCTGGAATCCCTGCAGAGGATCATTCACGCAACGGGGCTTCCGACCATGGCGGTCATGTACCGCAACGACTGTTTCCAGGAACTGGTCGAAGATGCCCCGCGCCAGAAACTGATGCTGATGGCGGCGGAAGCCGGAGCCGCAGTGATCGACGTCATGGGCGATCTCTATTCGCCCTCCCCGGATGAAAACACGCACGATCCGGCGGCCATTTCCCGGCAGAAAGAGCTGATCGGGGAGATCCACGCCCGCGGTGCCCTGGCGCTGATGTCTTCGCATCCGAAACGCTTCATGCGTGCGGAAGAAGTGCTCGCACAGCTGGAAGACTTTCAGGAACGCGGCGCGGATATCGTCAAGATCGTCACCAAAGCGGATACTCCGGAGGAATACCTGGAGACCTTGCGCGGAACTGTGACCGCTTATCAGCATCTGAAGGTCCCGTTCGTCCACATTTCCAACGGCACGTTCGGGAGACTTCACCGGATGCACGGTCTTTCGCTGGGGGTCGCCATCACCTTCGCCGTGCACGATTATTATACGGACGCCCGGTTCTTCCAGCCGACGATCCGCGATTTCCGGCAGGTGATGGAACATACCCGCTGGGAAATCGAAAACTATATCGCCAAACCGGCGGTTTCGAAATAAACAAAGTCTTGACCGCCGCAGGCGGATATACAAAAAGGAGATGAAAACCATGCATGCAATGATTCTGGACGAAAACCGCAATTTCAAATGGGCCGAAATGCCCGATCCCGTGCGGAAAGCGGGCGAAGTGATCATCGAAGTCCACGCGGCGGCGGTCAACCGCGCCGACCTGATGCAGAAGGACGGCTGCTACGCCTCCCCGCCGGAATGGCCGCAGTGGTGCGGACTGGAAGTCGCCGGCGTCATTCTGGAAACCCCGGAAAAATCCGCTTTCAAACCCGGCGACCGCGTTTGCGCTCTGGTGGGCGGCGGCGGATATTCCGAAAAGATCGCCGTCCCGGAAGGCATGGTGATCCCGATCCCCGATGAAATGACCATGGTCCAGGCCGGATCCATTCCCGAAGTCTGGTGCACCGCATATCTGAACCTGAAACTCGAAGCGGGCGGCATGAAACCGGGCGATGTCTTTTACATGCAGGCGGGCGCCAGCGGCGTCGGTCTGGCTTCCATCCAGCTCGCCAAATATATGGGTGCGGAAGTCATCACCACGATCGATTCGCCCGAAAAAGCCGCGTTCGTGAAGAAACTCGGCGCCGATTACGTGCTGGATTACCGCAAGGAGGATGTCCGCAAGGTGATCGAAGCACATCCGCCCACGGTCGCATTGGACTGCATCGGCGGCAAACTGATGGGAGAATGCTTCAAGCACATGGTGTTCGGCGGACGCTGGATCATGATCGCCACCATGGCGGGCGCCGAAACGGTCATCAATCTGGAAACAGTCTGGCGCAAACGCATCCGGCTGATCGGCAGCACGCTCCGCAGCCGCACTTCCGAGGAAAAGAGCAAGATCATGCACGCGCTGCATGACGAGCTGTTCCCCCTGTTTGCCGCCGGCAAGCTGATCTCCAATGTTCATGCAGTATTCCCGATCCGGGAAGTGGAAGCCGCGCACGGTGTCCTCCGCCGGGCCGAAAACATCGGCAAGGTCGTTTTGAGTTTCAAATAAAGATAAGGTGAAAATGAAATTTGAAAACCGGACCGCATTCATTACCGGTGCAGCCGGAAAATCGGCCGTGCCTTAGCCGAGGAATTTGGCAAATACGGTGTGAAACTTTATCTGGACGACATCAATCTGCCCGGATTGGAAGAGTTGTGCACCGATTGAAAAACGGTTCGGATCCATGTATATTATTTTTCGGAAATACCGCCTGAAATCTCAAAGAAAAATAAAACGAAAGGATTCGATCATGAAAACATGGCATTGGCTGACCGCGCCAGTTTGTCTGGCCGCCGGTCTGATCGTATGCGGGTTCACTGCCGCAGCGGAAGACATCTCGAAAATCGACAAGAATTTTGCGGAAGTCAAGGTGGGAAACCGTTCCGTCCGCTATTACGACGCGCTGAACGATCGCAATTTTGTCATCACCGGTTTTCCATGGCGCAAGCCAGGCAAACCACTCCTCCGCATTCCCGAACGTCTGATCGGCGGCAAACTGGTCAACCGGGGAGTGCAAGGTCTTGCCCGACATACCTCAGGCGGAATGATCCGTTTCCGGACCGACTCGAAATATGTAGCGATCCGTGCCGAAGTAGGACGCGGCGACATGAATCACATGCCGCGAAATGGCAGTGCCGGCTTCGACATCTATGAACTCATCAGCGGCAAATGGATGTTTCTCCGCGTCGCGGGGCCCTCCAGAGCCGCACTGACTACCGGAAAATTCGAAACGCTTCTGCTTCGCGGCAACCCAAGAGCCGGAATGCACGAATATCTCCTCAACCTGCCGTTGTACAGTCCCGTCATCTCACTGCATATCGGGCTGGATCCGAATGCGAAATTCGAAACGCCCGCACCGTGGAAGATCGCCAAACCGATCGTCTTCTACGGCAGTTCCATCACGCAGGGCGGATGTGCCTCGCATCCCGGCAACAACTACACGGCAATACTCGCCCGGGATTTTTCCGCCCCGCAGATCAACCTCGGTTTTTCAGGCTCCGCCAAGGGCGAACCGGCAATGGCCGAAGCGATCGCCGAACTCGACATGGCTGCGTTCGTCATGGATTACGACCACAATGCGCCCAGCCCGGAACATCTGCAGAAAACCCACGCCGAATTTTTCCGCATCATCCGGAAGGCTCACCCGAAACTTCCGATCCTCATTCTGACTCGCGGCGACAATCCGAATCCCAAGCGCACCGCGGTCATCCGCGCGACTTATGACGAAGCGGTCAAGGCCGGGGACAGACATGTGTATTTCATTGACGGTGCCAAATATTTTGCCGCTCTTCCCGATCCCGGACTGGCGCTGACAGATGGCTGTCACCCGTCCGATTTCGGATTCTATCTCATGTATCAGACGGTCCGTCCGGTGTTGAAAAAAGCCCTGGAAGAAGCCGGCAAAAACATGACCACAGGAGAAATAAAGTGAAAATCATTGCGGTCAACGGGAGTCCCCGGAAAAACTGGAACACCGACACTCTGCTCAAGAAGGTGCTGGACGGCGCGGCGGCGACCGGAGCGGAGACGGAGATGGTCTATCTTTATGATCTCAACTTCAAAGGCTGCAAGAGTTGCATGGCATGCAAACTCAAAAAGGAGCCGCGCCCGAACCGCTGTATCTTGCGCGATGAGCTGACCGCCGTGCTGGACCGGGTCCATGAAGCGGATGCCGTGGTGCTGGGCAGTCCGATTTATTTCAGCGAAGTCACCGGCGAAATGCGCTCCTTCTTCGAGCGTTTTCTGTTCCAGTATCTGAACTACGATGATTACAGCAAACCGCTGAGCCCGGCGAAAAAGACCGCATGGGTATTTACGATGAACTGTCCCGAGGCAATGTTCCCGCAGGTCGGTTACCGTGAACTTTTCCAGCGTTACGAAAACTGGATGAAACTGTATTTCGGTCATTGCGAGACGCTCCTTGCCACGGATACTATGCAGGTCAAGGATTACAGCCGCTACCACCTTGCCGGTTTCGATGCCAAGGCAAAGCAGCTCCGCCATGAGACCGTGTTTCCGGAAGACTGCCAGAGAGCGTATGATCTGGGCAAGAGACTCTGCGCGGCGAAGGGGTGAATATGATGTTCCGGCCGATGAGACGTTTCAAGCAGCAGCTTTCCGACCAGGAAACTCTGGAAGTCCTCGCCAATGCCAAACGGGGTGTGCTTTCCGTGATCGGCGACGACGGCTGGCCCTATGGAGTCTGGCTGAATCCGCATTACCGCAAAGAAGACGGCCGGATCTACTTTCACGGAGCGAAGGAAGGCCACAAGATCGACTCCCTCCGCAAAGATGCTCGCGCCTCGTTCACGGTCATTGATGACGGCGTGCGCGACGATGGCGGCTGGGCGTACACTTTCCGCAGTGTCGTAGTCTTCGGGCGCATCGAATTCGTGGAGGATCACGAGTTTGCCCTGGAACTCTGCCGCGAACTGGCGCGCCGGTTCAATCCATCGGAAACGGATATCGAAAAGGAGATCCAGATGGCCGGGTCACGGGTTCAAGTTTTTTGCCTTATCCCCGAACATATTACGGGAAAGCGCGTCCACAAGGCGTGAAGCCCATACCCGCACCTGCATTGCTATCGAACTCAAAAGCCTTTGGACCCTGGCAGAGTACGCGACCAGCAAGGCACGAAACGAACAGATCGGAGGACACCGGAAATGCACATAGAATTACGACCACTGGAAGAATCTGAAGAGGAAATTTTTGTCCGGGAGAATCAGGCGGCTTTCGATAAGGCGGCGATAGAGGAATTCGGCCCGCAGAAGGAAATGGGCAGTTCGACTTTCGCAAATTCGGCAAAAACACGGGAAAAAGTCGCTTCCGACGGAATCCTCGACGAATATTCCCAGCCGCACAGCAGACGCCAACTCGTATTTGTTCTCAGACTTTCAATGAGCACCTTGGTCGTGGGCAGGTTGAATTCTGCTTTCAGCAGAAACGCCCTGAAAAACTTCTCACGATCCAATTTCTTCCGTCCGACATCACACCATTTCATCTCCGATGTCATGAAGCGGTCTGGACGGACTATTTCAACAGTCCTAAGGAAATTTGCCAATTACCCTGTAATTTTTACTCCAAATTCTCCTTCCAACTCTTGAAAAAAGTCCGGTTCGATGCTAATATAATGATTCAGTTGATTGTTCATGTTACTCCTTTGGTCTGGCGTAAAATGAACTTTCAGCTGACTTTTTTCAAGTAATTTTAATTTTTTATTTTGAAATTACCTCTAGCATATTTCAACAGTTTTTCAAAGCCGACCCAAGGGTCGGGGTATTGAACCCAAAGAGAATAAAAGTCAAGCATAATTATGTTTTAACACATAAAAGAATCGCAAATGAACTCGGGAAATGGACTTCTGCGCCCCATTTAAAACGTAAAAAGCGGACGGGACAAGCCGCTCGGGAAATCGAAAAAGTAATGCGTCAACGGATTTGGGGAAGACAACAAAGCCGCAACCAATGTGATCTCGCGCCGTGCCGCAATCTTCCGCGGTGTCAGACCTGTCCGACTGGTCTGATCTGTCCGACAAAAGTTCGCGGCAGCATTACCCAATTCGGCTGATCAAATACACGAACGATAAAAATTTATGATTTTTTCTTATTTTTCCCTTGACAATTATTATTTTGAGCGTATATTTAGTAAGTGTTCACTAAGTAACGGCAGACAAAACGGAGATCACTATGAAGAAAGAACTGACGGCAAGGCAAAACGAGATCGTCGATGCCGCACTGCGTCTGATCGCGGAAAAAGGAATGCGGAATCTGACGATCCGGCATTTGAGTCAGGCGCTCGATGTGACCGATGCCGCACTCTATTACCATTTCCATGACAAAGTGGAGATCGTTCAGGCGCTGGTCGGACGTTTCGAGGCCGATGCGGACAATATCGAGCCATTGCACGGCTGGACCGCCATCGAAGCCGCCCTTGTTCAACGGACGGAACTGGTGCTTGCCACACCCGATCTGGCGCGGGTGGTCTTTGCGGAAGAATTGTTCCAGGGCGATCCCGAAGTAGAACAGATCCTTTTCGGAATGATGCAGCGCCATCACAAGGTCATGCTCAAACATTTCAAGGAGGCGATCGAGGCGGGCGAGATACGCGATGATATTCCGATGGACACGCTTTTCAGGCTGATCCTGGGTCCGCTTCGCCTGCTTATCAAGCAGTGGGGAATGTCGCACGGAGCGTTCGATCTGAGGCGGGAACGGGAAAAACTGTTGAAGAGCATGAAAAAATTACTGGCAAAACCTGATTGATGAACGGGGAGGTGACGGAAATGAAGAAAGTCGCTTTTTTCGATGCAAAACCTTATGACCGGGATGCGTTCGACCGGCTCAATGCCGGACGTTATGACATCCGCTATTTCGAGACGCGCCTCACCGCATCCGCCCTGCCGCTCGCCGCAGGATGCGATG
>Ga0256405_10009717_pt1 | contig 13031 bp, 14 predicted proteins | sample RumenRJG_02DNA_FD_189096 | JGI IMG/M metagenome (GOLD analysis project Ga0256405, IMG submission 189096) | Bovine rumen microbial communities from Lethbridge, Alberta, Canada - RJG_02 | ecosystem: Host-associated > Mammals > Digestive system > Stomach > Rumen | place: Canada: Alberta...
AACGTCTACATACTCACAAGGCTTGCAGACAGCGGATGCAGAGGAGAGATAATCGACGACTATTCAGAGATGGAGCTGATCTGCGAAGGGGAAACGGCGCGGGTGCCGGACAGCTATCCTTTCTTCTCGCTCGTGGCGCTCGAAGGCCCGGCAGAGGGCGTGAGCATAAGCGGCGCGAAATTCTGCCTCAGGGACGCGCGGATCGGCCCGGAATACCAGTACGCCACCAGCAACGAGGCTCTGCCTGGGACCGAAGCAGAGATAAGTGTAAAGGAGGGAAGGCTCCTTCTCATAAAGGACAGGATATAATAATGGATGAGAAAATAAGTTTCAGCCCGAACATAGATATAAAACTGCTGCAGGAGGCAGGCATAGGTCTCTCTTCGCAGCATACCATACTGCCGGGTTTCTGTGACGTGCACGTGCACTTCAGAGAGCCGGGCTTCGCGTACAAGGAGACGATAGCGACGGGCAGCCTGGCCGCCGCGCATGGGGGTTATACCGCTGTATGCACCATGCCTAACCTCGACCCGGTATCCGATTCGCCTGAGCATCTGAGAATCCAGCAGGAGATCATAGACCGCGACGCCTGTATCCATGTCTATCCCTACGCCGCGATAACGCTCGGCCAGATGGGAGAGAAACTCGCCGACCTCGAAGGCATGGCGCAAAGCTGCATCGCTTTCTCTGATGACGGACACGGAGTGCAGTCCGGCGCGATGATGAGAGAAGCGATGCAGAAAGCGAAGGCGCTCGGTAAGATAATCACGGCCCACTGCGAGGACAACAGCCTCCTCAGGGGCGGATACATACATGACGGCGGCTATGCGGCGGCGCATGGCCACAGGGGGATATGCTCCGAGTCCGAGTGGCGCCAGATAGAGCGCGACCTAAAACTCGCGGACGAGACCGGATGCGCGTATCACGTATGCCATATCTCGACAAAGGAGAGCGTCAGCATCATAAGGGACGCAAAGAAGAGCGGGGTGGATGTGACCTGCGAAACAGCTCCGCACTACCTGCTGCTCGACGACAGCATGCTCATGGAGGATGGAAAGTGGAAGATGAATCCGCCTCTTCGCGGCCCGTCGGACCGCGAGGCTCTGATCGAAGGGCTCATCGACGGAACGATAGACTGCATTGCGACAGACCATGCTCCTCATTCCGCCGAAGAAAAATCGAGAGGGCTTGAGGGATCGGCCTTCGGCATCGTGGGCATTGAGACGGCGTTCCCGCTGATATACACCTACCTCGTGGTGCCGGGCATTATCACTATGGAAAAGCTCGAGCAGCTGCTCGTGTATAACCCTCGCAGAAGGTTCGGCATACCGCTGGGCAACGACTATTCGGTATGGGACCTTTCGGAGGAATGGAACATAAGCGGAGCAGAGATGCTCTCGAAAGGAAGGGCGACGCCGTTTGAAGGCTGGCATGTGATGGGAAGGAATTACCTGACCGTTTCCGACGGCAGGGCGGCGTACAGTTTTATGAAGAACAGCAGAGGATAAGAAGAGATGAAACAGTGCATGATGACAGTAGTAGAGAATATGGCCCTGACTCACGATACATACAGGATGAGGCTTGCAGGCGATGTGTCCGCGTTCGATGCGCCGGGACAGTTCCTGGATATACAGCTGGAGGGGCACTTCCTGCGCCGCCCGATCAGTCTGTGCGATCTTGACTATACGGACCGCTACGGCAGAGAAGGCGTGCTGACGATAATCTACAAGGTGCTCGGAAAGGGAACGGATGAGATGACGGGCCTTGGCGAAGGCACGGAGCTCGATGTCCTTACGGGACTCGGCAACGGATACGACCTCAGCGACGCGGGAGACAGGCCTCTTCTGATCGGCGGAGGAGTCGGCATACCGCCGCTTTATCTGGCGGCAAAAAAGCTGAAAGAAAAAGACACGGATGTTACGGTCATACTCGGGTATAACAGCTCAGGCGACATATTCTACGACGATGAGTTCGAGATGCTCGGATGCAATGTGCTGATCGCGACGGCCGACGGAAGCGCAGGAATAAAGGGCTTTGTTACGGACGCTTTCAGAGAGCTTACGCCGGAGTTCACTTATTTCTATACCTGCGGGCCGGAGCCGATGCTGAAGGCCGTGTACAGTGAAGTGTATGAAAAGGCCGGCGTGAGCGGGCAGATGAGCTTCGAGGAACGCATGGGCTGCGGCTTCGGAGCCTGCATGGGATGCAGCATACAGACGAAAAACGGCAGCAAAAGGATATGCAAGGACGGCCCTGTGCTGAGGACGGAGGAGATAGCATGGTAGACACCAGAGTCGGACTTTGCGGCATCACGCTTGACAACCCGGTGATACCGGCGTCGGGGACCTTCGGCTACGGGTATGAATTCGCAGAGATATATGATATCAACTGCCTCGGGACTTTCTCGTTCAAGGGGACGACGCTGGAGCCCAGGTTCGGGAACGCTACTCCGAGGATAGCGGAGTGCCCGTCGGGAATGCTCAATTCTGTCGGCCTGCAGAACCCGGGCGTCGATGCAGTGATAAATGAAGAACTCCCGAAGCTCAGGGAAGTGTTCCGCAAGCCTGTGATGGCGAACGTCAGCGGTTTTTCGGCGGACGAATACCGGGAGGTCACTCACCGGATCGCTGAGTCGGATGTATCGGACATGATAGGCTGGTTCGAGATAAACATAAGCTGTCCGAACGTGCACGGAGGAGGCATGAGCTTCGGCACAGATCCCTGTATGGCAGGCGAAGTGGTAAGAGCGGTCAGAAAAGTCACGGACAAGCCTCTGATCATAAAACTCTCGCCTAATGTAACGGATATCGCGGGCATAGCAAAAGCCTGCGAGGCTGAGGGCGCGGACGGAATCAGCCTGATAAACACTCTCATGGGAATGCGCTTTGATCTGAAGACGAAAAGACCGCTGCTGGCGAACGTCACCGGAGGCCTTTCGGGACCTGCTGTGCTGCCTGTGGCTCTACGCATGGTCTATCAGACGGCGGATGCGGTAAAGATCCCGGTGGTCGGCATGGGCGGAGTGAGTTCGGCAGAGGATGTTCTCGAGATGATGATGGCCGGAGCCGCGGCCGTAGAGGTCGGAGCGGCCAACCTGACAGACCCGCTGGCGTCAAAGAAGATCATCGAAGATCTTCCTGCCGCTATGGAAAAGTACGGAATAGACAAATTGAGTGAGATTTGACCGCAATTATTGTAAAATGAGTCAAAAGGGATGTATAAGCGAGGTGCATCATGGCAAAAGACGTAATAATCGCATGTGATTTCAAAAATACGGACGAGACCGTCAAGTTCCTTGATAAGCTCACCAGGATAAGAAACGAGGTGGTGCAGTGCGATGACATCACGGTCGGGGCCGGCAGGCCTTATGTCAAGATCGGCATGGAACTTTTCTACGCCGAGGGACCGGTCGTCGTACGAAAGCTCAAGGAGAGGGGTCATAAGGTCTTTCTCGACCTCAAGCTTCACGACATACCGAATACAGTCAAAAAAGCTATGACTGTGCTCGGGGAGTACGGCGTGGATATGGTAAACGTGCACGCGGCGGGCGGTATCGAGATGATGAAAGCGGCTAAGGAAGGTCTCATGCTGGGAGACGCCAGATATGCCGAAAAGCCTAAGCTGATCGCTGTCACGCAGCTTACTTCGACTGATGAAGAGACCCTGCACGGCCAGCTTCTGATCGACAGGCCTATGGATGAGGTGGTCAGACAGTACGCTCTCAACGCAAAAGAGGCAGGCCTCGACGGAGTCGTATGCTCTGCATTCGAGGCGGCTGACATCCACTCGGTATGCGGGCAGGACTTCCTGACTGTTACACCGGGCATCAGATTCGATACAGGCTCGGCCGACGACCAGAAGAGAGTCATGACCCCGGCCCAGGCAAAGGCGGCGGGCTCTGACTACATCGTAGTGGGGAGACCGGTCACAGCTGCCGAAAAACCTATAGACGCGTATACAAGATGCAGGGAGGAATTCCTGGGCTGACGCAGCTCCGGCCCGTTCAGGAGGATCGCAGATGGACAAGGAAAGAATAAGAAAACTCATAGCAGAAGATCTGCTCAGGATAAAAGCCGTATTTCTGAGGCCGGAAGAGCCTTTCACATGGGCAAGCGGAATCAGGAGTCCGATATACTGTGACAACAGGCTGACGCTGACAGCTCCGGACGTCAGAAACGATGTCGAAGAATCTCTGGCCGCGACTATCAGATCGGAATTCCCGGGCGCCGAGGTGCTTATGGGCACCGCGACGGCGGGCATAGCTCATGCCGCTATCACGGCCCATCTGATGGGACTTCCGATGGGATACGTAAGATCCGGAGCAAAAGACCACGGCAGAGGCAATCAGATAGAAGGAAGGCTTGAAGCCGGGCAGAAGGTAGTCGTGGTAGAAGACCTCATATCGACCGGCGGCAGCTGCATAGAGACCGTAAACGTGCTGAGAGACACCGGGGCCGATGTTCTAGGAGTCGTTTCGATAATGACGTACGGGATGAAAAAGGGTATAGACCGCTTCGCTGAGGCCGGCATCAGGTGGGTGTCGCTCACGGATTTCGATGCCGTCATCGAGACAGCGGCCGAACTGGACTATATCAGTGCGGATGACATCGAAAGGCTCAGAGCCTTCCGGGACGATCCGTCTGACGAGAGCTGGATAAAAAAATAAAAATGATTTTCATGTACCTGCTTGGAATAATCGCAGGCATAGCCTCGACCGCTCAGGTCAGCATCAACGGAAAGGTAAGGGAGGTCTTAAGATCGCCGTATCACGCTGCTGTCCTGAGTTTTGTCGTTGCAGGCATCATAATGTCTGCCATCATACTGGTCACTGAAGGCAGACTGTACATACCGCTGCACAGCATAGCTTCACAGCCTCTGTGGATATGGCTGGGCGGCAGCTGCGGCACCGCGATAATAATCCTCAACGTCGTGTGCCTTCCGAAACTCGGGAGCGCCAGGAACGTAATGATCGTATGCTTCGGACAGGTGATGTCCGGTCTCGTTATCGACCAGTTCGGACTCTTCGGCTCGCCTGTGGTAAGCATGACGTTCACGCGTACTTTCGGAGCTCTGATCGTGCTGCTGGGAGTCGCTCTTGTAAACGGGATAAAGCTGCCGGGAAGAAGCGACGGCACCGTGGACATGGATGAACCTGTTTCTTCAGTGTCGCTTTATCTTGTGCTCGCCCTGCTGGACGGATTTGCCTGCGCGGCACAGATCGCGATAAACGGGACTCTCAACAAATACGCAGGCTCGGCGGCAAAGGCGACGCTCGTATCGATGACTGTCGGGCTTATCACGACGCTTACCGTCATAGCGCTTATCAGCATGGTCCGCGGAAGGCGGTATGTCTTTGACGGCGGCAGGACCGTGCCATGGACAAGGATGCTCAGACCGTGGATGGTATTCGGCGGCGTAATGAGCGTAGTGGTCGTGGGCGGCAATGCGGTCGTTGCTCCGGCAGCGGGAGCAGGCATAGTTACGGTACTCAATCTGATAGGCATGATGGGCATGGCTCTTTACGTGGATGCCATAGGATTCCTCGGCATAGACAGGAAGCCGGTGACCGTTTCAAAGTTCGCCGGCATGATACTCATGGCAGCGGGAACGGCGGTCATATCGCTGGTATAGGAAGTCGCGATGGACAGGATAAAGATAGCGAGCCTTCAGCTGAAGGTATGCGAAGACAAGTATGAGAATATAGAAAAGCTTGCAGAACTGGTCGCGGACGGCGCGGCGGACGGGGCGGACATCATCAGTCTGCCCGAGATGTGGAACTGTCCGTATCAGACGGATAACTTCCCGCGCTACGCCGAGCCGGAAGGGGACGATTCATGGCTCGCGCTGTCGACGATCGCCCGGAAGAACTCTAAGTATATCGTGGGCGGCAGCATCCCGGAACTCGGAAGCGACGGCAGGGTGTACAACACATGCTACGTGTTCGGCCGCGACGGCAGGCAGATTGGCAAGCACCGCAAGGTCCATCTCTTCGACATCTATGCTCACGGCGAGCAGGTGTTCAGAGAGTCAGATACCCTGACAGGAGGGGACCGTTTCGATACCTTTGAGACTGAATGGTGCCGCATGGCTGTGAACATCTGCTTCGACATAAGGTTCCCGGAGAGTTCGAGGATACCGGCTCTCAGAGGGGCGAAGGTGATATTCAACCCTGCGTCGTTCAACATGACGACAGGCCCTGCGCACTGGGAGACCGTGTTCCGCCAGCGCGCAGTCGAGAACCAGGTGTACATGGTCGGGACCGCGGCGGCAAGGGACAGCGGCGCCTCGTATACGGGCTACGGCCACTCGATAATCACCGATCCGTGGGGAAGGGTCCTCATGCAGATGGATGAGAAGGAAGGCGCATGCGTCACGGAGATCGATCCGGCTTATGTCGACGAAGTGAGGAACAAACTGCCTCTTTTGGATGCGCGCAGGACAGATGTATATGATCTGTGTTATAATAACGCGTATCAGGAGGTGCGTGACGATGGCAAGCAATAAAACAGGCATCAGAAAAGCAAAAGCCAGTTCCGGGCAGGGTCTCGGCGGCGCGCTTCTCAGCATAGTTGCGGTCGGATTCACTCTGGGAGCTGCGCTTATCGGAGCCGCGGTCGCGCTCGGAGAAGCGATCGAAGGCATACAGGCCAACGGGCAGAAAAAGCTCGATGAAAGAAGAGAGGCTGACAGGGAAGAAGTCAGACGCATCATCGAAGCGGAATCAGGTGACGGCCGGCAGTAAAAAGGGGGTAAACAAATGAACGGTTTATTGGCATATGCACAGGAAAACAGCGGCGGTACTTCGACTATATCGTTTGTCTTTGAGATAGCTGCGATAGTCGGGCTGTGGATGATGTTCACAAAGATGAACGAGGACGGCTGGAAGGCCATCATCCCGTTCTACAATCAGTACAAGCTGTGCGAGAAGACTATGGGCGATCCGTGGTACTGGGTGAGACTGTTTGTGGTCATCATACCTTTCATCGGATGGATAGCATATTTCTATTTCAAATATCAGATCGGAAAGGCTGTGGCGAGGTCCTTCGGACAGGCGGACAGCTGGGCGTGGGGATATACCTTCCTCGAACCTGTATTCTACTGCATCACGGGATTCGGACAGTATAACTATTACGGCGTGATGGGAAGCGGCGACACCCGCACAGGCGATGCGCGCGTGGCAAAGACCGTCGATTTCGATGTTACGAAGACGGCTCCTGCCGAACCTGTCGTTACAGCGGCTCCTGCTGAGCCTGCAGCTCCGACAGAGACGGTGATCAATGCAGCACCGGCTGCGGCGCCTGCTGAACCTAAAGACGTGGAATTCGAATTCGATCCGTCGGACGATGTATCCGAGTGATCAGCTTCCGTACACGGAACCAGCAAATGAAAAGGGGCTGTCGCATTTGAATAAATGTGGCAGCCTCTTAGTATGGCAAAAGCAGACAGTCTCCAGCAGGATCGATTGATCCAGCCATCGACAGTCTGCTCCTTGTTTTTTGCGCACAATAACCAACGGTTTTTATTCAGTTTTGTCCTTTAGGCTTCGTAGAGGTGCGTTCCCAGCTTTCCGTTCTGTATCCTTCGATGAAGATTGTCTATGTTCTGAGCGATCGCCATCAATACGCTTTCTGCATAAACACTTGCCTGACCTCGGCAGAGGAATTGTCGAAAGGCACCGTCTTCTTTCCATAGAGCAAAGGCACCTTCAGCTTGGATACTTCGATTGACTCTGAGCTGTATGCCTTTTTCACTGGTTATCCTCTCCAGGCATTCTTTGCGTTGCCGCTCGAATTTCCTCGATACGTTCAGCTTTTTGAATCGCTCTTCCTCCGGAGTCTTCCAGTTCTTGCCTTTGATGCATTCAGACTTGTGAGGGCAGCCCTGGCACTCATAGCATCGATAAACGGTCACTTTGCGATCGTATCCGCCTACACTCTTCTTGTGATATATGCTGCAGGCGTATAGCCGGCAGCCATTCATGCATGTGTAGAAGTCACCGTCAGGATTGTACGGCATGTTCTCTCTGCGACTTATGTCTTTTTTGTAATTGCGTTTCTTTGAGATCTCATAGTTCGTCGGCTTGATCATTGCCGAGATACCATGGTCCTCAAGAAAGCTGTAGTTTTCTTCGCTCTCATAACCTGCATCCGCTACGACTACTGGATATCTGTGCTGAAGTGCTGACTCCATGCCGGTCAGAAATGGTATTAAAGTGGTCGTATCCGTAGGCCTTGGAGACAGTGTGAGCCATGAGATATATCCGGAGTCTACTCCTAGCTGAAGGTTGTATGCCGGCTTCAGCTGACCATTGAGCATTGCATCCTCCTTCATGCGCATGAATGTCGCATCGGGATCGGTCTTGGAATAGCTGTTACGGTCTCCGAGAACCTCCAACTTCCGGGAATACTCTTTAAGCCTTGCTGTGTATTCTTCAAGAAGTTCTATGTGCTTCTGAAGCTGCGTCTTGCGGCATCCGCTGCCGTGCACGAACTCGATGCCTTCTTCGTCCTTGACCTTGTATAACTTTTTGAGGAGCTTGGCGAGATGTTTCTCCTTGACCTGACCTCGCCATATCTCTCTGAGACCGTAAGTTTCGATGCATTCCTGTACCAGCAGTGCGGTCTTATCCAGAAGCTTTGCCTGATTCTTCGTTACTGCTTTTTTCCAGACGAATGTGTATTTATTGGCATTGGCCTCTATCTTCGTTCCGTCTATGAAGATCTCTTTGCCGCTGATCTCTCCAAGCTCCATCAGGTAATTTACCGTCATGGCAAGGTACTTATCTGCTACAGGCCCGAAGTGAAGCGATCTGAATCTGGCTATGGTAGCATGGTCAGGCGCGGACTTGCCTTCGAGCAGGTACATGTAGTTGATGTCTCTTTTGCAAGCCTTCTCGATCCCTCTTGATGAGTAGTTGTGTTCATGGTAGGCGTACAGCATTATCTTCAGCATCTGACGAGGGCTCACTTGATTTTCCTTTACTCTGGAATAGGTCGAATACAGATCGCTTAGATCCAGTTCCTCCACAAACTGACCCAGGAGCCTAACGCAGTCGTCGTCGGGAATTACATGCCCGATTTCGAGCGGAAGTTTTAGTTGATATGGCCTCGAAAACAACGTATAATTTTGCCGTAAAATGTTTGGTGTTAGCATACTGATATTTTACCATTGAACTCCGTTTACCAGTAGGTGCGGAGCTTTTTGTTTTTTGATAAAACCAAGCATTTGCAAGGGTTTCAGGTTAGTTGCATCAAAAGAGCCCGCCGTTAAGCGGGCAAGTTAAGAGGCTGCCTCACTTTTTTTGTGCGACAGCCTCCGTGTAAGCATGACGCTTAGCCGAGGTCGTATCCTGCGTGGAACGCCTTCTTGTTGAGGTCGATGAACTTCGCCTTTACGTTGGCTTCGATCTCTGCATCCCAGTCGATGTCGTCGAGACCGCCCATGGCCTTGATGAGCGCTCCGAGCAGTACGATGTTCATGGCTTTAGGGTTTCCGAGCTCTGTAGCTACTTCGGCTGCCTTGAATGCCTTTACATCGCAGATGCTCTTGAGGTGCTCGATGATGCCTTCAGGATATTCAGCGTTGCCCAGGTTTACCGGTACCGGCTGGATCTGGAAATCGTTGATGACCATCGTGCCGCCGATCTTGAGGTGGTCGAGCCATCTGAGAGCTTCCATCTCTTCGAACGCCACGATAACGTCTGCCGATCCTCTTCCTACGATAGGACTGTATACCTTATCTCCGAATCTGACCTGAGTGGATACGGATCCGCCCCTCTGGGACATTCCGTGGATCTCGCTCATCTTTACATCGTAACCGGCCTTCATGAGTCCGGATGTGAGGATCTTACTGGCCAGGATAGTTCCCTGTCCGCCTACTCCTACCAGGAGGATATTCTTTACTTCACTCATTATCTTGTCACCTCCTCAATAGCTCCGAATGGGCAGACCTGCTTGCAGACTGTGCATCCGTTGCAGCTTGTGTAGTCCACGACTACCTTCTCCTTTGTGGAGATCAGAGCCGGGCATCCGGTCTTGACGCACATCTTGCAGTTCTTGCACTTGTCCTGATCGATCTTGCACTGTGTCTTGTGCAGAGTCGGGAACTCATCGAGATCCTGCTGGCTGAACTTCTTGAGCACGCACGGCCATCTTGTGATGAGCACTGTAGGCTCATCCTTAGGCAGCAGCTTGTCGAGTGCGGCGTTGACCTCGTCGAGGTGGTTAGGGTTTACGGTGATGATGTTCTCTTCCTTGACGCCGATAGCCTTGCAGAGTGCAGGGATATCTACCTCAGGAGCTTCCTTGCCCATCAGAGTGTAGCCTGTGCCAGGGTTCTGCTGGTGGCCTGTCATTCCCGTGATGCGGTTGTCGAGTATGATCGACAGGTTGTGTCCGCCGTTGTATACGGCATCCATCAGGGAGTTTACGCCTGTGTGGAAGAATGTCGAGTCTCCGATAACGCTGGCGACCTTTGTGTCCTTGCCGGCGTCCTTGAGAGCGATCGATGCGCCGTGGCCCTGCGAGAGCGATGCGCCCATGCAGATGGTCGTATGTACGGCGTTCAGCGGAGGAGCCATTCCGAGCGTGTAGCATCCGATGTCTCCTGTGATCATGAGGCCTTTTCTCTTCGACAGTGCGTAGAAGAGTCCTCTGTGAGGGCAGCCTGCGCAGAGTGCAGGAGGTCTGACGACTGTCTGCATATCTGACTTGTATGTCTCAGGCTCTACGCCGAGGAATGCCTTTCTTACGATATCCGTGTTGAGCTCATCGAACTTAGGAATGACATCCTTGCCAGTGCACTCGATGCCGAGCATCTTTACGTGCTCTTCGATGTACGGATCCATCTCCTCTACGATGTAGACCTTGTCTACCTTGGAGCAGAAATCCTTGATCAGCTCGTCCGGCATAGGGAACGTGAGTCCCAGCTTGAGGTACGAAGCGTTGTCTTCGAAAGTTTCTCTTGCGTACTGATACGAAACGCCGGATGTGATGACACCGATCTTCGTGTCGTGCATCTCGACTCTGTTGAACTCGCAGTCGTTTGCGAATTCCCTGGCAGCTGCAACTCTCTCTTCGAGTGTAGCTCTCAGCACCTTGGCGTTTGCCGGCGCTGTTACATACTTTTTGATCTTCGGCTCGTAATCAGGTACTGCAGCTTCTTCTCTGTCGCCCAGCTCAACGATGCCCTTTGAGTGGCAGGTTCTGGTCGTAACATGGAAGAGTACCGGCATGTCGAATCTCTCGGAAAGAGCGAAAGCCTTCTTCATGAAGTCCTTCGACTCCTGGGAATCCGACGGCTCAAGCATCAGAAGCCTTGCCGACTTGGCTGTGTTTCTGTTGTCCTGTTCGTTCTGCGAGCTGTGCTGACCCGGGTCGTCGGCAACCACCATAACAAAGCCGCCGGTGACTCCTGTGTAAGCAAACGTGAAAATAGGGTCTGCAGCTACGTTCATTCCTACGTGCTTCATCGCACAGAAGGATCTTACGCCTGCAATCGAAGCACCGATCGCTGCCTCTGTGGCTACCTTTTCGTTCGGAGCCCACTCGGAGTATACGTCTTCTCCGTACTGAGGCATGTTTTCGAGGATCTCGGTGCTTGGTGTTCCCGGATATGCCGATGCGAATCTCGCGCCGCCTTCCCAGGCTCCGCGGGCTGTCGCTTCGTTACCGGACATGATCACTTTCATAAATCATTCCCTCCTAAAACAGTAATTAATGCCCTTACGCAATCATGTCTTCTATATAATAATAGAAGAGAAATAATTGACCGCAGATATTTTATCACTCCGTTCAGTGCTGTTCAATGAATGGCTCGTGAAAAAAGCGTCATGTTCCTATTTAAAACATGACGCTAAAACTTAACGATAAACACATTGTACTGAAACGGTTCTTCATTATGCAGGCCTCAGGGCCGGTATGCTGTCCAGCTCTGATTTCAGCTTTTCTTTCTCGTTTCTGAAATCTATATCATTCTGTATATTCAGGAAATAGCTGTCTGATACTCCGAAGTATTTTGCCAGTCTTAGTGATGTATCGACAGTTATCTTTCGCCTGCCGTGGAGGATGTCCTGGACACGGGAAACCGGAACCCCTATATCCTTTGCAAGCCTGTATGCCGATATATTCATAGGCTCCATGAATTCCTCTTTTAAGATCTCACTAACAGAAGGTGTTTCTATACGCTTACTCATTATTATCATCTCCAATCAGTGGTAATCGACTATCTCAACATCTGTTGCATCACTGTCCTGCATTCTGAAGCAGATCCTGTACTGATCATTGATCCTGATGCTATACTGGCCATCCCTGGCCCCCTTAAGCGCTTCCAGACGGTTGCCGGGCGGCACACGAAGGTCATCAAGTTTTTCTGCATTGTCTATCATTATCAATTTACGCAAAGCTGTCTTTTGTATTTTCTGCGGAAGCTTTGCCGATACTGTCTGGCAGTAAATCTTTTCAGTTTCTTTATCTGCAAATGACTTGATTACAATATACCTGTTTTGCGTGTACATGTCAATCGGTAACATCTTTCTATTCTGTCTGCCTCACGAAGTCTGTAATAGAGCGTGCTACGGCAGATCGCACCTCACAGGGTCCGCTTTATATGTCAGCTTGAGTCATAGTATGTCAGCTTGAGTCATAGTATGTCAGTTTATGTCATCGTTGACGCCTGCCAGCCAATATCTCTCTTCGAGAGTCAACATTAAGTCATATCCTATCTGCTTTGTCTGCAGATGTTGACGCCCGTACAGCCTATATTTACGAAGCGGCATCAAATATTTTCACCACGAGACATATTCGCCTGTTGATTTTTGACGCCTATTCCAATTCTCCAGCTGCTACGGCGTCATACATCGCCCTTCTGAAGGTTTATCTCCAAGTAAAAGTTGACGCCTGGCACCACATAATTATTATTCGTCACTTTCTACGGAGCCAAGAGCTCCTTTTTTCTTCGCTTTAATTTGTCACACCGCCTTAAATATTCTTAAGCATCATGCACCGAATTATTCTGATCCCTGCTGGCTGTGC
>Ga0256405_10009718_pt1 | contig 13031 bp, 9 predicted proteins | sample RumenRJG_02DNA_FD_189096 | JGI IMG/M metagenome (GOLD analysis project Ga0256405, IMG submission 189096) | Bovine rumen microbial communities from Lethbridge, Alberta, Canada - RJG_02 | ecosystem: Host-associated > Mammals > Digestive system > Stomach > Rumen | place: Canada: Alberta | collected...
TTGATGATAGTGAAGCCACCGTTGTCGAAAACAGGAATCTCATCTGCTGTGAGGATAACCCATCGCTGTGCTGTGGCTGAATTGGCGATGTCAAATGTGCTTGCATTCACAATGCCGTTGGCTACGGCTGTCATGGCAGCTGGTTCCCATCCGCTTTCAGGATGAATAATCCAATATCCACGCATCGTGCTGACGTTGTTGCCCAGGCCAATCTCTACGTCCACTCTGCCTTTCATTAAATGAAGATTTTCTGAATCGGTAGTGGCACCAGTTAATTGGGTTAGTCTGAAACGGTTGGAAGAGTATGAGATATAGCGTCCGCTGCCGGCATTCTTAATCTGGTAGTACTGATTGCTTGGAGTGAAAGTGAAATACCAAGCGGCTGCATCATCGGCGAGAGCTTCCTCTGCAGTCATCTCTACCCATTTGAGAGCGTGTGCTGATGTTTCTACGAGGTAGCTTGTGTAGAGACCGTTTTTAGGAGATTCGCTCTTGATGTAGTATTTCTCACCTTCGTTGTGAGGGAATGCCCAATAGGGCTCTGCAAAGAGACTGGAAGTGTGTTGGAGACCGTCTTCACCGAGAGCCTGACACACAAGTGAACAGCCGATATAGAGGGCGTCTGAACCGTTGTCTTCTGATGCTCCGTTGATGCCGTAAGGCCACATGTGCTGGTAGTCACCTTTGAGGACTGCCGAAGCATCATTGTCCCAGAATTGCAGCACTTCTGTTACGCGGTCGCCCAGCCAGTTGCCACTACCTGTGGTGTAACCGGCAGCATTGCTTGTACTTGAACGGAGGTTGAATCTTGCCCATTCAGTATCCGCCCAAGGAATGACTCCGATTCCGTGAAGCATTTCGTGCATGATGGTTCCGCAGCGCTGATAGCTTGAGTTGCTACCTACGCGAATCCATCCTCCATAGGAACAGTCTGCGGTTTGTACTCCGTCAACAAAACCAACGCTTGCACGGAATCCTTTTATTTCAGTTAGGGCGTTCCACCAGTCAATGGCGGTTTCAGAGGCAGCTTTTATTCGAGTGTCTGCATCTGTGTTGTTGCTTGAACGGAATTCGAGACGGATTTGTCCTTTGGGAATAGTGTAGAAACGAATGACTTCGCCATATCCAACTGCGTCTTCAGATGTCTTTGCGTATGCACGGGCATAATACTCAGTAGCTGGCTCAAGGTCTTTCATCCAGAAGATTTCGCCTTTGTTAGAGATGAACTCAGTGGTATGCCCTATGGCAGTCTCAAGGGTTATATCAGCAGATGTTCCCCAACAGAAACCATGTTCAGTAACAGTGGTGCCGTTTTCTTTTACCGTCATACGTCCGAAGGCCATAGTAGCTCCACGGGCATAGCGTGTATCTGTAGTGACGATAGGAACTTTCTTGTCACCGTCGTTGGTGGTTGCTTGCGTTAAGTTGAAAGTACCTGCAAGCACAAAAAGAGTTAGTAGAAGTAAAAGTTTACTTTTCATAAGCAGTAGTAGTTATTTAGTTGTTTATATGTTAGTCTTGGCGCAAAATTAAGAATAATCGTTGAACCATGCAAATAAAATCCAAATAGTTTGCTATTTAATACAATCTTAAAGATTATTTACAAAAATGCGCAAAAATAAATTGAGGTATGACATAATTTGTTTATCTTTGCCCTTTGAAGACTAACTAAAAAAGAATTTAACTAACTATTCTTATGAGGTTTTTATATCCAACGAAGAGGCAAGCAGTGTTTTTGCTTGCCATTATAGCATTTCTGCTTAATTCCACAGCAATAATGGCACAAAAGTCTGTTCTTCATGCACGTAGGACAGTCGTTCTTGGAGCTAAGAATATGCTGCTTACAAAGAGTAATGGTACCACATATTATTATATGGTAACAAGTGAGAGTCCCGCAGTAGTGAAAATTCAGGGAGATAATGTTTTGCTTGGCAGTGATACATTTGAGAAGAGCGAAATCAAATCCATCAGATTCAAGGAGATGGAGAAGATTCTGCTTAATGAAGATTCTACGGTGTACAATACAGCCCAGACAGTGGAGCATGGCCTGGTGGGTCTTCGCCGCTCGCTGAACACGGGTAAATGGAACTCTATAGTCTTGCCGTTTGCTCTCACCGGAGAACAGATTCTCGATGCATTCGGAGAAGGAACGATGGTGGCAGAGTTCAAGGGGATAAAAGAGGACGATAACGCTACCGTGGAGCTAAATAGCCTCAATATCAACACTTCGGGAGTGGTGATGAAAGCCAATTACTGCTATTTGATACGCCCGACAAACGAGCCTGACTATACAGCAGACCAGCGAGTGACGACCTTTGGTGGTACCAAGCTCTACGGACCGATTTACCTGCTGCCAAATATCAATATGTCTGCCAAGCAGAGTCCGAGAACGCAGCTGTTCAGTTCTGAAGACAAGGCAACATCGATTCGCCTGCGTGGCACTTATGCTATGTTGGACAATTCGGTTCTGTTAGGCTCTGTAGTTCGTAACAAGAAAATCGCTCCTGGAACATTCATGATAAATGATGAAGGTTTGATGGCAGAGAATGTAGACAGCACTATCGTAAAGGCTTTTGCATCATGGATTGTGAACGAAGGGGAGACAAAATCCTTGCGCTTCTATATCAACGGAGCAGAGGAGGACATTTCTGCAATTGCAGATGCTATTTGCCTGCCAACGGTGTTCGCTACCAAATCCGAAGCTGATGTATATGATATCCACGGACGCAGGATTGCTCATCTCAGAGAAGGAGAGGCCATAGGCAGTCTGAATCTTCCCAGTGGAATTTATATAGTTAGAGGATTGAAAGTGGTTGTGAAATAAAAATTGTTTTCCAGTATTAAAATAATTATTGACATGTTACGTAAATATATATTCCTTGCTACACTGGCAATAATCAGTGTGACAAGTGCGGTGGCACAGTCTTCGGACACATTATTTGTGCGCTACGACAACCGATTCAAGGCAAATGCAGTGATTCCGCTTGAAGGTGCTGATTCCCTTATGTTCTATCCGTCGAATGTGAGAATCTATCAAGGAGATAAGAGTACGGCACGTACCTATACTTCCATCCTCCCCAATCTTGCGGGTGAGTTCTCTTTTGTTAATCCCGGAAGAATTCTTCTTCAGGCAAATCAGTATTCTGGGAACAACTACACGAACGAACAGGCCACTTCTGGATACAATTTCAGCCATTCGATGGAGAGCGACCACTATGCAGTGTTCTGGGATGTAAGATATGGTAATGACCCGACAAAGATTCAATATCCAGGAGACGGAAATGTGGCAAATGCCAAGACCATACTTAACATTTGCGAGCGCTGTTGGGATAAGTATGTGGAACTGGGATTCATCGTTCCTGGTGCGTCAACAACGGATAAGTATAAAATCCAGCTTTATATACCTTACCAGAAGGAATGGCGCGCAGATGCCGCTGGTGACTGGGGCGTTGGATATGTTGGCAAAACAGGTATAGGTCACTTCAATCCCTGGGCTGCTGTGGCTCGTGGAGGTCACACCGTTGCACATGAGGTTGGACATACTTTCCAGTATCTGGTTTCTGCAGACATAGATGAGAATCATGGTTGGCGCTGGGGATATACCAGCGACGGCAGCGGTGACTGTGGATGGTGGGAGAGCTGTGCTGACTGGCAGGCTTATCAGTTGTTCCCGGAGCGTCAGTTTACCGATGGTGAATACTTCGAACAGCACCTCGCCAATCATCACCTGAATCTTTTGCATGAAGACTGGCGTTATGCTTGCTGCTACATCCAGGACTACTGGGTGATGAAGTATGGCAAGGATTTCATCGGACGTATGTGGCGTGAGACACAGAAACCGGAAGACCCTGTTCAGACATATAAGCGTATGAACGGACTGACTCAGGATCAGTTCAATGATGAAATGATGGAGGGGTATATGCGTATGGCTACATGGGATATTGACGGAGTACGCGAGCGTGCAGCACACCGCATTGGTCAGCATAAGAATTACTTGAAGAAAGTGTCCGGAACTACAGCCACATATAAGAGTGATGTGGATCACTGTATTCAGAACTACGGTTATACAATCATCAATATGAAGACTGCAAATGCAGGGACAGAGGTTAAGGCAGAGTTTACAGGGCTTGCAGGTGCAGATGGGTGGAACAAGGTGAATACGCAGTATGCTGGATGGCGATATGCCTTTGTGGCACTCTCGTCCGACGGAACACGAACATACGGCACTGTTCAGAAGGATAAGGAAGGAACTGCGTCACTCATCGTTCCGGAAAACTGTACCAATCTGTTCTTTGTGGTGATGGGTGCACCAACTCAGCACTGGCCTCATCCTTGGACTAGTGGCAAAGCCAGCAGCAGTTGGCCGCAGAATGAGGAACAATGGCCGTTCCAGGTAGCCTTTGTGAATACTACAGTGAAATAACTACAATACACGAATGACAAATAAAGCCAATCTTAAAAAATCGAGATTGGCTTTATTGTTGGTTCTGTAAAACAAACTTCAACAGATTTTATGAGATGCTTCCCCAGTTGATATTGGTTTTCCGCAGTTCTTGCAAACGACTCCATAGAATAGCGTTGACAGGATTTGTCTCTGCTTCGTCATCGTCAATAACCTGCTGGGCTGTATCGCGAGCCATCTGAAGCAGGATGCCGTCCTTAGCAAGGTTCGCAATTTTCAGGTCGAAGGCCATTCCGCTCTGCTGGGTGCCTTCAAGATCGCCTGGACCACGAAGTTTCAAATCCTGTTCAGCAATCTCAAAACCGTCGGTAGAGTCAACCATAATCTGTATGCGGCGACGGGTGTCGTTGCTGAGTTCATATTTGGTAACTAATATGCAGAACGACTGGTCTGCGCCTCTGCCCACACGTCCGCGGAGCTGATGCAACTGACTCAGACCGAAGCGTTCAGCGTTTTCTATCACCATAACCGATGCGTTGGGCACATTTACGCCCACTTCAATGACTGTAGTGGCGACGAGAATCTGTGTCTCGCCTTGAGCGAAGAGACGCATCTGCTCGTCCTTTTCCGCAGGCTTCATCTGTCCATGTACTTTAGATACTTTACAGTCGGGAAAATCCTTCTGTACTTGCTCGAATCCTTCCTCGAGATTTTTCATGTCCATTTTCTCACTTTCCTTGATGAGAGGGTAGACGATGTAGATCTGTCGACCAAGGTCAATTTGCTTGCGAATGGCTTGATTGATCGAAAGACGGTGGCGGTCGTACTGGTGTATGGTCTGAATAGGTTTGCGGCCTGGTGGAAGTTCATCTATGACGCTTACGTCGAGGTCTCCATAGAGTGTCATTGCCAGAGTACGAGGAATAGGAGTTGCAGTCATGACAAGCACGTGAGGTGGTGTGGGATTCTTCTGCCACAGTTTGGCTCTTTGTGCCACTCCGAAACGGTGCTGCTCGTCAATGATTACCAGTCCGAGGTTGGCAAAAGCTACATTCTCCTCAATTACGGCATGAGTTCCTACAAGAATGTGGATGTCGCCTGTTAACAGTGCCTGAAGTAAGGCAGCGCGACGTTTACCCTTTACCGAACCGGTGAGCAGTTCTACACGTACAGACATTCCTTCAAGCTGTCGCTGGAGTGTCTGTAGATGCTGCTCAGCCAGAATCTCGGTTGGAGCCATGATACAAGCCTGATAGCCGTTGTCGATGGCGATGAGTGAGCACATCAGGGCAACAAGTGTCTTTCCGCTTCCTACATCACCCTGAAGCAGACGGTTCATCTGGCGTCCGCTTCCCATGTCAGTTCGTATTTCTCGGATTACACGTTTCTGTGCTCCTGTGAGAGGGAAGGGCAAGTGGTTGTAGTAGAAATCGTTGAAGTGGTTGCCTACTTTGCTGCAAACCAATCCGCGGTAGTGACGTTGACGGTCGCGTGCGTACCTTAATATATTAAGCTGTACGTAGAAGAGTTCCTCGAACTTCAATCTGGCCTGTGCCCTACGCAGAGAATCGGATGAAGTGGGGTAGTGGATTTGGCGCATAGCCTCGTCGCGCGACATGAGATGATGACGTTCCACAATATACTGCGGCAGTGTCTCCGCAATCGGCTGGTCAAGCATGCGCAATAGGGTTGCGGTGAGCTTTGCTATTGTAGAAGTAGTCAGCCCGCGCTTCTTCATCTTCTCCGATGTGTGATAGATGGGGCGGAAAGGAGAAGAAGACCCTCCCCCTTGCCCCTCCCTGCGAGGGATGGGAGAAGTTTGATATGTATCTGTATCTAAATGTATGGTGGTTTGTGAATTCCCTTCATCGGAAAAGAGGTAACCACTCCCTCCCATTACAGGATAGGGTAAGGGAAGGGGTCTTCCTTCCCCCTTCTCTATTTCCGGATGTGCAATGTTGTATCGTCCCTTGAATGGTTGGGGCTTGCCGAAAACAATATATGGTTGGTTTTGTTGGTAAGTCTGAGAGATATATTTCGTTCCTTGAAACCAAACAAGGTCTATCACTCCCGTTCCATCGCTGAAATGTGCTATGAGTCGTTTCTTGGCTCCCTCTCCTTGTGTCTCGAACGAAAGAATCTGTCCCGTCAGCTGTACATAAGGCATTGTCTCGTTTATATCGCTGATGCGGTAAAAATTGGAGCGGTCTATATGGCGGAAGGGATAATACTCAAGCAAGTCCCCGACAGTTGTTATGCCGAGTTCTTTCTGTAGTAGTTCTGCTCTGTGCGGACCTACTCCCTGTAAGTATTTTATATCCTGATCGAGACGCAACATAATATAATTGCCTTTAACGCCACAAAATTACGCTTTTCTTCTGAAAAAACAAACACTCTGCCGTCAATCACAGTGTATTTCATAGAGAATAACGATTGTAATGCATATTTTTCAACGTTTGTTTTTGCAGTTTTTGTAATTTTTTGTTCCTTTGTGCGATATTTTGAATTATTTAACATTAACAGAAGTATTATGAAGAAAATTTTAGCTATCGCCATTCTGTCAGTAATGATGGTAGGTAAGGCTGCCGCTCAGGAGTCTTCAAGCAGCAAATGGTCACTCGACACACGTGCGTGGTCAACAAACTATTTTGCATCTATGTTGTACAGTGGTATAACCAGTATTGTAAAGCACTATGCGTTTGATGGCAATACCGCAGATTCCCTGATTGTGGAGCGCATCGTTCCTTCTTTCGATTTGGTGTTCCCTGTCGGAATGGGAAAGAAAGGTCTTGACATCTATGGTCCTTATCACTATGCATTTGGTAATCCTTTCAAGCACATTGGTGACTATGCTTTTGGTGTTGATGCTTCATTCAAAGCCTCTACAGTAGGCTTCTATGCAGGAGCATATTTCAAGAGCCAGGAAATCCGCTTCAAGCATAGCCTGGGTAATCTTCGCGGATACTACTTCCAGCCACGTGCCGGTATTATCGTCGGTGGCAAGAGCGCAGCATTCGAAGCAGGTGTCTTCTACGATGCCGTTACAGGTTGCAGCGGCTCTTGTACTAACAATCCTGATAAAGACTGCCTGAAGGGTGGCTGGGGTCTCGACTTCGCTCTCTCTTCAAAGTACAACAATGGTAAGGGTGCATGCATTCTTCAGTTCTCAATGCCTTTGCACAACTTCCTTGACACGAAGTATCCAGGAAATGCGGGATTGAAGCGCAAGGTTGGCTACATCATGCTTACACAGCGTGTTTATTTGTAATCGAAACTAAAACTTTCACCATAAACCTCGGAACAGTTACTGCTCCGAGGTTTTTTTTGTGACTTTGCTCACTCCTTTTTCTTCTCATTTTTTATGCAAAACTAATTATAAAATCGTACGAAAAATCGCGTTTGTAAAAACTTTTTGTAATTTTTTCTGCATATTTTGAAGATTTTTGTAAGTTTTTTTGGTGGTTTTGTTGAAAAGTGTTTACTTTGCACTCGAAAATAAAAGAAAAATGGTTTTTTAGGTTTTTTATCCTACACGAACACCAATTATTATTTAACGCGATTTTTAATTATTTCATTTATTAATACTAAACAAGAAAAAAAATTATGGATGCAAAGAAAGTTTTAGCAGACCTTCAACGTCGTTTTCCAAACGAACCAGAGTATCATCAAGCAGTGGAAGAAGTACTCAGCACTATTGAGGAAGAGTACAACAAACACCCAGAGTTTGACAAGGTGAACCTTGTTGAGCGCCTCTGCATTCCTGATCGTATTTATCAGTTCCGTGTTACTTGGACAGACGACAAGGGCAACATCCAGACAAATATGGGTTACCGCGTACAGCACAACAATGCTATCGGTCCCTACAAAGGCGGTATCCGTTTCCACTCAAGCGTAAACCTCGGAATCCTGAAGTTCCTCGCTTTCGAACAGACTTTCAAGAACTCACTCACAACTCTGCCTATGGGTGGTGGTAAGGGTGGTTCTGACTTCTCTCCACGTGGAAAGAGCAACGCAGAAGTTATGCGTTTCTGCCAGGCTTTCATGCTCGAACTTACTCGTCACATCGGTCCAGACGTAGATGTACCTGCAGGTGACATCGGTGTAGGTGGACGTGAAGTAGGTTTTATGTTCGGTATGTACAAGAAGCTCACTCGTGAATTCTCTGGAGTCCTCACAGGTAAGGGTCTTGAATTCGGTGGTTCTCTCATCCGTCCTGAAGCAACTGGTTACGGTACAGTTTACTTCCTCCGTGCAATGCTCAAGACTAAGGGCGACTGCATAGAAGGTAAGAAGGTGCTGATTTCTGGTGCTGGTAACGTAGCTCAGTATGCTGCAGAAAAGGTTCTCCAGCTTGGCGGTAAGGTAATGACTATGTCTGACTCAGACGGTTATATCTACGATCCAGACGGAATTGACCGTGCTAAGCTTGACTACATCATGGAGCTTAAGAACGTATACCGTGGACGTATCCGTGAATATGTTGACCAGTATCCATCAGCTAAATATGTTGGCGACGGTGCTAAGCCTTGGTTCGAAAAGGCAGATATCGCACTTCCTTGCGCAACTCAGAACGAACTCAACGAAGAGCAGGCTAAGGCTCTTGTTGCAAACGGTGTAATCGCTGTTGCTGAAGGTGCAAACATGCCATCTACTCCAGGTGCAATCCGCGTATTCCAGGAGGCAAAGATTCTCTACTCTCCAGGTAAGGCTTCTAACGCCGGTGGTGTATCTGTCAGCGGTCTTGAAATGTCACAGAACTCAGAGCGTCTTAGCTGGTCTTCTGAGGAGGTTGACGCTAAGCTCCTCTGGATTATGGAGAACATCCACGAGAACTGCGTGAAGTACGGTACTGAGGCTGACGGTTACGTCAACTACGTGAAGGGTGCTAACGTTGCCGGCTTCATGAAAGTTGCTAAAGCAATGATGGCACAGGGAATTGTGTAATCAATTTCCGCCTGAATGCGAGGAAAACTTCGGCGTAGTGTAGCGAAGCCAACGTTTTTCTGCAGATGGCACAGGGAATTGTGTAATCAATTTCCGCCTGAATGCGAGGAAAACTTCGGCGTAGCGTAGCGAAGCCAACGTTTTTCTGCAGATGGCACAGGGAATTGTGTAAAATTCCAAGATAGTTGTTTTCATAAACGTTATATGTGAGAGACGCTTGTGTCCGAGAGGGCGCAAGCGTCTCGTTTTTTTGTGTTGTTGCTTCCGGGTTTCGATAAAAAAACTTAAAAAAAAGCATAAAGTGAAGAAGTGGAATTTATCATAAGATGAAAACATGTATATTTGCAGTGAAAATGAAGACAGATGATTTTTCAAAATTAATTATTTATTATTATAAGGCGTTGGCGGAATAACTATATAACGTAAAGACGACAATAAAGCGCCTTAAAAACTCAAGAACTCAAAAACTTAAGAACTCAAATATTATGCGATATGAGAAATAGTGTGTATTTACTGGCAATTTGTGCTACTCTTGGACTGAACACCCTGACTTCATGCCAGTCGTGTGTCGATGCTGCCAATAAAGCAAAGGAAGCAATTGAGGAAAAGGCTAATGACCGAACCTCACCACGTTATCTGCGTGATTCGGAAGAGTGGGGCAAGGTTGTGAAGAATAGAATAGATGTTACGGATTTCTCCAAGCTTGAGGCTGTAGGACTGGTTGACATTGTATATGAGCAAAAGGATTCCTTCTCAGTCTTTGTACATGGAAACGAGAAAGTGCTCGACCTCTATGACTTTGAAGTGAATAACGGCAAGCTTCAGGCTAAGTTCAAGTCCGACGAGAAAGGTCGCAAAACCATGCCAGCCATACGCATTTATGTGGAAGCTCCCAATGTTGATTTTATTCATATGTCAGGCTCTGGTGACGTCTATCTCACATCTCCTGCCATCCTTGAGGGCGATTTGACCATTACCATCGACGGCAGTGGTGATATTGACATAAAGGATCTCAGTTGCGCTGCATTTAAGGTTCAGATAAACGGAAGTGGTGATTTCAATATGGATAATCTGGAGTGTGAGAACGCCAGTATGACAGTTAATGGTTCTGGTGATGTCAAAGCAGCCAGCGTGGCTTGTATGGACGATGCGTCATTTGTGATAAACGGTTCCGGAGACATCAACAGCAGTGTCACTTGCCGCAATCTTCATGCAGAGTTGAATGGCGACGGAGAGGCTAAATTCAACGTAAAAAGCACTCTCGTAGAAGCGATTAGTGTGGGCAAGGGCGAGATTGAGTTGAAAGGTACTACAAAGAAATTCATAAAGCAGAAGAGAGGACTTGGAAAGATTGTCAGCAAGGATCTCGAAGCTGACGATGTCGAATTACGATAATTTCCCGGAATGATACATCTTGAGAATATCCACAAAACCTATCGTGGAGGAAATGATCTGCATGTGCTCAAGGGCATAAACCTTGACATTGCCAAGGGAGAGTTTGTCAGTATTATGGGCGCATCAGGTTCGGGCAAGTCAACTCTTCTCAATATTCTTGGAATTCTTGATGACTATGATGAGGGTGTTTACACGCTTGACGGTACGCTTATTCGCGGGTTGAGTGAGGTACGTGCTGCTGATTTCCGCAATCGCATGATAGGCTTTATATTCCAGTCGTTCAACCTTATTCCTTTTAAGGATGCAATGGAAAACGTTGCTCTCCCATTGTTTTACCAGGGTGTGCCACGAAGAAAAAGAAATGCGCTCGCACTGGATTATCTCGACAAATTGGGACTGAAAGAGTGGGCACACCATCTGCCAAATCAGTTGTCGGGAGGTCAGAAACAGCGAGTTGCCATTGCCCGAGCACTTATCACCCAGCCAAAAATTATTCTAGCCGACGAACCCACAGGTGCGTTGGACAGTAAAACAAGTATCGAAGTGATGCAGATACTTAAGCAGCTGCATGCCGACGGCATGACCATTGTGGTTGTGACTCATGAGAGTGGAGTGGCATATCAGGCAGAAAAGATTGTTCATATCAAGGATGGGCTGATAGGTGACATCGAACTTGTCACCGAACAGTCAAGAACGCCTTTCTCTATGAACGGCATGATGAAATAAAAAAAGAACACAACAAACATAAATGAATACACTTCGCGAGGTATGGGACGCCGTCATACGTAATAAGATGCGTATGTTGGCAACAGGCATAGCGGTGGCCAGCGGCATTTTCCTGATGATTGTGCTACTTGGTGCCGGAAATGGTATTATACATACTCTTGAACAGAATAGCGAAGGATTGAATCTTGATGCCATAAACATCTGGCCAGGAATAACGTCAAAACCATTCAACGGACTTAAAGAGGGTCGTAGCATACAACTGTACGACGATGACCGTAAGATGTTGCAGATGAGCTATAAGGATGATATAGAATCAGCTTCCGCCCAACTTGAGCACTCTGAGACAGCGAGTACAGGACGTTTTCATATAAGTGTTTCACTAATGGGTGTATTTCCTTCTTACACTGAAGTGGAAAACATTCCAATACAGCGAGGCAGGTTTCTGAACGAGATTGATATGCGGGAACGTAGGCGAGTAGTTGTGATTGATGAAAAGACCGAGAAGGCTCTTTTTGGGAAAGGTGTTAACAGCATAGCACGTACGGTGCGTGTCGGAAATTTCGCATACAATATAGTAGGGGTGTATAAGAGCGATTTTGTGTTCAGCAACTCTTCGATGTATGCACCCTTTACCACCGTCCATGGCATCTACGGAGGTGGTCAGAAGGTAGAGCAAATCACTCTAAAGGCTCGAGCAGGAGGTTCTGAGGAGCAGATGAAAGAACTGTCAGAAGGCATACGTCATTCACTTGGCGCTCGTCACGAGTTTGATCCGGAAGACCGCCGAGCTGTGTGGATATGGAATTCAGCCGAAGACGACGCTTCCATGAATCAATCAAAGAAGATTCTTAATACGTCCTTTTGGATTCTTGGCTTGCTGACTTTGCTGAGTGGCATAGTCGGTGTGAGCAACATCATGCTCATTTCTGTAAAAGAAAGGACTCATGAATTCGGAATACGCCGCGCTCTTGGTGCCCGTCCCTGGAGTATCATCCGCATGGTTATGCTGGAGAGTGTGCTGATTACCACTTTCTTTGGCTATTGTGGAATGTTTGCCGGTATAGTCTTCTGCGAATGGATGGACAAGTCGGTCGGTTCCACAGTCGTTGATATGGGTGTTTTCCAACAGCATGTGTTTGTAGATCCGACAGTTGACTTGGGAACGTGTGTTCAAGCCACTATAGTGATGATTATAGCTGGTGCGCTTGCTGGCTTCTTCCCGGCTAAGCGTGCAGCTCAGGTGAAACCAATAGAAGCACTTAGGGGATAATAGAAGAATGAAAATACGTCTTTTTGATCTGGACTTCTGGAGCGAGATCGTCGATGCTCTTTCTAAGAATCGGCTTCGCTCTTTCCTCACTGCTTTTGGCATTTTTTGGGGCGTTTTCATGCTGGTACTCCTGATGGGAGGAGGTAAAGGACTGGAGTCGATGTTGGCTAATAATTTTGCAGGATTCGCATCAAATAGCGGATTTATGGGAACTATGCGCACCAGTCGCCCTTATATGGGATTCCGGGAAGGGCGTGTGTGGGAGTTGGATATGAGCGACATTGACCGTGTGCG
>Ga0256405_10009719_pt1 | contig 13029 bp, 8 predicted proteins | sample RumenRJG_02DNA_FD_189096 | JGI IMG/M metagenome (GOLD analysis project Ga0256405, IMG submission 189096) | Bovine rumen microbial communities from Lethbridge, Alberta, Canada - RJG_02 | ecosystem: Host-associated > Mammals > Digestive system > Stomach > Rumen | place: Canada: Alberta | collected...
ACTGCTAGTGATATTGGTATCCTGGTTGATTGCAGCGGCCAGGCCTCAGTTGGCCATCCATTCATTGCTGAGCAGCGAAGGTTTGCGATGGCTCTTTGCCTCCTTAGCAGGAAACATTGCAACTCCGGTATTGGCATGCCTGCTGTTGGCTGCGATGGCCTATGGGGCAATAACTCGAAGCGGGATAGCCAGTATTCTTCATCCAGCAACCTATCGACAGCGCTTTGCCAGAAAGATTGTTATCGTCGAAGCTGCAATGCTCATAGCGTTTGCCCTACTTCTGACGGCGGTCCCCCATGCCGTACTGCTCAGCGTTACGGGCGTGCTCTTTCCGAGCAGTTTCTCTGACAGTTTCTTCCCAATCCTTTGTATTGTCCTGATGGTTGTTTCGCTGACTTATGGCATCGTTTGTGGAACAATTGCCACGATAACAATGGTCTTCGAATCGTTGACGGAAGGCATCAAGGATGCAGCCTCCTTGATACTTATATACATATTTTCAGCCGAACTATATGCCATGTTAGGCTATGTGTTCGGCTGAAAAGCAAAGGGATAAAAGTATTAATATCCAGTTATAGTTTTCCCACAAACGTGAACATGTCGGGAAAAATAATATCTATATTCTTAGGTTCTTCACGGAATAAACCGAAGAAAGCGCTGCCGCTTCCGCTCATCTGGGCATAGACGGCACCAGCTTCATAAAGTTTCTGCTTGATATCATCTAATTGCGGATAGACTGAGAAGACAGAAGACTCGAAGTCGTTGAACAATTCATCTTTCCACGTCTCAAGGGGTTGAAGCACAATATCACGGCAACATTTCTTTGGTGTTTGGAGCTTAATGGCCGCATAAGCCTCTTTCGTAGAAACAGCTACGTTGGGCTTCACGATGGTAATGAAACAATCATGAAGAATGCCTTGCGGCGTGTGGATGGGAGATAGGCAATCGCCTATTCCTGTAGCGTAAGCTGCCTCTGACCTAATGAAGAAAGCACAGTCGGCACCCAATTGTGCTGCGTATCTTTCCATCAGAGTTTTTGACAAGTTCAGGCCACAATAGTCGTTAAGCAGACTAATCATGGCGGCGGCATCGCTGGAGCCACCACCAAGACCAGCCTGAGAAGGAATGTACTTGTGAAGATGAATGTGCAGTCGAGGAATGTCGTAATCCTTTGCCAGCAAGTGGTAGGCTTTTACCACCAGATTTTTCTCTTCATCACATTCTATAAAGTTGCCCGTCACTTTCAGGTCACATCTTTTTTGAGAAGGATACTGCTCATCCATTGGAACAACCTCAAGGGCGTCATGTATTGGAATCGGAAAGAATACCGTTTCCAAATTGTGATAACCGTCCTGGCGACGTGATACAACGTTCAGGCCAAGATTAATTTTTGCACAGGGAAAAGTGATCATATTGCTATTGTTTAATTGCATAGTTTCTTATAGGGACATGTCTGGCAGCGTTTCTGTTCGTCAGTAGGAGAGAAGGGCTTAGCTGGGTCAAATATGTCAGCGAGAAGGGCTTCCAACTCTTTCATGAACTCATCTTGATATTTGTGGATATCATCAATGGGCTCATCAGCGATTTTGATGATTGGGTCATAATTGTCCGCACGCGAATGTTGTATGTAGAGTAGGGCGGGAGAGACCGGCAAAACCATTGGATTTCGTTGTTTGTCTTCACGAAGTATAACAGAGTAGAGCATCGACTGAAAGAAATAGTCAGAATGATCTCCCACCATTTCGCCAGTGAAGATGTCGTGAACAGAAGGCATGTTGTTGACCATTTTATGCCCCGTCTTATAGTCGACGACACGCAACTTGCCATCCCTTTTGTCTATGCGGTCAATCTGGCCACTCAGCAAAATGCTACGCTGCAGACAACCGGTAGGAGGCATGGACATGGATACCGTTTCCTCGGTCTTTACAATCTGGAATGGAGCATATTGCATGTCGATGTTAAGCAACTGCTTGATGTAATCGATAATCACTCTGCGATTGATCAGCTGCAGTCCGTTCATGTTTTCAAACTTTATCTGTTGCTTGATGTTTCGTTTGCGGAAAACTTCAGCGATGGCCTTGTCGACTATTCTTTCCAAATATTCAGGATGCTTTAAAAGGTTGCTCAAGTCCGATTTATCTATCGTTTGTTTTTGAGCCATTAAGTCATCATATATTATTTGTGCCGCGAGATGGAAGATGTCGCCAAAACCACGACTGTCGATTTCTCCATAGTTGTCGCTATCGTCTTCTCTCAGTCCAACAACAGAATAATAGTAGAATGACAACTGACAACGCAAGTACTTATTGATAGCTGTAGGCGATAGCTTCTTGATGTCATTGAGTCGCTCCATAACGTTTTCAGTTTTCTCGATAGCTGGAATGGCCCTGGGCTTTATGCTCATTTCACCTGAAAGTGATTTCCTTTGGATTTTGAAAGGGCTCTCAACCATCAGCTGAAGCATAAAACGACTCATCTCACCCTTGTGGCCATCATCGGTTGAATTATTGTAAACGAGCGTGACGTCCTGGGCACGTTGCAGCAGGCGGTGGAAATAGTAGGCATAGATTGACACCTTGTGGTCAATGGTGGTAAGTCCATAGGCACGACGGATGGAGTAGGGGATAAACGATGAATCGTTGACGCCTTTAGGCATGCTGCCTTCATTACACGACAGAAGGAGAATGTGGTCGAAGTCAAGGTTGCGCGTCTCCAAAACACCCATAATCTGAATGCCTTCAGCAGGTTCACCGTGAAACGGTACGGTGGTCGTATTCACAATCTGGGTCAATAGTCTCCGGAATGTGGATAGTTCAGCCGTCAGGTCGCCGGCAAGTATGAGTTCGTGAAGCCGATTGATAATCGTGTACATCCTGAACAAAGATTCCTGAAAGAAAGGATCGTTTTCTTCATCGTGTGTATTTTGACCAATATGTTTCAAAATCTCTGAGAGCCAACCAGTCAGATCGAGAAGCTGGTCGCCAAACAATGATGATGTCGATTCAGCGATATTTCTGTTCAACAAATTCTCGTCTACGATATACTGCATATAAGGGTGTCTTCTCAGTCGGTCGCGACACTTGGCCAGTCGAATCCTATTATGATCGGTCTTCAGTTCAATGAGGATGCTGATGAGCGATATAAAAGGAGAGCTTACCAAAGGATAGCCAGTGGTAATGTTTGCCTTGTCAACTTCAGTAGGAATGCAGTGGACCACTGCTGGCAGGAGGCTCTCGTCACAAAGGACAACAGCAGTTTTCTTGCCGTCTTTTATGCGTGAAAGCGAGGTGTCTGTCAGCCATTGACTCACATATCTGGCCTGCGCATTATCCGTTGACGATGATAAGTAGGTGATGGTCTTAGGACTGGTGAAGTTATTATAGATTGCATCTGATTTGGCGTCTAACTCATTGGGGAATTGCTCAAGGAAGCGGCTGATATAGTGTCCAGCCTCAAAGCCCATGTAGTAACGGTCAAAATCCCAATAGAACAATGCACGTCCCTGCTTCCTGAGCATTTCGAAAAGGCGTTGCTCTACTGTCTGGATCATGTTGAAGCCGACGAACACGAAGACGTCATAGGATTGAGCCATCAAGACATCTTCGCCACTTTGCATCTTATCGGAAATCTCTTCAACCACTTTCCTATACAAACCGCCTTCATAGGCCAGACCTTGTGAGGTGAGACGCTCGTTATAAGCCTTGTATATTTCATAAAAATGGCTCCAAAGCCTCAGGAATCTATCTCTCAATATGCTATCCTGATCAGCCGAGAAATTACTGAAGAACCGGCTGAGCAGCTCTTTCTGCTCATCGGTGAGATAACTGACATCATCAAGTTCGTGGATGTCGCGAAGGTTGGCAAACACCTTTTGTGCATCAGCCATGTTCTTGTCGATATCGTCGAAATCAGAGAGCAGCAACTGCCCCCAGCCGTAGAAATGATCAAGCGTCTCATCCATGCCGGTGATTTGCACAAAGACTTTGTGCAGGTCGCAAATGAGTTTGATGGAATCGGCCACTTGCAGTTTGCTGTTGTTTCTGAACAAATCGCTGATAGTGACATAAGATGGGCTCCAGAGAGGCCTGTCGGTGCTATGGGCCAAATACTGGTTCATGAATAGTGAAGCTCGTTTGTTGGGAAACACGACGGCTATTCGCGAAAGATTCGTTCCATGCTTGCGCACGAGATCTTCTGCTACGTATTGCAGAAATGGTTTGTTGTATGATTGGGCGTTCATGCTGTTTTCCTTTTTATACTTCTTCGATTTGGTTACTGAATACATACCAGAGGTATCCCTTGATGTCTGGATAGCCCATTTCGTCCAGCCGTTTCATGTAGTTTCTGACCTGGTCTTTGTGGCCGTCTTTGGGAGATCCAAACTTAAAGTCGACAACTACCATCTGGCGACCATCATACATGACGCGGTCAGGACGGCGTTCAACAACACTTCCGTCTTCAGGATTGACGAAGAGTATGGTGCACTCATTGAACAATTGCCAGCGGTCAGAGAACCAGTCGGCCACTTTCGGACTGCTGAGCCTATCGGAGATAAGCTTAGTCAACTTCTGGCGAGTCATCGTGTCGTCGTAGAGGACACCCTCTAATTCCATTTTTGCCAATGCCGCCGGAACATCTTCTGTAGTCCGGATAGTAGAGAAAATGTAATGAAGGACGCTGCCTATCTGTATATACGTCTTCTGGCGTTCCTCCTCATCGGTACCCACGATGAAGTCACGGCTCTTGTTGCTCTGGCGGAAATTAACTTTCTTTGAGTAACCGTGTAGCTCCAACTGAATTGATTCGGATGGTTGCAGGAAAACGTTATCCGATTTGCGTGCTATACCTGCCTTGTAAGGTTCGAGGTTTCCATATTCAAAGAATATCGTATCTGTTTTTTGCTCACCTCCTGTCATCACCGAATCCTTCAATTCTTTAGCTACTTCAGGAAGGCACTTTTCGATGAGGACCGAACGGCCTCGACTCTTGCATCCTGTCACTATCAGGGCTTTTCTCGCACGGGTGAAAGCAACATAGAGCAAGTTCAGGTTGTCAACGGTATTCTGTAAATGCTCATAAAGGTAGCTGTCACGATAGACGGAATCCTTCATCTTCGAAGTATAGTCGACAGGGATGAGCGGCAGTTGATTGAATGGTTCCGCATCTGCCGGCGGCACGCACCAGAGGATAGACCTTTTCTCCAATTGCCAGTCGCAGAAGGGCATCAGGACATAATCAAATTCCAGTCCTTTACTTTTATGTATAGTAAACAACCTGATGCCTGTTCCTTCTTCGTTCTGAATGGTCTTTTCATGAATGCTTTCTTCCCATGCTTCCAAGAATGCTTCAATATCAGCAATGTTGTCTTTCAGGAAATTGCTGAACTGATCGTAGAAAGCACAGACGTAAGCACTTTGCTCTTTTAGGCGTTCCAGATGGAACAGCGAGAATAGAGTCTCCGTCAAATCATAGACAGGCAGCGAGAGCAAATCGTCAACAGAGCTGGAAAACTCAATGGGAAGCAGTTGGTCTAGTTGCTGCAAGTCGGTGAAGAGTTCATTGTCGCTCACGTCGTTCCCCAGAATCCAACGTTGGTAATACTTGACGAGTGTGGCTTTCGACAGCATGTCGTCACGATGGGTCATGTAATGAAGAGCCTGAATCAGGATGTTGACTGCAGGCGACGAGTCCAATCGGAAAGCGTCTTCCGAAACCAGTTTCAGGTTGGGCCGGACTTTCGTCAGGTGGTCGGCAATGAGCTGTATGGCCTTGTTGCCGCGAAGGAGGAATGCTATTTTGTGGGGTGGCACACCTTTCTCCATCAAGTCGTCAAGAGTTGCTGTCAGACGGTTGAGCGTTTCTTGTTGGTAATCTTGGTTGGGAAGCAGCTCAATTCTGACATATCCTCCAGATGGTGTTTCCTCAACAGATTGTTGAAAAACATCAGCGTATGCTTTGGTCAGCTGGCTGGCATCTTGAGAATCGTCATTAGCCAATGAGGTGTATTCTATCTCTTTGGCATGCTCAAAGAAGGCATTGTTGAAATCTATAATGTTCTTGTACGAGCGTCGATTGCTATTGAGAGGCTGCGGCTTCAGATTCAGTTCAGGAAATTCCTGCTCAATATTGTTAAGCAATCGCCAATCGCCGGAGCGCCATCGGTAGATGCTCTGTTTCACGTCGCCAACGATGAGGCATCTTGATTGCTCGTGGCTCAGGCATTCCTTCAGCAACACCTTGAAATTCTTCCATTGTATTGTGCTGGTATCCTGGAACTCATCAATCATCACATGTTGAAGCTGAGCGCCAATTTTTTCGAAGATGAACGGAGAATCAGAATCCTTGATGAGCTCGTTGAGCAAGGACTGTGTTTCGCTGAGCATGAAACGGTTTACAGAGCTGTTGATCTCATCAAACTTCGAGGCGATGCTATCCAGAAGTCTCAACTGGTTGAGGTGCTCATAAGTGATACTTGCCGACCGGTAGAGCAAAGCCTGCTTGGAACGCACATTCTCTGCATCGGCTAACAAGTTGAAAAGTCCCGATGTGACAGCGTCATAGGCCTGCGTTCCTCCTTTCCTGTCAGGAGCTTTCAGCCATTTCATGGGATCGGCTATCGCATCCTCTATGCGCTTACCCTTTATCGTTTCATCTGCAAATCGACCCTCTTTCAACTTTTCAAAATAGCCGGAAGGACCACCTTTCCCATACAAGAAATCATCTGCCGTGAGCTGATAGCGATTGAGAATGTTGTCATAGCTTTCTATGAAAGGAACCATACTTTCCTTGGCCTCTTTCATGATTTGTTTAAGAGTTGAAGCGTAATGGCTGAAGAAGTCTTTTTCATGAAGTACCTTGTTCAGTTCCTTTCCGTGGGCTTTATAAATATCTTTTATGATATTGATGCCAAACGACTTGATTTTGCCGATAATATTCCATGATTGATCTTCATCGATGCTTTCACGGATATAGTCCATGATCCATATCAGTTCGACGCTGTTTTTCTGTAGACTGTCAATCAGGTTGTCAACGGCCTGTTCTTCAACCTGGACGTCATTCAGGCCAATATGCAGGTTGGCTGTCAGTTCCAGTTCTCTCGCCAGATTCCGAAGAACGCTTTGGAAAAACGCATCTATCGTTTCTACGCGGAAATAGCTGTAATTGTGTAGAAGATTTGAGAGGGCAATGGCTGCTCGCTCAGAGGCAAACTCCTGAGTGACCTCGAGTTCTTCTACAACTTTTTGCATGTAATCCTTAGAATCAGGCAATTGCTTCCATATTCCGTAGAGCTGGCTGAGGATTCGGTTCTTCATTTCATCGGTAGCCTTGTTGGTAAAAGTGACTGCAAGGATGCTGCGATAGGACATCGGATCGTTAATAAGCAGTTTTATATATGCTACTGCCAATCGAAACGTCTTTCCAGAACCAGCGCTCGCTTTATAAACCGTTAGATTGTTCATTGCTGTGTATTCAGTTATTCATTACTATTGAAATCACCACTTTCTGAATAGTTCAAACCCGAAGCGTACGCCCACACGTTCGAACCGTCCATTCTTGTTACCGACGAAAGCCCCCAAAGAGGCCAGCCTGGTTTTGAATCCATAGCCAAATTCGATGTAGGGCTTCATTTCTTCAGCCATGACAGCTCCGAGATATAGGCGTTCAATCTCGATAAAGTGTCCACACCATGGAATACGGCTGGCCAACAGCAGCGGCGACTCATACGTCCCGTTAGCACGTATGTAATAGCGTGAGGAGTTATACCAGGCACTCCGCAATAGCTCAAACTCACCGCTCCAGTCATCATTCCATCCGCCAGGAATGTTGTTCTCCCGGAAATTGGTGAAGTCAAGAAAATAGTTCTCAGCCTGTTTCCTGGTGTACATTCCAGCTCCCAACCTCATCGAGATAGATCGCAGGCTATGCAGGCGATGAATGTAGGAACCGTCTATCTCCCATCTCTCGTATTCGCTGTTTGACTTCAGGAACCCCTTGATTCCCCGTTCATAGTCGAGGGTCACAATGGGGCCGCTCCATCCCAAAGGCCTGTATTGCACTTCCAGTCTGGGGGCTGCCGACCTGAAACGAGTCTCAAAGCCTAACATCTTGAATGCTTTTGGCTTAATAGCCTGACGGTTATGAAATGAGAAACCGGCATTGAAACTCCATTGGTCGGAGATGTCGTAATTATTGTAGATGTTCAGATGGGTATCACGAAAATAGTCAAGTTGCAAGTTATGGATATCGAGCGAGTCGATGATGGTTTCGTCTACTTTATTCTTCACATCCGAGTTGTAGATATGCCGGCCGTGATCAAAGTCAATAGCGATATGGGCATGTCGTCTCTTGTTATAATTAAATCTGAAAGGAATATAATAGAACAGTTGCTTTTGCTTGAAACTGTAACCCGCCTTCAAGCGAATCGTGATGTCGCGGTTGGGTGTGAAACTGTATCCACACCTGACATCAAACTTATAGGTGAGTCCTCTCCGGTCGCTATAGCCCAAATAGAGAGGATTCAAGATGGGACTTATTCGCAGGTAGCCCTGATCGTTTGAACCGAACTTCGACTTTATCCTGTTCAGCACGTGATCACCAAGAATATCCCAAAACACATACTTTGCGAGATTCTTTTTCCGCTTCACCTCTTCGGGGACGGTATCGAGTGCTGCACGTTCATATCGCTGCAATACGTCATCATAGTAACGTTCAAAAACTTTTTCCTCATCTTTCGTCAGAGGTTCTGTACGTATTTCAGCCAACTTCTCTTTGATGAGAGAGTCGTTAGCAGCATTAACGCCATATCTCAGCGCCAGCGAGTCGCAACCGAAATCCGGCAAGTCGTAGTGATAGATATAGCTGGCTGATATCTGACTGCCAATAAAACGGAAGCGACTTTTGAGCTCACATTTTATCGGAAGAAGCGATTTCAGCCCTTCTTCACCCATTGTCAGTGACAACCGGAAGCGAATCATATCATGCTCGCCATATAGTTCCGTACTGACGATGCGCCCCGTATGTTTGTCAATCATTGCCCGTCCGGAGAGCAATTGCGTATTGTCAATCCTGGCTTTGAAGACCAATTTGACAATATCACTACTGAGGTTGATAAACTTGTAGGTATAAAAGTGTCGATTTGCCCGGTTGAACGGCGACAACATATTCCCCTCAATGATTGTCACCTCATAAATCTCCGGAGTAAAATACTTCAGCAGGGTTGTCAACGTGCGACGGCGGTGGGGGATAGTGTTGACATCAAGCAGAGGTACCATTTCAAACTTCCCGATACCATGAAAATTAATCTTTTCAAAAAACTCTCCGGCAAATTTCCTTGCCCCCCCATGAGCCACACCATACATCGTGGGCACAGCGAGAAGAATGGCATTGCGTTTGTCGGTACTGATGAAGAAGCGATGGTATGCATAGGTATATGATCCTTCAACGGAAGTGGTGTCGATGGTTTGCGCATAATTGAATATCCGGTTGAGAAGCACGGTGTCAGCACTTTCCCTACCGAACAGCTGCGTTGCCTGCAGAAACATCGCAGCCAGTATTATGACAAAAAAAAATCTTTGCACTTTCATCAAAATGCAAAGATACTAATATTTTTCCTATTTTTGTGCTTTTTTGCGGAAACTTTTTATCCCAAATATTTCATGAGGATTTTAGCGTTTCCACTGTCGCGGAGCTTGGCAATGCTCTTTTCCCTGATCTGACGTACGCGCTCGCGAGTGAGTCCCAGCTTGTCGCCAATCTCCTCAAGACCTTTCTCGGGTCCGTTGATGCCAAAGCACTCACAGATAATTGTGCGCTCACGCTCCTTGAGAACCTTGTTCAGCACGGTCATCAGTTCAAGAGCCATTGATTCGTGGTCCACTTTTCTGTCGGTACGACTGTCGTCACCTGAGGGCATGACGTCAAGCATGCAGTTGTCTTCGCCATCCTGGAACGGTGCATCGATACTGACGTGGTGACCGTCGGCCATCATGCTCTGTCCGATTTTCTCTTCGTCAAGATTTGTGGCCTCGGAAAGCTCTGATACAGAGGGGTGGCGCTGGTTCTCCTGTTCAAATTTATTGATTTCATGGTTGATCTTGTTGAGCGAACCTACCTGATTGAGCGGCAATCTCACGATGCGGCTCTGCTCGGCAATGGCTTGCAGGATGCTCTGGCGAATCCACCATACGGCATAAGAAATAAACTTAAAACCGCGTGTCTCATCAAATTTCTGAGCTGCCTTGATAAGGCCTATGTTTCCTTCATCTATCAAGTCGGTAAGGGTGAGTCCCTGATGCTGGTACTGCTTGGCTACGGATACAACAAAGCGCAAGTTGGCTGTCACCAACTTCTCCTTAGCTTTCTCTCCCTCAAGGCCTCCTTTCTTAATTTTCTGAGCAAGCTCAATTTCTTCGTCAATTGAAATCAACGGAGCACGACCAATCTCAACCAAGTACTTGTCCAGTGCTTCGCTCGATCGGTTTGTAATACTTTTCTGAATTTTTAATTGTCTCATCTGTTTCTCCTATGAAAACATCTAAATGCCTGAAAATCAGGTATGTAACCTACTTCCTTATTTAAAAGCGCTGCAAAATTACAAAAAAAAGTAATACGGTGTTATTCTCGTTAACCTTTTTTTGCAATTATTTTTCACTTTTCATTTAAAGGCATACTTTGTGACAACTCCATCGAAAAGAATAAAGTTGTACCGACAAAGGCAGTATGAGAGATGAACTTTGGGACGGCACGCCGGAAACAGGCTATGCCGCCCCAAAATCTGAATCCTTTTGTGGGTTAAAAACCTCTATACAAGATATTGAGAACTGATGCTCTCGTTGTTGACAACTCGTCTGATCGTTTCAGCAAACATCTCGGCAACCGACAGTTGCTTTACCTTGGAGCAACGGTTGGTGTAGGGGATTGAGTCCGTGAATACGATTTCTTCGAGAGCAGACTCCTGAACGCGGTCGCTGGCTGGGCCACTCATGACACAATGTGACGCACATGCTCTCACGCTTTTTGCTCCTGAAGCCATCATCAGGTCGGCTGCCTTGGTGATGGTGCCGGCCGTATCTACCATGTCATCGATGATAACAACGTTCTTTCCTTCAACATCGCCAATGATTTGCATAGATCCGACCACGTTTGCGCGTGCACGCGTTTTATTGCAGAGCACAAGCGGGCAGCCAAGATACTTGGCATAAGTGTTGGCGCGCTTCGAACCACCCACGTCAGGCGATGCCACACACAAATCGTCCAGGCGAAGACTCTGCAGATAGGGTAGGAGAACGCCCGACGCATAAAGGTGGTCGACGGGAACATTGAAAAAGCCCTGAATCTGATCGGCATGCAGATCCATCGTTATAACTCTGGTTACGCCGGCAACACTCAGCAGGTCGGCCACGAGTTTTGCTCCGATGCTGACACGAGGTTTGTCCTTTCTGTCCTGTCGGGCCCATCCGAAATAGGGTATCACGGCATTGATGGTGCGTGCCGAGGCTCTTTTGGCAGCGTCTATCATCAGGAGAAGCTCCATCAGATTGTCTGAATTGGGGAACGTGCTCTGCACCAGGAAGATGTCGCGTCCACGAATGGACTCTTCGTAGTAAACGGCAAATTCACCGTCAGAGAACTTGGTAACCATCAGCTTACCAAGAGGACATCCAAGGCTGGCGCAGATTTTTTCTGCCAGATAGCGGGTTTTAGTTCCCGAGAACACTAAGTAAGAACTGTTTTCAATCATTTTCTTAGATTGGTTTGGAAATATAAGTTGAAGGGTTATTCTTTTGTTTCATTAACCAACTGCTTTCTTCAGTTTCTCAAAATGGGCAATCAGTTCCTTATAGTCTTGATGGCGGTGGATGTCAAACTGATTCCACAGGTCGTCGCGAACCACTACACCGCCAAATCCCAAGTCGCGCGCCATGCGGATATTGTCGAGCTGTACGCCTCCAAGCGCGTAGACGTGTTTGTCGATCAATCCTTTCCTTGAAGCATTCTCCAGCTCTTGAATTGAAAGGCCTTCAGTATGGCCGTTCGTGCCGTCGCCTTTGAACACGTTGGCCAGAAAAACATATTGCGACTTCTTTTTCATCTCTTTCAGGCGGTCTATGGACGAGCATGTACGGCTGATGTTGCCTCTGTAGCCCTGGGGTTTCTCTTCGTCCATGTTTTCGATGTGTATTCCAGCCAGCGAGTACTCATTTTTCAGGTAGTAATGCTCGTGCACGGTGATGCGACGGTGACATTCGTCCGGCAACAGCGTGAGCAAGCGTTCACACAGCATAGGTGCAGAGCCTGGCTTGGAGAGATGCAAGGCGTCAAGCCCCTCATCAAAAAGTGAGGCGAGTATTTTGTCTTCTTCCACAAAGAAAGTGGATTTAGTCATAATAACCAGTTTCATAGTGTCTGCACATGTCGTTTTTATGGGAGTTCCCCAAATCCACTGCAAATATACAAATTTTATCTCAAACGTGCAATTATATTTGTTAAAAAAACACATATAGATATTTTTTTCGTATCTTTGCACTCTCTTTTATTTAAATAATAAGGTATAACCCATGATAGTTGACAACAAGACATACAGCGAAGTGCACTTCCCCATCTACGTGATGGAGGAAAACCTTCTCAGGAGAAATCTGGCATTGATCAGTAGTGTGGCCCGGGCGGCTGATGTGGAAATCATCCTTGCTTTCAAGGCCTTTGCATTGTGGAAGACGTTCCCCATTTTCCGCGAGTATATCGGCGCAACCACGGCAAGTTCCCTCTTCGAGGCTCGCATGGCTGTGGAAAAGTTCGGGGCATTGTGCCATACCTATTCGCCGGCTTATACCGATGCTGAAATCAATGACATAGCGCAGCTTTCAAGCCATCTACCTTCAACTCGCTCTCCCAATACGAGCGTCACCATCGGGCTGCCCGCGAAGCCAATCCGGAGGTCAGCCTGGGCTTGAGGGTCAATCCCGAATATTCCGAAATAGGCACCGATCTCTATAATCCGTGCTCTCCCGGCACTCGTTTCGGCATCTCGAG
>Ga0256405_10009720_pt1 | contig 13028 bp, 12 predicted proteins | sample RumenRJG_02DNA_FD_189096 | JGI IMG/M metagenome (GOLD analysis project Ga0256405, IMG submission 189096) | Bovine rumen microbial communities from Lethbridge, Alberta, Canada - RJG_02 | ecosystem: Host-associated > Mammals > Digestive system > Stomach > Rumen | place: Canada: Alberta...
CAAGACTCTTCGCAGACAGGGCTATGGCTATCCGGATGACGAATACTTCTTCCTGAAGCTATTTGACATGAGCCGACGGGACTATGTCCGGAACCCTAAATCCCACAAGTTTTGTGATTGAGCCATGGTTTATCCAGTGTTACAAACAAAGCAGGATTATCATCTGTTCGTGAGTTTATATAGTTCTGCAAATGCAGCTTTGCTTTTGCATCAAAATAGACCCTACGCTCTTTCTCTCCCTTTCCATATACAATGCATTCTCGCTCTTCAAAGTTGATATCCTCGATATCAAGATTAACAAGCTCTCCTACTCTCATCCCTGTAGAATACAATAAATCTATAATCGCAACATCTCTCATGACTTCGCAACTGTCGCGAAGCCTTTCAATATCCTCATCCGAAATTACTTCCTTTACAGTTATCTTCGTCTTAATCTTATGAATCCTTCTCAACGGACTCTTCAAGATATGATCCTCTTCCTCTAACCAGGAGAAAAAACTGGAGATATTTCTGCGAATATTGTCCACAGTAGATTTACCACAATTATTAATCTTCTGATAGGCCGTCAAATAGGCCCTTACCTGATCTGTAGTTATTCTTCTGACCGGAGTCTCTATCTGAGAGAAAAAATGTCGTATACTGGATCCATAATAGGCTAATGTCCTTTCTGAGCATCCTTCTATACGTTTTGCATGCATGAACATCTCCAGATATTCCTCATTTCTGGCAGGCTTAGGCTGTGTCTCCTTCTCTTCTAACCGCTTGAGCAATACCTCTTGGAGCTTTCTAAGTTGTGCAACAGTCAATTCTTCAGCCATATCGTTCAACACTTCAAATACTAATTCCTTCATGAGCTGTACCTCCTATTTTAGGAAGTATAGCAAAGAACACTTATCCAAAGTATTTCTGCATTAGACTGTCAAATAATAATTGTGTTTCATCAAGTGACTTCTGTATGGCAGATTTTGATTTGTCAACTTGGGCGACGAACGCTAAAAACTCCTGCTGAACTGACTTCGGCGGAATCAGAAGCCGCAGAGTATTTATGGAATTAAAATTCAAGCCTGCTTTAACCGCACTTTGGTTCTTTGAAATAAACTGCTCTTTTCCGGCAGGACTTTCCATGAAATATGCAACATACAACGGTTCCAATACCTCTCTATTAAGCCTAATACATGTGAGATGTTGATTGATATAGGCTCCGTGTTCTGCAATCTCTTTCGTAACTACGCCAGTTCTTCCCAAATCTGCAGTGATACTTATGAGAAGGTCGCCTTCTTGCACTCTTGTTCGTTTTGCCTCAGCATTGTCAGGAGCGTTTATCGGCTGCATATTATCAATTGAAATCCGACAGTCTTTTACATTTTTTATTGTGATGAACCATTCTACTCCTTCATCAGTACAGTATTGAGCCCATCCTCTCGATCCTGATGTGAGAAACTCAATATACTCAGAAAGCTGATGCACTGGATAACCGTTTGGATTAAGCCGTGGATCCCCAAACATCTCGACAAATCGGGCTCTGATCAATTCATCCATTTTTTTTAATTCTTGCTTTCTCATCTGGATGATGGCATATATTTTTTCTAGATTTGCAGCGTATTCATGTTGTTGTTCAAAACCTACATCTGGTACTAAAGTTTCTTCAAGCACCTTTCGGCCAATAGCCTTGAAGGTAGAACCCGTACCTTTATTATTAAGCTCTGTATTTTTCCCTTTCAGAAGCCAAAATATAAACTCAGATGAAACTTTTGATTTGTCAGGTGTTAAAGCTGCTAATCCACGACCAATACAACACTCTTCATTTGCATAATTCACCGCACCAATAGGTGCTCGTACAGATATTAATATGTCTCCAGCTTTAGCTATCTTTGTGGGAGAATTACACCAGACCCTTGTAACTGGGTATCTTTCACCAAAATCAGCATTTCCCTGATAAAATGGAATGCCCTCTCCATTTTCATTATAGCTGCTTGATTCAGGTGACTGTCCCATGTTAATCTCGCATACATCTTTTAGCGCTATATATTCCATCCTTCATCCCCACAAATCTCAATCTAACCAATACAGTTCATTATCACACTGATCATCATTTCCTTTTCTTCCGGTCTTGACTCCGCAATCATGATTGTCAGCGCAACCAGTGTATGATCATCAAGCAACTTTTCGCCGTCTTCTCTGTACAGAATCCCGTTCCGGTCAAGGAAATACAGGAACATTGTCGCAGCAATTCGCTTGTTCCCATCGAAAAAACTGTGATTCTTTGTTATGAAATAAAGCAGATTCGCCGCTTTTTCTTCAAGTGTCGGATAAATGTCCTGCCCAGCAAAGCATTGATAGATGTTTCCGATACTTCCTTTAAAGGAATCATCCTTTTCTTTTCCGAATAGGTCAGATTCATTACCAAAGCGCATTTCATCTATGACAGCCCTGCATTCCTCATAGGAGAGAACATAAGCTGACATGGAGCCTTTGGGTCGCTGCATATTTTGATGATCATACGCATCCAACAGGTCTAGAGCTGTACTGTAACGTTCCACCACATTCAGCACCTGTCTGCTGTCAAGTGCATCTTGTGTGCGCCGCATTAAACGAACAGCTTCTCCTAACTGTTTCATTCTGTTTTCATTGACCGCATATCCTCTGAGGATATAGTCTTTCAGTACAGAATTGGCCCATTTCCTGAACTCTACACCTCTCGGAGACTTAACCCTGTATCCTACGGAAATGATAACATCCAGACTGTATACAGCAATTGGTCTGTCCGAATTTGCAATATGCAAAAAATGCATATTGCTTTCTCTTTCGAGTTCTTCTTTAAACGCATTATTGATATGTCTCGATATCACAGATTGATCACGCCCAAACAATTCTATCATTTGTGATTGAGACAGCCATACCGTATCTTCTTGTAGATGAACTGCCAGAGACACTTTCTTATCTCGTGTCTCGAACAGTACAATTTCATCTTTTTTCACAGTCTATTACTCCTATAATCCCAACAATCTCTCCAGCTCTGCCATCTCTACGCCAATTTTCGTTTCGAGATCGCGAAGCTCTGCCATGATTTCTTCCGTAGGTGGATATTCCACGGGGACATATTCGGTCTGCTTATACTTATTGATGGAGAGATCGTAATCATTGTCCACTATCTCCTGTTTCGGCACAAAGAAGCTCTGCTCTGTGCGCTTCCGTTCTGTCTCTCCGTCGAGGTTGCGGAATCTCTTGATGATATCCGGTATATCATTATCCTTTACTTCACTGCGCTTATCATCCAAGCTGAATCCGTCAGCTTTCATGTCGTAAAACCAGACATTATCAGTTCCGCCGTGTCCGGTCTTTGTAAAGACCAGAATTGCCGTGGAAACACCGGCATAAGGTTTGAACACACCGGAAGGCATGGAAATCACCGCCTGAAGTCTCTGATTCTCGATCAATTCCTTTCGAATCGCTTTATGAGCAGTCGAAGAGCCGAACAGTACGCCATCCGGTACGATGCAGGCACATCTTCCACCCACCTTCAGCATTCTGACAAACAGCGCAAGAAACAAAAGCTCTGTCTTCTTTGTCTTGCAGACTTTCAGCAAATCTGTAGATACTGTGTCATAGTCCAGAGAACCTTTGAACGGCGGATTTGCCAAAACAAGGCTGTATTTCTCCCGATCCGGATTCTGATCGGAAAGGCTGTCACGATATTCGATAAAAGGATTATCCACCCCGTGTGTCATCATGTTCATAGCACCGATACGGAGCATAGTGCGGTCCATATCAAACCCATGGAACATGTGATTCATATAGTGGTCTTTGTTCTGCCGGTTAAAGAACACATCTTCCTTCCGGTTCTCTTTTAGATATTCACTGGCCGCCACCAGGAAGCCTGAGGTACCGCAGGCCGGATCACATATCACTTCATCCGGTGCCGGCTCCATCAGGTCTACCATCATACGGATAATATGCCTAGGCGTCCGGAATTGTCCGTTCACCCCGGCCGTGGAAAGCTTAGAAAGCAGATACTCATAGACATCGCCACGAATATCTGAAGATTTCACCTGTGCCATCTGCGCGTATAATGTATCCATGGAGGTGACAATCTTATCCAACATCAGTGGAGTCGGAATCTTGAAGATCGCATCTCCCATATATTTAGCGTAAGCACTGTCCTTATCACCATGCAGATTTTTGATAAAAGGAAATACCCACTCCTGGACCACACTGTACATTTTTGCTGCCGGGAAATCATGGAAGATGCTCCATTTCAGCTGATTTCCAGCAATTGTCCGGTCTCCGACCCGAACCTCATCCGCAAAGATGCTCTGATAGGGAAGGCCCAGCATAGCGGCTTCCTTCGCCCGGAGATTATCGGAATCATCCAGATCATGAATGAACATCATATACGTCATCTGCTCGATGACATCCAGCGGATTCGTAAGACCGCCAGTCCAAAATATTTCCCAAATGCTGTCGATTTTGTTTTTCAGTTCACCTGTAATCATTGATGTTCATCCTCCTGATCCCAATTCCATCTGTATTTGATATAACGGCCTGCGCCGAGTTTAATAATTCTGCCTTGCTTTATCAGTTCCGTAAGTGTCCGCTGTACGGTTGTCTGGCTGACATCCGGCACCTGTTCCACCAGTTCTGCTTTTGTGATCGTTCCGATGTGATTTCGAATCTCTTCTGCAATTCGCTCCGGTTTCGACAGTTTTACGGATGTGATCAGTTTTGTACGCTCAAAGAATTCACGGTAGGATCCGACCACAACACCCAGCAGGTATTTTACAAAGGGCGCATAGTCATTTGCTTCTTCATGCCATCCCGCAGAACTTGCCTGAAGTTCCTCATAATAAGAGTCTTTTGTTCGCTCAATCAGCTTTTCGATACTGATATACTTGCCGACATAATAACCTGCCTGATAAAGAAGCAGCAGCGTCAAAAGGCGACTCATTCGACCGTTACCGTCCCGAAATGGATGGACACACAGGAAATCCAGAATGAACATCGGCATAATAAGGAGCGGATCAACATCCGGTTCTTTCAGAACCTGATTATATGCAGCGCAGAGCCGATCTACCGCTTCCGGTGTCTCCCAGGCAGGGACCGGCTGGAATCTGATCTTTGCATTTCCGTTCTCATCAACCTCTTCAATCGTATTGTCCACATTTTTGAAGACTCCACCATTTCCTGCCCCCTGAAACTTATAAAGGTCTCTGTGGAGCTGGAGAAGCAGCGTGGCGCGGATAGGAATATAGTCATAGTTCTCATGAATTGTGTTCAGTACATCCCTGTATCCGGCTATTTCCTGCTCATTTCGATTTCGGGGCATTGTCTTATCAAGAACGATCTTTTTCAGACGTTCATCGGAAGTAAATATACCCTCAATCTTATTGGAACTTTCTGTACTTTGGATTCTGGCGATATCCACCATATCTGTCAGTACATCCGCATAACGCTCGGCGACCAGCCGTTGCTCGCCTTTGTATTCATGAATTGATGTTAGCAAGGAAATGATCTCCGGCGTCAGCAGCTTCTTCCATTTCTCTCTATAATCATAATTTCTCATGCATGCGTCTCCATACATAGCGTTTGCTTCGTCATTTCGATTCTATTAACTCAATTATAGTATAACAATGATATTCGTCATCGGCAAGGTTTAGCTTAGTCATTTTTAAAATTATGACGAAGCAACGATATGGAATGGTGTAATACTTGCTTTCATTACATTTTTCATTATCAAACAGGGAATGGCTTGACATCAGATAAAAGTGGGACAGGCTTTATAGCCTGCCCCGTTAGAAGGGAGAATTATATTAAAACTGCTTATTACTTACTTTGTTTCTCTATGAACAGCTTGCTCTATCTACAGCCATCTTCCTCTGCATTTTCTCCGGAGCTGAGCTTTGCCTCCTCCTCGCCGATATGGGCATTCCGGTATGCGAAATAGTCCTCCGGGGACTTGCAGGCCTTCATCAGCTTAATATTCCTGAATTCTGCCTCATTCCGTTCTTCCTGTGTCATTGCTTCCCAGACTGACGGAGTGAACATCCTGGCTTCAATCATCATGCGTTCCCGAAAAATCTCTTCCTGTGTCTCCGGCAGGCCTTCTGTCCACTTCGCCGTATGTCCGACAGCTTCCGCCTCTTCCGGAATCTCCGCTTTCACGATATCTTCTCCCACGTATTCTTCAATGAACTTCTGGGCCATCTCATAGTATTCATCCTCTGCCAGACTGGATTCAAAATACGTCTGCAGGGCGTAACGGACGAATTCAATGGCCTTTCTGAACTCTGTCTCTCCGAGATCCTCAACTTCGTCAAGGTCATCTTCGATCTCACACTCGAATTCAAGAATGCTGGCCTCTGAAACTTTATTGTACTCTTCTTCGCTGTCTACATCCATTCTGTCCATGTTGATGAGGACATCAAACAGGGGCATCGGAGATACGAAGATATGCTCGAATTCCATCAGACAGGAATCTGCGATAAAGTATATTCTGCCCTTCCATGTAACACAAAGCTCCACCACACTGCTTCCCTCGATGGGGCCGCAGGCCATGCCGCCGCAGCTTTCGCCCCAACGCAGGTTGCGGACGATCATTTCTTTCTTTTCGGTTTCCATTGCAGTATTGTTGTTTTCTCTCATCACTTTTCCCTCCCGGATGTTTGGTGTTATGTTTTTTCAGTTCTGATTGTAGATTGTTACTTCTATCCGCGATACGTCAGTGCGCACAGCCAAAGGATGCACCCGGCGACAAGAAGTATCCAACCCAGGGCTTTCCTGTCATCACTTCCGCCGCTCACAATAAAATACAGGCCAACCAGCGGAAGCGCGATGGCTCCGAGAATCAGGAATATGATACATCCCGGCAGGCTGTCTGAAGAATCATTTCTATTGCTCATGCTCTCCTCCTTGATCAAATGGCTTTATCCTTAGGTATATAGGTTTCCAAAGATATAGTATCACTCCTGAAGTGGTATTTGGTCGCTGTTTCGGCGACTTTAGAACCCTTCTGCCTAAAAATATGCCAGGCTCACTGTCCATGTGTACGGACAATGAACCTGGCTTTTTTGATTTAGCAGGTTGCACAAAATTTGTATTCTATTTTGTGCAATATCTCTCATGTTTCTCTCAATACATGCGTTATTTTCTGTTCACCCATATCAAATACTATTACACTTATAATTCATCCGCATAGCAAATACATGCTTTAAAGAATTTATCGGCCTCACCGACAATCCTTGTATTTCGGCTCTTTAATAATATTGTCCTCAGACCATCACACGATTTAAATGTATTCAGATTCAGAACTTCGACATTTTCCGGTATGACAATGCTGGTCAGGCTCTTGCACCCTTCAAAGGCGTATTGACCGATTTCTGTCACAGATGAAGGGATATATACATCCTTAAGTCGGTAACAATAGTAAAATGCATCGAACGGAATTGCCTTCAGATTTCGCGGAAATACAAATCTTTTCGGTCCCTGTGACATTGGCGCAATTCGGCCCTTAAATACTGCATTTGTAGAACCCAAATCAATTTCCTCAAGAGAATTACAATATGCAAAGCAATCTTCCCCGATGACTTCTAGACAATCCGGGAAGATAACATGTTCTAGCTTATCACTCCCCCGGAAACAATACCGCTCGAGAACACGAATCCCGCATAATGAAACTTCTCTTAATTTGTCCATATAGGACATTGCCCCCGACTCGATCACTTTCACGCTTTCCGGAACCCGGATGATCTCCGTCACACGATTATAGCGGAACGCACCCGCCCCAATCACCTTGACGCAGTCCAGGATCCTGACGTCGGCTTTGCTGCCATAATATTTTTCCAGTACGCCATCTTTGTTAATACGGAACCCTTCTGCCCTTTCTTCACGATGCGGCGCTGTCTCAGGCCAGAGAAAACGAATGGAATGATGTGTTTTGTAAAAACTGTTTACATCAATACTACATTCGTTAACAGATTGGAAAATCACTTTTCTTAAAGCAGTGCATCTCAAAAATGCAAACTGCCGGATAGACCGTATCGACTTTGGAAGTACTATTTCCCGGAGGGAAACACATCTGCTGAATGCACTTAACGAGATGCGCTCTGTTCCCACATGAAAGATAACGTTCTTTAACGAGCCGCAGCCTTTAAATGAGCAGAAATTAATACTTCTGAGCCTGCCTGGTATAGAAACGGTCTCCAGAGCTGCACACCCCGAAAAAACATGTTTTCCCATTGCTTTCAAATTCTCACTGAACCTTATATTTTCCAATCCGGTGCAGGAAGAAAATGCCCTGTCATCTATAAAAGTAACACTATCGGGGATATATACTGACTTTAGATGCTTATTAAAGCGAAAAGCATTGGACCCGATGAATTCTATGCCATCCGGAATTCTTACATAGTCGGAAGAACCCGTATATTTCACAAGCTTTTTACCGTCAATCAAAAAATCTGTCATACCACCGTTCCCCCTTTCTTTGCTGTGAATATTTTACAATTCCTTTATCCAGGTACTGCTCAATACAGGTTTTACTGATTTTAGTTTACACTTTCTCAAAGGAATAATCGTTGAAAAAAAGTTGTGAGCGAACCATACTGTTGTAAGCCATGTAATCCTTGCCCAGGCATGATATAATACTCTTGCGGGTATCGCTGGCCTTGTTGTACTGCATTGCTGGGCAGGCGCGACTCTGGCTCACTTGTTTTTTTCAAAAAGGCAGGTTGTTGAATATGAAGCTGCGAAATGTTGTCATTGTCGTATCTGATATCGAACGTTCCCGACAGTTTTACCATGACCTGTTCGGTCTTGATAAGATACTGGTCTCCGATGGAAACATGATTCTCACCGAAGGCCTGGTCCTGCAGGATGCCCGAATCTGGGAATCTGCCCTTGGGCGGAATGTCCTTCCTGACAGCAATTCCTGCGAATTATATTTTGAGGAAAGAAATATAGAACAGTTTGCAGAGAAGCTGGAACGGCTATATCCCGACATCCGTTATGTGACGCCGCTGACAGAAACGGCCCCGGGCCGCAGTATTATCCGCATCTATGATCCGGATGGAAACCTGATAGAAATCGGAACTCCGTTTACCTGAGATATTACCGCTTTACTCACGAATAACGCTTATCAGCGTCAAAAAGACCAGGCTCACTTTCCGTATGTACGGACAATGAGCCTGGTTTCTTTTTACCCGGTTACCGGTGAATCTCTTCGTCACTTATTTTTTCCGCATAGCCACCGTCTGGATGATGATACACAGCACAAGCGGGGTGAGCATATCTGTAGAAATCGCGAACTGATAGTCACTCTGGGTAATGAATGTGCAGAACAGGATATCAGCGGACGTAATACTTGGTCAAGAAGTAGGTCTTCTCCCAGTCAACGATATTCACGTCCGACTCTTTCGCCGCATGGATGTCAAACTCATCGAAGACCATCACGTACTTGTCCCCCAGGTCGTAGAGCGGCCACTCCCTGGCCTTGCCATCCGGCGACACATCGGCGGGAAGGGATGGATTGCCGCATTTGGCGAACTGCACCCACATTTTTCGCATGGTCTTTGAGAACGTCTTATCGAACTCTCTTCCCGTGACGAGAGTTTCCTCCGCATGGTTGAACAGCTCTGAAAGCTCTATCGCATGTCCGCTCTTCAGCATCGGAATGGAGGACTCTACCCTGAAATAGTAAACGTAGGTCTTTCCGCCGCCCTTGACCTGGTTTTCCGCCGTCCTGATGAGCGGTGCATTAAACCAGTACTGATCCATGAAGTGGCTGAGTTTATCATAATCCTCACCCGGATAATTCTCACAGAAGCTCTCAGCCAGCGCTTTTTCCTCCTCGGTGCACTGTGCGAGCTTCTCGGCCTTGCATTTCTCCGCCCACGGCATGAAAGCCTCCAGGCCGACCCCGGCCACAAAGTAGCTGCATTCGTCCTTTGTGCAGCCCTGCATGATATCGAGATCCGCTGCCATGCCTTTCTCGTAGGCGTCGAACCCATCCAGAGGCAGGAATTTACCGTCGCGTTCAGGAGTCGTGATAGGCATCGCGAGCACTTTGGAAGCCGCGTTAACGATATCTTGTACGTCAAGCTTCATAAGTTCAGCAACGGTTTTGCAGCCCAGTTCCTCCATCAGCGTGTTCGTACACCAGACAGACTGTTCCGTGGATCTGCAGAAGGCAGGCGATCCGCTCTGGGCGATGACACGCTGGAAATACTTATGAGACCCCTTTACCAGGGGCAGCAGGGACACGGAGCCGCCTCCGGCGGACTGGCCGAAGATTGTTACATTGCCGCTGTCGCCGCCAAAGCCCTCGATGTTCTCATGTATCCATTTCAGCGCCGCCAGCTGGTCCATAAGGCCAATGTTCTGGGAATCCGGGTAATCTGCCCCGTCAGGCAGGTGAGAAAGACGTAGGAATCCGAGCGCATTGAGCCGGTACTCTATTGAGACGAGGATGATATCCGGGTTCTCCTGCACGAAGCTGGTGCCCTCCTCGCGCGGCTCGGGCGTACCGCCGAGCTCATAGGCACCGCCGTGGATCCACACCATGACCGGTTTCTTCTGCATCCCTTTGTCGTCGGCCTTCCAGATATTCAGGTGCAGGCAGTCTTCACCCTGAGGATAGAGGCCTCCCATCTGACCGGGGCTGCCCACCTGGCAGGGAACTTTTCCGAAATAATATGCCTCATATACACCGTCGTCCGGTGTGACGTCCACCGGTGCTTTCCAGCGGTATTCCCCGACGGGCTGCTTTCCCACGAAGGGAATGCCCTTATACGCAATAATGTTCTCCGTCTTCTTTCCGACAAAAGTGCCGTTGATACACTTGACCGCCAGAGAATGGTCATAATTATCGTCAGTAATCTTTTTGTTCTCGCCGTATAGCGCATACATCTTCTCTGTCGCTTCTTTCAATCCCAGCATTACCATGCCGCTCATCGCTTACCCCTCCTTTTCTCAGTCAATCAGGATGTATTCGAACGTTTCTTTTATAACCATTATATATGACAGGTATGCTGCCTTGCAATGTTTACTGCAAATACTCCGGGAAATCCATCTCATAGAGTTTCCCCTTCCGTTTCACGGTGAGAGGACCGCTACCACCTTGTAAGCTCCGTACACCACCAGCGCCGAACCGATAGCTGCCGCTGGCGATACCGGGTTCTGAAGAATCAGGATTCCCGTGAAAAAGGCCGTCACGGTGATAAGAGAAGAAAAAGAGGCAAATACCACTACGGGAAGCCTTGCCGCCGCGTAATTATTCAGAGTATATGCCACCACCGAAGGAAAGATTCCTCCCAGCAGCACCATAGTCCAGACCTGGGGAATAACAATGATCCGGCCAATCTCCGCCACATCCCCCCGCATGGAAAAAAGCATCCAGAACGGATAGAGAATGCTTCCGATGAGGAATACCGAATAGGTCTTTTCCAGTGCCGAATACTTCTCTCCCGTCTTCCGGTTCAGCGTATCATATATGCCGACCGTAAAGCACTCCAGGAGGAGGCAGATGACGCCCCGTATGCGGATAACACCCGAGGAGCTTCCCGCCAGGGTGATGACAATCACACCGGCCACCGTCAGCAGGGCGTAAAACACCTGTCTTCTTTTCGGTATCTCCCGGATCCACAGTGCCGCGATGATAATGGAAAATACCGGCACCGACGCCAGAACCACTCCCGAAAAGGCCGAATTAGTATATAGAATACCATAGCTCTCCAGAGCGAAGGCCAGAACCTGCAGCAGACCAAGGAGCAGCAGGTCCGGGCTCCGGAAATTCATGTGTGTAAATCTCTCGTGCTTTCCGGCCGCAAAAAGGTGCATCACCAGCACTGCGGTCCAAAAGCGGAAGGTCAGATAAATAGCCGGGGTTGCGCACCCGAGAGCCGTCTCATTGATAATAAAGCTGAGCCCCCAGAGAAAATGGCCCAGAAAAGCGGCAAGCACTGCCCGGGAATATTTTTGATCCATTGTGCCATTTCCTCGATGTCTGATGTGGTTGTTTATAAGTGATAACCATCTTGTTATTACCGTATATTTTACTACTGCATTTATTCTTTGACAAATCAAGTAGGTTTTTTTCACTAAAAAAGAACTGCCGTTTTGGGGATACGCAATCCACCTTTTCATCTTTCATTGCGCGTCTAAGTGACGTATAATTGACCTAGCATCACATTTACCAATTGGGAGGATTTTGTTATGCTCAAAAAAATCATTGCCTGTGCTGCCGGGCTTTTTATAATCGCAGCCGCTTACGGTATCTTCGCTAATAATATTGATGATGAAACAACCGTCAATGGTGAACATCTCGGCACTCAACATGTTGAGGTATCTGATGAAATATCTATCAATACCAAAACACTTAAGGATTATGTCGCAAAGACCGAAAAACTTATCACCTGTGAATACTACTATTCCGAAATTGGTGATTACGAAAAGAGCAAACCGTTCCTGAACTTTAAACTCCCATTTACCACTGACAAAACACTCTATACCTATTCCGGAAAGATCAGCGCAGGAATCAATTTAAAGGACCTTGACTTCGATGTAAACGCCAGCAGAAAAACCATTACTGTAAAGTATCCGCCAGTTCAAATACTTGCCCACGATATGGATCAGGGCTTTGAATTCTACGACATCAAAAAAGCAGTCTTTAACCGCTCAGACTTTAATGACTTTGAAGAATTCCGGGTTACAATGAAAAAACAGGTTGAAGAAAAGCTTATGGCCCGTGATGATTTTATAAAAGATGCTCAGGATAACGCCGAAACCATTATGGAAGGTCTGCTCACTGCATCCGGGCAAATCGGAGACTACACTATCAAACATCAATGGTAATAATCGCGGCTTTCATCCCTCAGACTCTCGTTAACTGACGATGAGATGCAGGACAAATGGCAAAAGAGGCTGTCGCATTAGATAATGCGGCAGTCCTTTTCTAAGCGGTAAAAATCCGGCCAAACGGCCGGATTTTTCTTATATTTAGCTCGTTTTTCTGCTTGCTCTTTGTTTTAAGCGTCATTTAA
>Ga0256405_10009721_pt1 | contig 13028 bp, 11 predicted proteins | sample RumenRJG_02DNA_FD_189096 | JGI IMG/M metagenome (GOLD analysis project Ga0256405, IMG submission 189096) | Bovine rumen microbial communities from Lethbridge, Alberta, Canada - RJG_02 | ecosystem: Host-associated > Mammals > Digestive system > Stomach > Rumen | place: Canada: Alberta...
CTATCTGAAACCTCACCGTCACCGCCATGGTGGTCTGCTCTTTCAATGTAAGTGTAGATTGTTATGATTTCTTCAAAAGTTAATTTTTCATGAGACAAATCTGAAAGAGAGAATTTGGAATACTTTTTTCCATCTTATCCATATTTTCAAAATAATCAAAATCCATTACTCCACACCGGCAATGGGGACATACCATATCTCCTTCAATCAGATTTTCACTGCAAAATGGACATTTCATATAAACGCTTCCTAAATAGTTCATCCGTTAATACATGTTTTTGTTTTATGTGATATTAAATATTGTAGTTATTAAATAATATTTACTTTGTTGTTAACTTAATAAAAAGATTTAGATTATATGAAAAGTTATTTTTTCTAAAAAATAATTTCTATAGCATGTTCTCACATGTCTGAGAGATTTAATGTATAAATAATCAACATTATTATTCTAAAATAAGTAGGAGAAGTAATAAATACTTCTCCAAGAATTATTTTAATAAAATTTCATGTATGGCCAAAAGAAAATAAAATTCCAACAATGATTGGCTGAAAATCATGTTTTGAAAACTTAATACCTATCAATCAATTTCAATAAAACAACCCTTTTTCCCTATCTAAATAGAGATATGAAGTATGCTAGATAACTAATAGCTAAAAAAACTATGCTATCCAGCAATACTTGTGCCATTTTACCTCCCGATGGAAGTTTAAAAATAATATTGAAAAAATGAAAAGCATTTAAAATCCCACCATTAATTTTTATAAAATTTTTTAAGGCCAGTACAATTTTATTTTAAATCTAAGCCATATAAAAATAACTTATTTTATATCATAATATTGATTTGAAGTAATAATTAAAAAATAAGAAAGTAAAATTGATTTAATCAAATAATAGAATAATTTAAATACTAAAAAAGATTAATATTTATATGATAATGTTGGAATATGAAAAGTCATATGTTAATAATTAAGATAGGCTGACTTTATTTTTCTTAATTATTAACCATCCATCTTTATTTCATTCTGGTTATTTACACCATCAATACTTTTTTTCATGCTTGATTCGGGAGTTAATCGAATTTCTCAAATCAAAATATTTTCTAAGACTTTCCAACACTATCACGGGGAATAGAACCTATTGCTCTTCTGATGACCTGTTTTGCCCCATCCGGTTTATCCTCTTCAAGTAACTGAGATGCCCAGTCATAAAGCATTCTTGCCTTGTTTTCATAAATCACTTTATGCGGGGACAGCTCCAGTGATTTGTCATAACACTCCTCCGATTCGGCATACCTATTTAAAGCCTCAAGAATAATTGCTTTTCTATTCCAGTTATTGTAATCTTTGTCATTATGCTCCAATGCCTCATTAATTTTTATAAGTGCAAGCTCCTCCTTAAAATCCAGATATAAATTCCATGCTTCATTACTCAATTCAATAGGCATAGGCTCATCTGATGGTGCATATGAATCATCATCTTCTTCATCATCACAACTGTAACTGTAACTGCCACCGCAGTTCATGCATATGTCTCCTTCATCAACCTATCTTCCGCAATTTGGACAAATTCCCATTAATTATCACATATCTTTTTTTATTTCATTTAATCTTTTGGACAAGTTGGAGAATGTTCCGTCCTGCACGCATCTATCTGAAACCTCACCGTCACCACCATGGTGGTCTGCTCTTTCAATGTAAGTGTAGATTGTTATGATTTCTTCAAAAGTTAATTTTTCATGAGACAAATCCAAAAGACTAAATGCAGAATACTTTTCTCTCATATTATCCATGTTTTTAAAATAATCAAAATCCATTACCCTGCGCCGGCAATGGGGACATACCATATCTCCTTCAATCAGATTTTCACCGCAAAATGGACATTTCATATAAACGCTTCCTAAATATTTCATTCGTTAATATAAATTTTTGTTTTATGTGATATTAAATATTGTGGTTATAAGTTGTGAATAAAAAAATTAAATTAATGATTATAGTTAATTCCACATATCCCAATATTAATGAATTACTTCTTTAAATTTCTCCCATATCTTTACCATTGCATAGGTATCTAACTTACAGTATTCAAGCAAGGCTTTTCTGATTTCAGCCTGCTCATCAGGTGTCTTTTCATTTAAGCTTAAAAATGCATTTGATGCCTCATCACCCTTATGAATCAAAGACAATTCAGAATAGTCAAGTTCCTCATCATCGGGATAAAGTGCAGGTAGGACATATTTTATTGAATATGACCCTTTCATTTCTTTAGTATAGTAATCCCTGTTTTTAAAGGGTATCATCAAGTCAACCATATTGTCATTGAATCTGTCCATTTCATCTTTCAGCTCAGGATACATTTTTGCAATTTCTCTGTTTCTTGATGCTTCAAAGGCCTTGTTGTATACGATTACACTTCCGTTTTCGGGCATGTCACGAATCATGCTTTCTGCAAAGTTTCTGATTAGGTTTATATCATCGGCTTCAGCGAGAAATTCTTTATGCTCCAGTGGTCCTCCCTTTTCGTGAATAATATGCAATGAATACTGGAAAGGAATCTGCTGATACGGTTTTGTTCCGACGTATTCCGGAATTGCATACTGACATGATTCATAGTCAATAAAATAAAGAGGATATTTAAGAGAATCTAAAACTTCTCCAATAGCTTTCCTGTTGATTTTAGACTCACGGTTATTTAATTCAAAATCAATCTGCTCAAGATATTTCGGATTTAGCTTTTCATTTTTTAAATCTTCAAATGAAATCTTGCCGTCATAATACTTTTCAAGCTTTTTGGATTTAAACATTCCTGCAATGTCAAAAACATTAGGTTTTGGCAAATCCCTTGTACAGTAATCCCAGAAAGCGCAGTCATATGGCTTAAAGCAGTGCATTCCAATATCCTTTACAGGTTCGCTGTCATTAGCTTCCATAAACTCATTGAAAAATTCAATATTGCTTTTTATTTCCGTCTGCTTTTTTAGGACTTCCTGGGTTACATCATCAATTTTAAAAAGATTGTCAAGTTCCAGTTCACTTCCTCTAATGTATTCATTGTTGATATATACAATTGATACCTTTTTAACGTTCAATCCAAGACTTGACAATACAAAGTACTGATAGGCTGCATCATCAATGTAGATATCATCGATTTTTGTAGAGCTTTTAACCTCATAGATTTCCACACCATCAGCATCATTTTTTAAAATGTCAACACTGCAGAAATTGTTTTCATAACTGAATGAGGCTTCGGTAATGACATTAGGCTTATTTTTCAACAATTCTTCAGTTTTATCTATTGAAACACTTAAATCAATGTCAAACGGAACATCAACATAATCTCCAAAAAGTCCCTTTGCAAGCTCACCTACCTCACGGCCTTTTTCTAAAACAGCATCATTTCCGTTTATTGAATAATCTGGCCTGTATTTTTCAAGCCATAATATCTTTTCACACTGCACACCCTTGCAATAGCGGGACTTTGATAAATGTATTTTACTCATGATATAACCTCTAAAGATTTAACCTTCCAATACTCATTTTCTTATTATCCAAATATAACTGGTTCATTTCTCCTGCAGGAAGCATTATCACTTGTATATTTTCCAAACCCAAATTAGATAATATTTCCAATTCAACATATCCTTTATTGCCAATTTCTAAATTATCAGTCGGGAATAAAAACCCATTTTTAACTCCAACAAATCCATAATAATCAATAAAATCTTTATAAGCCAATTCATACAAGTATTGCTTTGTTATTGATTCCAATCCCGGCTGACCTTTTAATTGATTTTCATTGAACTTAATATCATAATATTTTGCATCTAAAATAATGAATTCATCATTATAAAATGTTATTAAATCAGGAATGAAAGTCTTATCTGCATTTATTGAACCACCATTATTTAAAACCCATTTTGGCCTTTTAATTATATCAATCAACTTTTTAGAAGAACTGGATGTTACAGGCATTTTCAAATCATTTAATTTCTTGTCTAGTTTATCTCCTAAAACACGACAGCACATTTCTTCCCATATTACATGATATGTGGAGGTTCCATATAATGTCAAATAATTTTCATTGGTAAATGAATTCTTTTCAGATAGATATGCATGCATTGACTTCAATAGCTTTTGTTTGTGCGTATTGAACTCAACATTCAATTCTTTTTCTAGGCGATTTAAAATAAATTCTATTTCACCAAAATCATCTAACGCTTTTTCACTTATTTCAACAGGAGTCAGGTCAAACAATTCAAGCAAACCTGCATCTTCAAGCTTTTTTGAACATTGAGTTATAATAAATTCATGCAATAACCTAAAGTAATCAAATAAATCATTTATTTTATATCTTGTCTGCAATTCTGTATAATATGGCTTATTGTTTTGAATTATTGCAAAATTATCATTAATTGTCCTATCCCAGTTTATTTCACCATTACCATTTGTCTCTAAAATATTTTGTATTTTGGAGTATACTCCATTTTCATAGTAGTCCTCAATGAAAAAAAGCATCATTGACAATAAATTGAATGATATGTTTTCAAGTTCATCATTTTCATAATCAAAATTATCTCTAAAACGATTATATTTTTTTATAACCTGTAAAATCTGTTTAAAGTCATTTTCAATATTATCTTCGCTCTTTATGTATTTTGGATAACAATTAATTCGATATTCATCAACAATTATTATACCAACATAATTGAATTGATATGAATTATCATCATAACGGACAATATCCTTTTTTAAAAGATTATTCAGCACCTTTTCATTGTTTCCTAAAAGTTTATACAAATAATCCTTTGAGTAATACTCTAATTCCCTAACATAAACGGATTCCATCTACTCGTCCTCATTGATGAACTTTTCTTTTATATTGTCACAGAATATTTCCACACCATTTTTATCAAATGCATCACAAATTTCAGAATATGTTAAATTAGTGTTTTTAGAAACTCCAGAGAACAAATCGTTTCTTTTTGAGCGTGCCGCATCTTCAAAAAGATACATTATAATTTTACTTTTAAAAGTTTCCTTAAATTCTTCAAGAGGAATTTCTGAATCCAAATACTCATTAAATGCAAAGAATGGTCCTAAAAGCTTATCTTCATTAATCCTATAAGTCAATAGCTCCTCATTAATGGCCTTTCTTAATTCATTCCATGAAATCAACTGACCATTCAATTCAACTTTGATATTTGAAACTAATTCTTCATTTTGATTGATTCCGAAGTATCGGAAGTCCCATCTTCTCTTAAAAGCAGTGTCCATCGGAAAAACTCCCTGATCTGCACTGTTCATAGTAGCCCAAATAAACATGTTTGAAGGAATCTTAATCTTATCAAAATCCTCATTTAACTCTTTTTTAAGATATCCTTTCATATCTTCAGTCGTTTCTATAGGATATCTTGACTCATTATTGGAATCCCTATCTAATAGCTGGAATACATCACCAAAGACTGCTGCAACATTAGCACGATTAATCTCTTCAATAATCAATAAAAATGGCTCAGAAAGATTTTTTAAAGCCTTAACCAAAGACCTCATAAATGGACCTGGAACATACTTATAAGAAATTGATTCACCGTCGGGAACAGGCTTATAAGTCCCGACAAAATTAGCATAGGAATAATCCGGATGAAATGTAACCCTTTCATGATCACAATTCAATTTTTTCATGTCTTCATTTAAATTGTAACTCTTACCTGTACCTGGGGCTCCAAAATAGATTATATTTCTTTTTAAATTACTTTCAAAAGACCCCTCTTTTCCACTTAAAACATCCAAAATATTTTTTTCTGAATCTTTTTTAATACTAAATACAGTTGCTTGAGCATTTAAATTACTCTTAGTCAAATCATTTAATTTATCCCTTGAAATTTCACCTAACCAAGTTACATCCCTCAAATCATAATAATTATCATTGCTAGAATCAGTTTTAGCTATTTTATCCGAATAATAATAATCAGAAATAATTTCACCAACCAAATATTTTCTGTCATGATAATCATAAGACAATACATAATCTCCTTTTTTAATCAAATTGCAGAAAGTGTTTACTTGGCCATACACTTTTGAAAGACTTCTTTTTGAATATGTATCATATTTATTTTTAGCTAATTTTTTTATATCTTCTAATGATTTATTGGATAAATCACCCATATTCCATCCAATAGCCACCACATTTTTTTCTTTGAAATCGTCATATAAAAATCCTCCAGAACCCGCTCTAATCATCCACATAGCCATATTATTCATCTCCCAAAATGAATTTTTCCTTAATGTTGTCACAGAATATTTCTACACCATTTTTATCAAATGCTTCACAAATCTCTGAATAGGTCAAATTAGTGTTTTTAGAAACTCCGGAGAATAAATCGTTTCTTTTTGAGCGTGCTGCATCTTCAAAGAGATACATTATGATTTTACTTTTAAAAGTTTCCATAAAGTCCTCTGGCGGAATCTCTGAATCCAAATACTCAGTGAATGCAAAAAATGGTCCCAAAAGCTTATCTTCATTTATCTTATAAGTCAATAGTTCCTCGTTAATGGATTTTCTCAATTCATTCCAGGAAATCAACTGACCATTCAATTCAACTTCAATATCTGAAACCAATTCATCATTTTGATTGATTCCAAAGTATTTGAAATCCCATCTTCTCTTAAATGCAGTGTCCATCGGGAAAACTCCCTGATCTGCACTGTTCATAGTAGCCCAAATAAACATATTGGAAGGAATCTTAATCTTATCAAAATCCTCATTTAACTCTTTTTTAAGATATCCTTTCATATCTTCAGTCGTTTCTATAGGATATCTTGATTCATTGTTTGAATCCCTATCAAGTAATTGGAACACATCACCAAACACAGCAGCAACATTAGCACGATTAATCTCTTCAATAACAAGTAAAAATGGAACATCCGGATTTTTTAGAGATTTAACCAATGCCCTCATGAATGGACCTGGAACATACTCATATGAAATCGATTCACCTTTAGGAACAGGCTTGTATGTCCCAACAAAATTGGCATATGAATAATCCGGATGAAAAGTAACCCGCTCATAACCACCATTTAATATTTTCATGTCTTCATTTAAATTATATGATTTTCCTGTACCCGGAGCTCCAAAGTAAATTAAATTTCTTTTTTTATCTGACTGGAATATCACTTTATCTTTATCATTTACTTTAATATCATTAAAAATAATATCATCATTAATGATACTTATTGGAAGAATCTTAGAGACTTTAGACCATAAATAATCATTCACAGAACAAATCCAATGGCAAAATTGGTCGAATACTTTCACATCACCAATGTCAAACTTATCGCATGAAAACTCATTAGCCAAATTATCTAAAAGTTGATTATATTTAATATTACTATCAATATAATCATTTAAATCATTTGATATTTCATTTTCCTCACCCAAAGCTAAAGAAATAAATTTAAAAGTTAATACCAATTTTTTATTAATTGGATAAAAGGAATCATCCAGATAAAATAATATTGGTGTAAAACGGCCTGAGCCAAAACCTTTACTTAACTTATTTGATGAATATTCACTGATAATTCTTTTCTGTTCATCAGGATTGGAAGTATCCAAAAGACTATTTACAGTATTGTAAAACAATTCTGCAGATTGATCCATTTCATCATCACTAAAACCAAAAGCATTTTGATTCATGTTTCTTAAATTTCTTGAACCAACACCTAAAACACCCAAGTTACGCTGAAAAATATTATCCCAAATGATATCTGCAAAATATTCATTATTGGATGCTTTTTCATCCAAAATTTTCCAATAATTGCGAACATATTCCCTTTCAACATCATATTCCTTATAATGTTTAATACCCTCATCAGATATGAAATAATTATTGTAAAATTCTTTAAAAATAAAATTAAAAAGATTTTTTCTTACATTTTCATCGCATCCTGCAATTCTTGCAAATATTTCATTGACAAATCGACTGTATTCCTCATCTAACCTAACAATGTTGCTTGTCTTGAAAAAAGCACCTTTTTTAAGCTCCATATTATCCGGAGTATAAATCCAGCCAATTTCTCTAATGTGATTTAATGAATCTCTTTTAAAAAAATAATCACTTTTGACAATACCAATTCCTGCTAAAACAGAACGTCCTTTATGTACAATGACAATATCACCAACATTTAACTTATTGACAAAACGATTAATAAAACTCGCTTCTGTTGAACCCTCATGAGTACGATCTTTTAAATAAGATTCAATTTCAGTTAATGTATTAAAAGAGCCATAATCAATAGAATCATTATCAATCCATTGATCGATAGTGATACAGGAAGATTTTTTAAATAATTCCCATGTCTCATCCCAATCTGCTTTTCTTGAAACATTCATTGACCATATCTGACTTTTCATATCTGAAAAGTCTTCAGAAGAATAATTATCTAAAACATCTTCAGAGGAATAATCACACACCATCTCATTAACTTTATCCAAATAATCCAAATCAATTCTCTGATTGGACTGATTGAAGCTTTTTACAGTAACATACTCATTTAACTCACTAATACTGATTGTTTTATTGAAAATTACAATAGAATCCTTATCTATGACAAAATAACCATTATAATCTCCCGTTTTTTCTTCCACAATATCTGTAAAATTCGCTTTAGCAATCAGTGCACCTTCATATTGGAATAAAATCAATGTGTTACCAATGAAATTAAATTTTCTCTTGAAAAAATACTTGCACAGATTTTCATTATTTATTTTATTGGATAAAAATTCAATCGCTTTATCTAAAGTAAAACAGCAAGGATCCTTATTGGACATTGGTAAAATACGAATTTCTTTAATATCTGACATTTAATCACCTAAAATCATTTATAACAATATCATGAAAAATTAAAAATTTAATTTTGTTCCACATTCACTACAAAATGCATCTTCAGGAGAAATATCCGCACCACAATTTTCACAGATATCCTCTAAAAGTTCAACATTTTCTTCAAAAGACTCTGTTGAATCATCATTACCCCCAGACAAAAGTTCCTGTTTCATTGATACGAATTCCTCATCTGTTAACAATCCTTTATCATACATCTCCCCAAGTTTAATTATTTTATCTATTTTATCCTCCTGATTAACATTTGTTCCAACATCAACAAAGTTTGATTTATTATCTTCAATCATTTTATTTAAAACATTGACAAAAGCTTTTAATTCTCTTCGTCCACTATTACCATTGTTTCTTCCACGTATAGGAATTCCAGTATCATTATTTAAAATCAAAATAACTTCATAATGTAAAGGTTTATCTTCAAATATTTCTTTAATTTGGGATAATTGTATAATCTGCTTATTTCTTTCAATTAAAAGTTTATCATCATGAAATTCGAATCTTGTTGATTTAAATTTAGTTTTACCATTATCACGGACACCCCATAATCCAAAAGTACTTAAACCTTGATGAATCTGTCCAACTTTTCCATTAAACCTTTTTTTCTCCCAAATTTTCTTCTCTTCTTCTTTTAATTTATTTTCTTTTTCAATTTGTTTTTCTTCATCCGTCTTGAATAATGCCATATTAAATCACTACCAATATCATCATTTCTTAAATCATAATTTAATTTTATATAAAATCTCCTTTTGGTCTTGCTTCAATTCCCAATTTCTTATACATTCTTCTGGTTTTTGGATTGGATTCAATAGCTAAATATTTATCCACATCATCACCGTGCTTTGGAATGACCTCGTTTTCCATCCAGTACTTTTTGACTTGCGGCGGCTGGGCACCGAAATTCCAGTATGATTCATCAACTTCAAAGCCCGTTTTTTCCTTAATGTCTCTAAGTATTTTATGTGAACGTTTATATGGACTTGCAGTGATTAAAATAACATAATTATCCTTGATCAGTTCAATCAAATCTAGTTCATACTGCTGTGATTTGATTTTCTTTTCAAGAGGATAATTCCAGATTTCCTTGGAATTGGCTATCAGTGTATAGTTCAAATCCAAAAGAATTATCTTATCTTTAGGAATTTCCAATTTTTTCTCACTGACAATCTCTTCCTCATCATCAGGTGATAATTTGATTCCACATGAATTGCAGAATTCATTTTCCCGTTTATTTAGAGTTCCACATACGCGACAGCAGTTGATGTCTAAAACCAATGGCGCATGATCATGGTCTGTCTGATTAGTTAATATATAACAGTCATTAAGTGTTTTTTCCAATGTCTTGGAAACTAAAAAGTAGTCAAGTCTTATTCCTTTATTTTCAGCTTTTAACTCTTTACTTGCCCACCAGGTATAATTGTCTCCCTCCTTGTGGAAGTAACGAAAAGCATCAGTGTATTCTTTTAATATTTCTTTGAACCATTCCTGTTCTTCTGGCATGAATCCGGATTTGTTTTTCATAAGTTCAGGTCTTTTGGAATCAATTTCAGCAGCCATCCTGTTAAAGTCGCCACATACAACAACAGGCTTTTTTGAGTTTTTGAAATATTTTGTAAACTCATCAAAGAATCTGTATTTCCTTTTAAGCTTATCATCAGAACCTGCACCGGATGGCGAGTATACATTAAAAAGATTAAAGTTTTCAAATTCCAAGCGAATGACCCTTCCTTCCTGGTCAAATTCATCATCGCCAAATCCTTTATCAACAGACAGAGGTTCTATTTTGGTATAAAGTGCAGTTCCATAAAACCTTGAATTTTTAGATGCAGGATAGCTGTAGAGTGAATATCCATCAATTTCCGGAACATCTTTTGTTTTGATTTCCTGAATGCATAATATATCAGGGTTTTCCTTTTTGATAAGGTCTTCAAGATTTCCGCTTTTGTATTTTGACTTTATTCCATTAACATTCCAAGATATAATTTTCATTGAAACCACTTTTTTATAAATATATTGTTAATAAGTTATGTTATTTGATTGATTTATAATTAATGTTGAAAATCATATCTCATAAATTAAACTTTATTTATCCAAAAACAGTTTAAATTCCAAACAAAAGACAAAATTAAAATAATAAATTAAACTTATGTGTATATAAGGTGATAATAATGAATAAAAAAAATATAATAATTATAATATTAATTATTGTCTTAATAGCTTTAGCAATTGTTGTTGCTGGAACTTTAATGAATAATAACAAAGAAAAGGGACCTATAATCTACAATAATACTATTGAAGGTGTCGGAACATTCAATACAACAAATGTCACTAATTTTACATTAAAAGAATCTGATAGATCTTATCAAACATATTATACTGCAAACGACAGTATTGCTCAGGTATGTCCAATAACTAGCAGTTCTGCAATAGAAGTAACAATTTCAGAATCAGATAAAGTAAATGATTCAGCTAAAGGACACACCATCTATAAAACTACTGCAAATATTGGTGAGCACAAAGGAGAAGTGAGATATTTATCAATATTACGTGATGATGATAATAGCAGATATATCTTAATAAGTAGTGCTGATTACAATTTAACCTGCATGATGGTTGATACATTCAAATTCTTTTAAACGAAAGTAATGGTGTAACTATGGCTAACTTAAATAATATAATAAAAATTCTAGCAATTATCGCACTAATCATGGCAGTAATACTCGTAATATATGTAACAAACATGAATAATGTGAATGCTGATACCCCTCTTGAAAGAGTTAATTTAAGTGACACATGCAGTATTGAATTGCCAAAAATAAATTTTGATGAAAAAAATGCTACCAATGAAGCAGCATATAATGGAATTAATGTCAAAGAATACAACAAAAATTTAACTTCTGATAAACTTTGCATACAATATATCAAATCACAAGACAATATAGGTACTAATGAATCTAATATATCTGGAAGATATTCAATACAGGCAAATAACAACTGGCATACAAGAACTGTTTTTAACTCTGCTACCGGTGAATCAGTTATTATCAGCGGTGAAAATAAGGAATTAGTTGATAAAATTGCTGACAGTGTAGTATTCAAGCAAGTCAATATTACCACTAATAAAACTGAAGATACTTCCACATCAAGTACAAGCAGTAGCAGTGGAAGCAGCGCCAGCAGTTCTGGAGATGATACACCATTTTCTTATTATAATGGAAGGCCTGTGACTGAAGAAGAATATAATCAAATTTATAATAGCCAGCCTCATCCTGACATATGGTTTAAATATCACCCGGATGCACCAAACCCTCATGAATCTAGTCAATAAAGTTCAAAAGGTGGAAGTTATTTGTATAGAGGAATTATCCTCTTTTATTTTTTTATTAGATTTCATTAAATGATTATTGACCTCAATTTTTCTTATTAAATGATAATTGATTTTAGAAGTTATTCGTTTTTGGTATTTTTTTATAATCAGTTAAATTTTTTATCAAAAATATCTAAAAGATAATACAATGTTTAGCAAGTCAATACGTTTTTTATATATTAAAAGCATAAATAATAAGTAAAGAATTCAAAAACACACTGTTTTAAAGTTTGAATCACAAATTGTTAAGGATGAGTTTATGATGGATTTACTTACAATATTAACACAAATCGACAATTTTATGTACTTTCCTGTTCTGATTATTGTAATGGCAGCGGCAGGATTGTATTTTACTTTTACTACAAAAGGAGTGCAAATCAGAATGGCAGTTGAGTCTGTAAGACTCATACTGGAACCGAAAGAGGATCAAAATTCAGTATCCTCCCTGCAGGCAATGCTGGTGTCAACCGCATCAAGGGTGGGAACCGGAAACATCATCGGAGTATCGACTGCAATATGTCTGGGAGGGCCTGGAGCCTGTTTTTGGATGTGGATCATGTGTATTATCGGAGCGTCTTCAGCATTCATGGAAAGTACCCTGGCACAGATATATAAACGAAAAGACAATAACGGACAGGCATATGGCGGTCCTGCATATTACATCGAAAAAGGACTGAAACAGCATAAGCTGGCGATACTCTTCTGCATATGCCTGATTGCAACATACGCACTGGGATTCAATCTGTTATGTTCATACAACCTCCAGTCCA
>Ga0256405_10009723_pt1 | contig 13028 bp, 12 predicted proteins | sample RumenRJG_02DNA_FD_189096 | JGI IMG/M metagenome (GOLD analysis project Ga0256405, IMG submission 189096) | Bovine rumen microbial communities from Lethbridge, Alberta, Canada - RJG_02 | ecosystem: Host-associated > Mammals > Digestive system > Stomach > Rumen | place: Canada: Alberta...
GAGAACCCCTTTTGAAAAAGGGGCTTCTCTCAAACTCTCTCCCGAAAACTTCTGGTTTTATTTTTCCCCTTATAGAGCGCGACCTGTATATTACAGGTCTTTTTTATTACCCGTACGCGCTCTATAAGGGGAAAAATCAGATAAAAGTCTTTGGAAAGGGGCTCGGGGGAAAACCTTTCCTCAGAAAGGGTTCCCCCGATAATTAACTATAAACTTCTATATTAGCATCACTGTTAAACGTCCGCCTTTATCTTTTACTCAATATGCAACCGCACAAAAACAGCCTTAAATACCTTGTTGCCGTTGTCACGGGAATACTGTCCGACACAATCATGAACAAAGCCGCACTTTTCAAGCACTCTCGCAGATGCAATGTTTTCCTCTGCGTAAAAAGCTGTAAAGTCACGAGCATCAAACTGCTCATGAGCCCACTGTATCATCGCTTTTGCAGCCTCCGTTGCATAGCCTTTTCCCCAGAAATTTCGGTTAAGGTTATACCCTATCTCATAGACGTGCTCTTTTTCACGCCATCGCGCACTTACATCACCTATGACCTTGCCATTCATTACGACTGCCAGCCGATACTTCTTCTGACGCTCACAGTTTATCCACTTTCTGACGGATTCAATATCAGTATCACAAGGAAAAGGCATGAACCTGTTTACCTCGGGATCCGAGCGCCACTCAAAAACATCCGCTGCATCGTTCTCCGTAAGCGGTCGTATTACGAGCCGTTCTGTACGAATATAAGCCATTTATCAGAGTGAAGCCAGTTTTGCGAACTGTGCCTTGAGTGCAGGATAAATATCTCTGTAGAGCTGGTAGTACTTCTCGTACTCAGGTACGTTTGCTGCATCAGGAGCCTGTACCTTGTCAGTCTTGATGATAGCTCCGCAAGCCTCAGAAACGCTGCTGTAGATACCTGCGCCGACGCTTGCGAGAATAGCAACGCCGAGTGCAGGACCTTCCTTTGAAGCAACTGTCTTAACATTGCAGTTGTAAAGATCGGCAAGCATACTTCTCCAGAGCGGTGATGATCCGCCGCCGCCGCAAGCCATCATGTCGCTTACGTTTACGTTCATTTCGCGGAACACCTCAACACAGTCACGAAGCGAGTAAGTTACACCCTCCATTACTGCACGGAGCATATCCTTTCTTGTGTGTATTGCTGAAAGTCCGAAGAATACTCCTCTTGCATCTGGATCAAGGTGAGGAGTTCTCTCGCCCATAAGATATGGAAGATAAAGAAGTCTGTTAGCACCTACAGGTACAGTTTCAGCCTGCTTGTCCATGAGGTAGTACTCATCAACTCCCATGAGCTTTGCAGTTTCTTTCTCTGTCATGCAGAAATTGTCCCTGAACCACTTCAGCGAAAGTCCGGCACCCTGCGTAACACCCATTACGTGCCATGTATTCGGAACAGCTGCACAGCAAGTGTGAACTCTTCCCTTCTTATCTATAGAAATATTTGAGGTATGTGCAAATACAACGCCTGAAGTACCTATAGTTGTGAATGCCTTGCCGTCCTCGACTACTCCTGTACCAACAGCAGCAGCAGCGTTGTCTCCTGCGCCGCCGACTACGATAGTACCCTCGCAGAGACCGAGTGTCTCAGCCATTTTCTTTGTAAGAGTACCTGTTACCTCACAGCTCTCATGCACCTTGCCAAGCCAGCTCTTGTCGATCTCGAATGCGCTGAGAAGCTCATCTGACCACTTGCGGTTAGGCACATCAAGAAGCTGCATTCCAGAAGCATCAGAAACCTCTGTAGCATACTCGCCTGTGAGGATAAGTCTGAGGTAGTCCTTAGGAAGAAGGATATGAGCTACCTTTGAGTATACCTCGGGCTCGTTGTTCTTTACCCAGAGTATCTTAGCAGCTGTCCAGCCTGTAAGTGCAGGGTTAGCTGTGATCTCAACAAGCTTGTCTCTGCCGACTATACGATTCATTTCCTCTACTTCGGCAGCTGTTCTCTGGTCACACCAGATAATAGATCTGCGGAGCACGTTGTTCTCCTTGTCCAGCATTACAAGACCGTGCATCTGTCCGGAGATACCTATACCCTTTACGTCCTCCTTCTTGACACCGCTCTTAGCCATTACTGCCTTGATAGTCTCTATCATTGCGTTAGCCCAGTCAGCAGGCTCCTGCTCTGCATAGCCGTTCTTAGGCTGATACATTGGATATTCGATAGTTTTTGAAGCGATAACGCTTCCCTTTTCATCAAAAAGAACTGTCTTTGTACCGCTTGTACCACAGTCCACGCCTATTAAATATGCCATATTCAGCAACTCCTTTTGAGTATTTGCAGGGATCCTTCCCTGCATTATTGTTATCTAATAAACATAATACCCTAAAATCACTAATTTTGCAAGACCTTTTTTGCTCATTTTTTTACAATCTGCGCTTCTTTTGCGAAGTTTCAGCTTCATATAATTAATGTGTCCTAAATAATCGCCTAATGACTTTTATTGCTCCGAACTTACTACGGGTAGTGCAAATTCTTTATAATATGGGGAATTTGCACATCACATTTCTTGATGTCAAGCTCATTCTGCCCTGAATGGCATAACAAGTAATAATTAAGGCGTTGCGAACGATCCTTTCATCGGAATACGCTCACAGCGCCTTTATGTCTGCTTATTGTAAAAGGTCAAATGAGAAATGTCTCGAGTTAACGTCGAAATAATCGTCTATCTCAGCAACATAATAACGGAACACGATCTTCTTGTCCGCCACGATCTTGTCCTCACCCGGTTCTGCACCTTCCTCAGTCGGCTTATCATGTCTGAGAGCTGAAAGTATCATAACATCGCCGCTCTCAGATACACCAAGGTAAGCAAGCTGCTCATCGGTAAGGGTATTGAGTCTGATATTGTGATACTTCTTTACATTGAAGAGTGTGATACCTGTCGGAGCATCAACATGATCGCTGTTGTACACCTTCCACTCTTTATCTGTGAGATCCTTGAAGTATACTCTCTTATTTGCCTTTTCACCAAGAACTTCTCTCATTCTGTCAGAAATATCCTTGATATAGTACCTTCCGTCAGCGTCCTTGCCGATGCCGAAGAAGTCAAGCTGCTCATCATTGAGTGAATCAAGCGGAACAGGATCAACGTCAGAAGCTGTAAGACCTAATTTGAACTTGCGGCTTGCCGAGAGAGTTGTAAGCATGAGCTTATTATCATAGGTATATCCTATATGCTCAAGCTCTTCATCAGTAATTGAAAGCTCTATCTGATCGGATATGGAATTAAGGTAATCGGTTATCTCCTTGCGTGACTGTGTTGTCCACTCGATAGTTACTTCATCATCGGAAGGTCTGTCGAGATAAACTACTCGTTCAAGATTTTTAAGAGTAAACGAAACCATTTTATATTTTATGTCAGCAGTATTCGGCTCAACGTATACAGCTGTACTGCCGTTTGAACTGTCCTCGGTATTGACCACTCTGTAACGGTACTCGCCCGACGGTGAAACGCCTGTATCAATTACCTGTTCCTTCGTCGGAGTAACAAAGAACGACGTGAACAGGAAGTATCCCAATGCACCAAATATGTACATAAGGAGTATTATCGTCGCAATAGCCGTTTTTAAGCCCTCTCCTGCACCTGACAGCAGCAGGATTATTATTCCCGTAATAATGATCGGCAATATAGCGCCCCATTCTCCGAAATAAAGGAGAACGACGGGAAGCATCGCAGGAAGTATGATAAAACTCGAAATACGTGTAAATATTTGTTTACGTGTATAAAGCATCACTATAAGCGCAGCCAGAGATACACCCGATATTGCAAGACAAAGCATTCCGCGCTGGTGGATATGCATATCGTAAAAAATTGAGAAGTAGCTGAATTTAAGAACAAAAAATGTGTAAACAAGACTCAGTATCGCTACTACTCTTTTTGTCCAGACATTTGCAAAAAAACTTTTCATTATTGCCTCCGAATCATATTGATCTATATAAAAGCTATGCGGCTTAAAGTCACACACAATATATTATATCATTTTTATTCTCAGGTTACAAGATATTTTTGAAATTTTTTCCGAAAAATTTACCCTTTACAAAAGATGACAAAAATTGTATAATAATAATAGTAATTATCAGGGGGAAAATAATGCGAAATAATAAAATCAATATATCGGCTGTGCAGATCGTGTTCTTACTGCTGACTATAGCTGTAATGTGCATAATATTCTGGTTTTCGTCTCAGGATGCTGAAGAATCATCAGAAAGCAGCTCTAAGCTGACAGAAGTAGCGGTCAGGATCATCGATAAGGATTATACTAAAAGATCTCCTTCCAGACAGAACGAACTGTTCGAGATGGCATCTTTTATCGTGCGAAAACTCGCACACTTCACAATATATACTGCTCTCGGATTCTGCGCATCGATGACCGTCGGCAAAAGAAAGCTATTCACACTGAAAAGCCTTTGTGTTATTGTGTTCGGATTTCTTTATGCTCTTTCCGATGAACTGCACCAGATCATCTCGGACGGACGCTCCTGCGAATTCAGAGATATGATGATAGACACAGGCGGTGCAACATTAGGTATGCTTATATCGCTCATAGTAATGCTCATCGCGGCAAAGATCATTTCAAAACGGCAAAACAAAAGCCTGAGAACTTAAATGTTCTCAGGCTTCTTTACTTTTACTGCATACCGCCTCTTACATAGAAGTTATCCTGAATGATAAGAGCGCAGCCACCGAGGAAATTGTTCTTTCCGTCAAGCTTACTGAGCACCACTCTGTCTGCGATCTCTTCGCTTACAAGGCGGATCATCTCACGCTTGCAGTAATCAAACTGCTTTTCGTTGAGCTTGAAGTTATGAAGAACTATCTTCTTTGCAAAATGGCTTATTGCGAGGTTGTTGATAAGTACAGTGTACTTAGCGATTATGTCGTCGACCAATGACTTTACAGGTTCTTCGCCTCTCATAAGAGCCATAAATACGTTTTCTGTATTTATTGCGGACTTGTCGCCCTCAGTGAGCTCATAGAGCACAGGTGTCTTGTCCTTTGAATAGATCTCATTGAAAGCATTAAGCATTGCTGTTCTTGAAAGCTCAGCCTTTACCGAACCATTCGGATAGCCTTCGTAAGATTTTCCGTTAGGACATACGATATATCTTTCGATTGTAGACGTATAGGATACGTAATCAGGTGAAAGCTCGTTTTTATTGATGATAGCAAGATTTACCTGATTACCATTGTGAATGAATGCCTGATTTGTCTGATAACCGTTCTGGGTTCTGAAATCATTGCTTGCAAGAGCCATAAGACCGATAGCATTTCCGCAGTGGATCTCAAAATTCAGACCGCCTGAGAGCTTATCGATAAAGTTTGTGAAGTCAAGCACTCCGTCCTTGTAGAAGATCTTGAGCTTGCCCCACATTGAAGGAACTACGCCAACGCCGAGACCGAGGATCTTATCCTTGGTAAGTGCGCTGTTCTCAACCATTTCATTGCTGGTCTTGATAATGTAGTTAATGATATCCTTACTTGTAGTTCTGTCATCGATCACCATGCTTGCCTTGTCAAGGACCTCAGAATTAAGGTTTGTAAGACCGATACTAACTTCTCTCTCATCAACAGTTGCACCAAGTGCGAATCTGCTGTTGACATTGATGTCGATAAGTATCTTTCTTCTGCCCTTCTGAAGTTTCTCGGTGTTTACGGGTGCTTCTCCGATCTCAACGAGAACTCCTTCCTCGATCATTTCGTTTGTGATGATCGTAACAGCTGCTCGTGTGATCTCCAGAGCACTTGCTACATCGACCCTTGAAATAGGACCAGACTCTCTAATGACTCTGAGTATCTGCATACGATTTCTTCTCTTCAGATCAAGCTTACTGATTCCTCTTTTTTCCATACAACAACAACTCCATTTCTTCTTGATTAGATGTCGAACGCGAATTCCGCCTGTACAATCTACATATCCCCTGTGGACTGTTTTGCAGTATGAGTCATTCTGATAACTGCCTGTATAATTTGCCTATTTTATTGTAAAGTCATTCTCCTTTAATGCAATTATATTATAACACAATATTATTAAATTTCAAACATTTTAGAGCAAAAATTTATAAAATCAGCATTTTTGCCAAACTTTTCAGAACATTTTTGTAAGATATTCCGTAATCTCTACAACCAGCGGCAATGTCACCACCGATAGGACAGTACCGGCAGTAAAAATTTCCGATGAGTATATTGAATTCTTACCGTACCTGAGGCTGAGCAGTGTACACATAGCCGCAGGAGGTGCCGATGCAGCGATCAGGATAGTCATTCTTACTGTCTCATCAACTCCGTGAATGAGTGAAAGAGGCACTGCCAATATCATAGGCAGCACGATCAATTTTAGCAGGCATACATAATATATCCTTCCCTTTTTAACAAGCTTGGGAACATTTGTTGCCGCGATCGTTACGCCTGAAACTATCATCGCCATGGGTGTATTTACTTCTTTTATGTAATTCAGTGCTGACAGAGCAGTTTTTGGTATCTCTATCTGCGCAAAGAAAGTGACAAGCCCCAGCAGGATAGCGATTATTGTTGGCGAATAAAACACCTTGACCACCTGTCGGAAGTCCTTCTGACCCGATATCAGTATTACTCCGTGAGTCCAGACTATCAGATTGAAAACGGTTATGAATGCCGTAAGGTAGAACACGCCTTCCTCGTGGTAAATAGCGTTCACAAGGGGTATACCCATGAATCCGCAGTTTGAATACACCGACGAGAAGCGTTCTATCTCGAAATCCTTGCCTTCCTTTTTCCGCACAAATACATACGAAAATACTATGAGCAGCGCCATTGCCGCAACAGACATAAAGAATGTTATCAGCAGATTTCTTGCAAGTTCTGTACGATATTCACGCTGATACGATACGAAGATGACTACAGGATTCACAACCTGAAGAACGAATTTCGACAGATCCTTGTTTGACGCTTCGCTTATGAGCTTTGTCTTGGCACAAATAACACCCACACCGATAAGCATAAGCATTATCAATGTCTGATCCAATATAGTTGATGCCATAATATCCTCCGATCATAAATGATCGCATACAAAAAGACAACTACATAATATTACATTATATCGCACATTTCGTAGCAACCAGATTATTTTAACACATTTCTGACAAATAGTCAATAATTAATCGCGGTTAATAAAAAAATTATATATTAAGAAACCTCCGAGGTAGTTATATTACTACATCGGAGGTTTCAAATTTCGTTTTATGCGCTTATATTGTTATATAAGATATATAACATAATAAATTTTTAATGATAAATAAATTTTTTATATCAGTCAAGCGACTCCTTTGAATGTGGAATGATCTTCCAGCCGTCACCCTTGAGTTTTACGACACATATCATTGTCTTGTGGTACTCTACGTCACCGTCTTCATCCTTGTTCTTTGTCTTGAGCTTCATTTCATAGCCCTTTACCACTTTGATATTAGAAGTCTTAACGTCATATCCGCTGCAAATATCCTTGAAGTAGTCTTCTGCACCTTCAAGCTCAGAGTCATCAAGCTTTGTCTTAGTCACGATCTTCATGAACTTAGGTGCTGTTTCCTTGCCTTCAAGATCTTCAAGTGCTTCCTCGACCATGTCGTTGAAATCGTCAACAAGCTCATCGTACTTGTCCTTCTTCTTGAGCTTCTTTATAACGTCCTTTGGTAAAGTGTACGAATAATAAGTCTTTCCGCCTTTCTTGTCAGATGCAGACTTAACGTACTTCTTTACAGCACTCTTTGCTCCGCCGCCGAAAAGACACATGAGAAGCATAAGCACTACAAGTGCAACGATACAAGCTGCAATGTATACTGCATTCTTACTGTTCTTCGCACTTACCTGAACGTTATCTGATGCAGCGCTGACAGGTGTATCTGCTATCTTAGCGGTATCTGCTGTATTTACCTGAGGTGCTTCTGTGCTTTGAGCAGCTGCTTCATTTACACTTTCCTGAACAGCTTCAGCAGCCTGTACTGCTTCTTCCTTTACTTCCGAAACTGTTTCCTTTACCTCCTCAACAGCTGTCTCTGTGCTCTGCTGTACATTTGCCGCCTCATTTGCAGCTGCTTCCTTTGCCTTTGCTGACGAACAGTCACAAGTTCCGCCCTCGGGTATCTGCTTTCCACAAAATCTACAAAATGCCATATCCAAACCTCCATAAACAAAAATATTCCTACTTATTTTATCATGTTTTCACAGAAAAAGTCAAGCAAAACGGCATATTACAGCAGATAATATTATTTATTTCAGCAGATTGCATAAAATAGCCGATTTATCGGTATAAACATTGAGCTCTGCAAATCCGTCAGGTTTGCTTGATGCGGTACTGCCATAAGTAGGGTACGACAACGGCTGCAAAAGGGAGCGCAGTCGGCACGAGCATCAGCGCAAGCTCATCAGATGTCAGGGCTTTCACCGTCACTTCAGGCTCAATAAGGTTGTAAAACTGCAAAAACGGCTCATTTATGAGCTTATGCCACCTATAATAATCAAAACTGCCGCCCTTTGCCGAAATACATAGAACTCCCCAGCTGATAAGAAAAGGCAGCGATGCCGCAGCTCCTGCTAAAAATACTTCCGTTTTTCTGCGATTTATGCCGTCATGAGCCGCTTTTACCGACATATCCGCAAGTACGACCACGAGTATGAGCGACGTACATATAAGACATACTGTGCGTATGGCTGCACTACGCGACCCAGCCAGCGTCATATTGATGAAAAAACACAAGAGTTCCGCCGCTGCTATCCTTCCCCAGACTCTGACAATTTTCATTATTGCTGCCTTTCTTTCATATTACGAATAACACTTAAAGCTTCGGGCATAATACCCATGGAGGTGGTATTATGCCCGAAAAAGATGAATCTGACGTAAAAATATACATTCCCAAGGGTACTGTCGGCAGCAGTACCACGCAGTCTCCTCAGTCCTCAGCCGAACAGTCGGAGCAGCGTCCGTAAAAGACCGTCTGCGAATAATCGATCTCAAACCCGTGCTCATTCTCGATATGACGGGTGAGCTCCGCAAGATGCTCGCAGTCAAGATGTATCAGCTTGCCGCAGCTAAGGCATTTCAAATGGAAATGGCTGCGGCACTGCTCATCGTCCTCAATATACTGATAGCAGGCACAGGTCTTTCCATCGAATGCATATTTGCGCACAACCCCCTGCTCAACAAGTCTGTCAAGCTGCCTGTATATAGTAGCAACTCCTACAGGAGTACCCTCAGCAGTAAGAAATGCACTTATTTCCTGCACATTTGTGTGCTTTTCCTTGTTTTTCACAAGATATTCAAGAAGTTTTTCCTTCTGTTTTGTATTATAGCCGGATTCTCTTTTCATATTTTCCTCCGTTATCGGGTAATGACCTTCCAGCCCTCATCGTTGAGCCTGAAAATGATGACCGTTTCGCTTTCAGCCTCCTGACCTTCCTTTGAATAATCATAAGTTACTTCATAGCCGTCTTTGATATCAAGCTTGTCTTCTGTGAGGGTATTGAGATAAGGCTCACTCAGCTGTACGAGATAAGTCTTGACACCTGCGACCTGCTTTTCACTGAGCTCTTTTGCTTCCTTAATACTTCCGAAAGTGTATTTTTCGCTGCGCTTCTGAAGCATCTCGTCCTGAGTCTTGTTAAAAGTCTGTACAAGCTCGTCGTACTCGTTACTTTTCTTCATAGCGTCAATAGTTTCGTCAGGATACATATACGAGTAAAATACCTCACCGCCGCCTGTAGACTGCATAGCGTCAAAACATTCCTTCAAAGCATCTTCATATGAATCGCTGCTCTGATTTGATACATTCTGATTTTCGATCTCCTTTTTCTCAGGCTGACAGCCCGTGAAAAGACATCCTACAGCTGCCAATGCAACTATAAAAGCTGCTACTCTCTTCATTATTTTTCCTCCAGATAACGACAATTATTTCAACTCAACACCGTCAGCTTCGTTCGCCTTGTGACACGAGCTGTCTTTATTCTCCGCAAGAGCCACCTCATATTCTTCAAGAGCGATAAGGAGCATCGATGGGAGAAGTCTGCCCTTGTATTCTCGTATAACGCGGTCAAAATCACCGCTTCTTCTCATAAGGTCGGCTGCCAAAAGTATGATATCGGGCTTTTCCGAAAATTCCGCCTTGTGAAGATCATATATCTTCAGCGCAGCCTTTCGGCTTTCTGCTGCCTTTTCGTCGCTGCCCTCGTCGTCATAATACCATGCCGCAAAAAGGCAGGCTTTGAGCGCTTCCTCGTATACCTTGTTTTTCTCGCATACGAGCGACATCTTCATGAACTTCTCAGCAAGACCGCTTCCGCCGACATTTTTATACTTATCACTTTCAAGATACTCCTTTGTGAAACGTACAGGGATATCTATGGCAGCATTGCAATATCCGCAGTGAGGACATTCGCTCACCCAGTATTTCAGGTATGAGCGATGCTCGCCGTCAGGACGCATATCAAGGTCAGGTACACTTGTGTCAGGATCATATTCTGCGATCACAGTCTGCTTCGAGCTTTTTCCGCAGACTGCACACTCTATATCTTTTTCTTCGGTTCTGAATGGCATATCACCATCTCCTTACTTCTGCTTGATACGGAAACTGCTGTTGCGTATCTGTGTAGCATCGAAGCCCTTTGGCTTGCGGTCTTCACGCTTCCTGTTATTTGGTCTGCGTTCGGACTTCTGCTGCTTCTTCTCCTCCTCGTCATTAAGTCGCATAGTCAGTGAGATACGGTTTCTCTTCAGATCAACGTCGATAACTCTTACCTTTACGACCTCGCCAACCTTTACTGCTTCAAGCGGGTGCTTGATGTAACGGCTGCATATCTGTGAGATATGAACAAGTCCGTCCTCGTGAACGCCGATATCGACAAAGCAGCCAAAATCTATGATATTGCGGACTGTTCCGACAAGCTCCATACCGGGCTTTAAGTCCTTTATCTCCATAACGTCGCCGCTTCTGAGAAGTGGTGCAGGAAGCTCGTCACGAAGGTCACGGCCAGGCTTTTTAAGCTCGCCGATGATATCTGTGAGCGTAGGTACGCCTATTCCGAGGTTCTTGCTTATATTTTCAAGACCGATACTGTCAGCCTTTTCTGTAATACCCTCAGCTCCGCTGCCTGCAATATCAGCAAGTGTAAATCCGCACTCACTGAGCAGTGATGAAGCTGCCGCATAGCTTTCAGGGTGAACTGCTGTATTATCAAGAGGATTCTTGCCGTCACGTACTCTCAGGAAGCCTGCACACTGCTCGAAAGCCTTCTTGCCAAGCTTCGGAACTTTGAGAAGCTCCTTACGGTCTGTAAACTTTCCGTTCTCCTCACGATAGGTAACAATATTCTTTGCAACGGTTGAATTGATACCTGCAATATACGAAAGGAGCGAATGTGAAGCAGTATTGAGATCAACTCCGACAGAGTTAACACAGTCTTCAACAACGCCGCCGAGAGCTTCGCTCATTCTTGCCTGCGGCATATCGTGCTGATACTGACCTACACCTATCGCCTTAGGGTCTATCTTTACAAGCTCTGCAAGAGGATCCTGCAAACGACGTGCGATGGAGATAGCTCCTCTGATCGAAACGTCATACTCAGGGAATTCCTCAGCTGCGACCTTAGATGCAGAATATACGGAAGCTCCTGCCTCACTTACGACCATGTAGCTTACGTCCTGCGGAACTTCCTTGACTATCTCAGCGGCAAAGCTCTCTGTTTCGCGTGAAGCTGTACCGTTTCCGATAGAGATGACATTTACGTTATACTTCTGGATAAACTCCTTGACCTTCTTCTTTGCAGCTTCAACTGCTCCTGCTGAGCCTACAGGATAGATGATAGCTGTGTCGAGCACCTTGCCCGTACCGTCTATAACAGCGGTCTTACAGCCGTGTGCGTAACCGGGGTCAAGTCCGAGGATAATGCTGCTTTTGAGCGGCGGCTGGAGAAGCATCTGGCGAAGATTTGCTGCAAATACCTTTATGGATTCCTCAGCAGCCTTAGCGCTCATCTCAGAACGTATCTCACGCTCGATAGACGGGAAAATAAGGCGCTTGTAGCTGTCGGCAGCGGCAGCTCTCACAAGCTCTCCGCAGGCATTGTTTGCCTTGATGTACTTGCCGAAAATGATATCTGTAGCAGCTGTCTCGTCAAGAGTGACGGATACCTTCAGGAAGCCTTCCTTCTCACCTCTGTCAAGGGCGAGTACACGGTGATTGGCAACCTTCGGGATAGCCTCTGAGTACTCATAATAATTCATGTATACGCTTTCAGCCTCAGGGTCTGAAGCCTTTGAAACCAGCTCGCCCTTTTCGCCTGCAAGTGTACGGAGCTTCTTTCTGATATCGGCATCGTCCGAAATATCCTCAGCAATGATATCCATAGCTCCCTGCAATGCTGTCTGAGCATCCTTTATCTTCTTTTCCTCATCTATGAAGGCTTCTGCCTCCTTTTCAGGCTCTGTGGAATTCTCCTGTGCCATGAGCATCACTGCCAAAGGTTCAAGACCGTTCTCACGGGCAATGCTTGCACGGGTACGGCGCTTAGGCTTGAACGGACGGTAGATATCCTCTACTTCAACGAGAGTTACAGCCGCGCTGATAGCAGCCTCTATCTCAGGAGTCATCTTTTCCTGCTCAGTAATAGCGTTTGTGACTTCTTCCTTGCGCTTTTCGAGGTTACGCAGATACATGAGTCTGTCATAAAGCTCACGGAGTATCTGGTCGTCAAGCGAACCTGTCAGCTCCTTACGGTAACGTGCGATAAAAGGTATAGTTTTATCGTCGTCGATAAGTGCGACAGTATTGTCCACCTGCTCCTGTTTAAGTCCGAATTCCTTTGCCAGTGTCTTGTTGATATCCATAATTTATCCTTTCATTTTACGATATATAAGCCGTCGTCGATGCGGCGGCAATTTAAGGCAACACCGCACAAAGACCGCTTAACGACTTTGTACTAAATCTGCTTGCATATTTTCCGTCATCTTGCACATAAATCTCTTGACATACGACA
>Ga0256405_10009724_pt1 | contig 13025 bp, 18 predicted proteins | sample RumenRJG_02DNA_FD_189096 | JGI IMG/M metagenome (GOLD analysis project Ga0256405, IMG submission 189096) | Bovine rumen microbial communities from Lethbridge, Alberta, Canada - RJG_02 | ecosystem: Host-associated > Mammals > Digestive system > Stomach > Rumen | place: Canada: Alberta...
AAAAAGCGTCAATAAGGGGGCTGTATGATAGATGTAAGAATGGGAAGGGATGGACGTTAACATGAGCAATAAAAGAACCTTTGTTAAAGTCCGCAAGCATTTTCATGGTAGAAGTCAAGTAAAAAGACCTGTGAAAAGAAGGGTGGGGAGAAGGATGATGCTCCACCGCATGGGCATAATGATGACTGATGCCTGACTGATTGAGAACCACAGCTGAAGGCTCGAAGCTCGCCGTAGATGCCCAGCCGTGCTTCTCCAAGCAGTCAGGTATGTGTCATTGCCCATGCTCCAGCTGGTAGTGTCCTGCTATCACTTTCAGCTCATGGCTGATACTGACAGCAGGACTCTATCAGCAGGATGGAGTATCACCTTCTCGGGTGGGATAAGGTGTATGTCTCTGCGGTGTAAAGTGGTTTGTAGGATTACAATCGGGGTAGTTTGTCCTCCAGTTCTTCAAGAAGGGCAATCTGCTTTTTCATGTCTTCGGCCATAGACTGTAGGGTAGGGGATTCAGCGTATTTCTCTGCTTTGCTCTCCATTGCGTACTTTGCTTCACGGAGTGCCTGTAGAACGGATGCACCAGAAGCCTTCGTTTCTTTGAGCCAGTCGAAGAAATGTTTCACTGACTCCTTCTGAAAAGCAGGAACTCGTACAGAGGACATCTTTTCCTTAATCTTCTCAGGTTGTCCTTCGGTACTCTTCTTTGTAGTCTTTCTATAGACGATTTCCACAAGTTGTTTTTCGTCATAGAAGGGCATGTGTTCGAAGAAGATCCAGCGTCCGCAAGTACAGATTTCCTCTGGCTTGTAGTGGTTGTACGAACTCATCTCGTCGTTCATCGCATCTTTCTTCGATACGGCGTTCAGAGCCTTTACCACCTGCTCGTAATCTTTGTCAGAGGGCGTAATCACATCGTAGCCGTGTTCCTCGACCTGACGATAGAACTCCTTAAGGCTTTTGTCCTGCAGACGATGTTGCGGAAGGGTCTCTACGTAGCTGTAGATAACCTTTCCACCCTCCCTGCAGACCGTGTAGAGTGTCACGTACTTATCGAGTCTTCGATGCTTCATACTGGATGCAAAATTACACATTTTTTCTGTAATGTGGCTATAGAATTGAGGAAAAAGTTCATAAAACGTGCAAATCCGGCTAATAATCATTAAAGTGAGAAAGAATTTAGCGTATTGTTCCGTTAGGACATGTCGTAGTTGTGACGGGCAGGCGGTGCAGCATACTGCCATGAGTGCAACAGGTTCTTATAGCGTAGGTCAGGGGATAGCATAGAAGCAAGTCGTGTCGTGCGTTCATCTACGGAACATTGTCAGTCGCTTTCTGCGGCTTGTCCCAGAAACGATGGATGTGCATATCATGCTCTTCCATCGAGACCGACGACGTTTCGTGAAAAGATGTACCCGCGACTCAACGGATTCTAAATGCCATCCCCTTACGCAAGAACCGCAGTCATAGCACTATGCTGCACCTTCAGAAGTCCGTCTCGGCGCGACAATAGTTGTTGTAGTTATCTATATGAGAAATAAACAGGTTTAGTATCGCCTTGGCTGCTTGTAATGCACCTCGTATATTTTATCGAAGTATTTGTCCCAGTTGCTTTCGCCCTGGCCTATCTTGAAACCATAGAACTTGGTGCCGGTGGCCTGATAGTCCTTGAACCGCTTCATCAGGTCTTCTGTGGTTCTGGGAATCAGGAAGTCAGTTATCCAAAGGACATCGGCATTCATGTATCTGTCTTCACCGTTGTCCAGCAGATAGAACGTCAGGTTCAGCATCTTCTGCGCATCAGTTCCTCCGCCAAGAAAGGGGAAATAGCCCTTCTCGAAGTTTTCTGCATCCTCCTGCCGTAGCCCTATCCGCTCCATGGAACGCTTCTTGCGCCTTGAACGAAGTTCTATCGGACGTACTCCGACGGAGAAGTCTATCAGGAAGCAGTCTCGGTTAAGCCGTTCGGCTGTTTCCTCCAGTTTCGAAAGCAGTGATGCTTCTATCCTCTGCGGGACACCGTACATGCTGGCAGAGCTGTCGACGCAGACAATCATCGGGCCGCGACGGGATGCACGCTCAGAGCGGAGCCGCCGTGAGGGTTTGCTGATTTCCGACTTGTAGCGGAATACCTGCAAACGGCTGGTGAGATATTTGCGGAGGAATACCCCTTCGAGTTCGGCATCGGAATATTGTGCCAGTTCGAAGGGCATCAGGGCATTGAGATCACGCCCGATGGTGACCCCTTCGATGTCGCTGCCGGAAGAGTGCTCAAGCCGATGGCTCACGCCGGTCTGAACGGTCAGCCGTGCGCGTCCTTCCTCGTCGGGCAACCTGCCCATTCGTTTGGCGACATCACCGATTTCAGGGTAGCGGTTCTGGATCTGCACGATGCTCAGGTGCTTCTCGAATTCTGATTCCGTCCACGAGCCGTCCATCATCTCCCAGGCCTGCAGCAGCTGTTCCTCGGTGGCACCGTCGCTGCGCATACGGTTTTCGAGCTGGCTTAGCATCTGCTCGAAGTGGCTGGGTATGCCGCCACCTTTCGACTCCACCTTCTTCGATGCCTGCTGGCGTGCTTTCTCGTCGAGCGCCCCTTGCCATTCGCGTTTCAGTCGTTCCCAGTTCTCAGGCCTTTGCCAGCCATTGTTCTTGAAACGGCGCTTCATGAAGTCGAGGTCGAACTCATCCTCTTTGTATTTCTCGCCCAGCTGCTGAAGGAGCGACTGCCACGTGTCCTGCTTCTTCTGCATCGACCATTCCATCATCTTTTCCATCTGTGTCTGCTCGCCGATGGCCATCTGGTTGATGAACTTCTGGTCATGCAGACATTCGAGCACGAATCGTCCGACAACCTCGTAAAACACCTTCCCTGCCAATCGGCTACCCAGCACACGCGATTGGATGAGCGGGTCTTTCATCAGCCGCTGGAGATACAGGAGGATCGGGTCGTAGTTGATGGCGCGAGGGAAGTCCATCTGCACATTGGTCTCAAACTCGAACACGTCGCCATTGGTGACAAAGCGTTCGAGCATCGTCAGATAGTCAGTCGGTGAAAACCTCGCCACATCCATAAACTATCAGTCCTCCAGTTTCTCCATGTCCTGCCTGGTGTGGGCAATTTCCGTGAACAGGTTCTTGACGAACTCGTCCACCTCCTTTTTATCGGCCTCCGACACGAAGATATTGCCGTGAATAGCGTCAGTCCGTTGACGGATCTGCGTGCTTAATTGCTCCAGCTCCTCGTAGAAGTCACGCCCTGATACGCTGCCTTTCTTGGTTGGTAGCGTCTGCTGTTCCCCGCGTCCGAGTGTCTCGATATAGAACCGCACGCCGTTAATATAGATGCACTCCTCGTCGCGCGTCAGATAGACTGAGCTGGCACCCCGTGGTGTGTCGCTACCGTCATATGTCCTGATGATGCTGCGCTGCAGATTGTTCGGGTCTTTGTAGATGATACCCGCCTGCCCCGCATTCTCTCGGCTCGCCTGTCTCATGTTCTGGTAGTCGGCCACCAGGACGTAGGTGTTACCCGTGTCGTGGTCGAGTAGGTGATAGTAATAGTTGTCGTATATCTTCTTGTTCGTGTCGAAGAGCTGCATATTCTGACGGGCACGGTTCGTGGCACGGTGCTGGCGACTCACACGGATGTCGTTCTCCAGGTTCTTCCGAAGGCTGGCGAACTCCATCGTCAGGTCGTTATACAAGGCACGGATGACGATGGCCCTGATACCCTCGCACTCTTCCGGCTCCTGCCACAGACAGTTATAGACTGGCAGCAGGTCGTCAGCCGTCACCTCTGTTCTGTCGTGGACGAAGGCCGACGTGCGCAGCAGACGGACAATCTTCTTCCACCGGCGGTCGCTTACATAGACGTTGTGTCGCTCGTCGGTTTGGGCGATGGTGACGCTGCCCAGCGACTTGCGGATTACGTTGATGATGCGCAGCACTTCCTCCGAGACTGCCACCGTGTCGATGGCCTTGTTCCACTGGCAGTATTCCTCGTCAGTAATCTGTAGCCCGTCAGCCACCTTAATGTCCTCGTCGGCAGTATTGTCGAGCAGCATGGCATTAAAGCTCTTCACGTCCTTGATGTTGCCGCACTCTATGCGGATGATGAAGCGATCCCACAGTGCCTCCAAACCCTCGCCTTGCGTAGGCAGCTCATTGCTGGCCGCCAACAGCAGTTTCAGTGGCAGGTGAACCTCCGTGTCGCCATTGCGGAACAGTTTTTCGTTGATGACTGTCAGGAGCGTGTTCTGTATGGCAGGCCCGGCCTTCCATATCTCGTCGAGGAACACCACGTCAGCCGTTGGCAGATAACCCTCCGTGTTACGCTCGTATTTGTCCGCGTCCTTCAGTTTGCTGATGCTCACGGGGCCGAATATCTCGTCGGGTGTGCTGAAACGCGACATCAGATACTCGAACGACCGTGCATCCTTGAATGCCAGCTTCAGCCTCCTTGCCACCATCGACTTGGCCACACCCGGCGGGCCGAGCAATATCACGCTCTCCCCAGCCAGCGCCGCCATCAGCGAGAGCGAAAGCTCCGTTTCCTTCTCGTAGATGCCCTTGTTGATAGTCCCCAACAGGCTCAGAATCCTATCTTTCATTGTTCTGTACCATAGCTTTTAATCCTTAAAGTTCCAAAATCCTGTGCCGGTCTCAGGGTCAAACTTTCTTCCGATAGCACCACCAATAGTAGGACGCAGTTCAATCTCAGCAGTATAGAGTACTGTTGTAGCTTTGAGGTGTCCTCCTGCCATTCCGTGCTGGCTGCTTTTTTTGAAAGAAAACAGGGCATGAGTATGATGGAAGATCTGACCGTTATCGTCTCTCACAACATTACCGTTGAGCGATACCAGTTCCAGCATTCCTTCCAGCCGTTCAGTTTCAAAACTGCCAGTTTCGGGGATGAACACCTGCAGCTCTGCACTCTGACAGCCACCTATCCCAGAGAAAACGGCTGACGGTATGGATTCTTTCTCGCATATTGAGAGGAGATTGCTGATAATCTCATCACCTCGATCCATACGGATATAGTAGTTATCGCCTATCTTTCTGTATTCCATCTTAATAATTTGTAAAGTTGGATGCAAAGATACGAATAATAAAGGGAAAATGAGTACCTTTGCCCTCTGATTTAATAAGAATTGTGATATGGACTACCTGCCGAAAGATCCTGCCATACTGGTTTCGAGCGTCAACATGCTTCTGAGAGACGAAGAGTTTGACACTCTGGAATCGTTGTGCTATAACTTCGGCACAGAGCCGAAAGAGATAAAGAATTACCTGTTCGGTTACGGATTCGTGTACAGCGAGAAGCAGAAGCAGTTCCGCCCGATAGGATATGACTCAGTAACAAGATGATAACAAAAGATAGTATCGAGACCGCCTACAGTTTCCTGCATCAGAAGCAGCGCATCTATATTCATTCTACGCTCGACTGGCAGAAGGATGACATAGAATTGGCCATTTCTGACTATGCCAATGACATGAGCCAGGAACTGTATGATGCCATCAGTGGCGGCAGGGCTGATTTTCTCCTTGACCACAAACGGTTTCAGGAGGACATTACCAAGGCCGTGGAGATACTGGAAAAGATGCTATAACGAATATGGAAAATTTTGAAGAGCAATTGAGAAAAGACCTGCATCAGTTCCTGCTGAGCATGAAGGAGGTTGATGAAAGGATGCCGGAGTGTCCTGACGTGGAGGAGAAGTGGGAGGAGATAGCCAAGGCCTACGTCCCTGACGGCATCCGCGAGTTTCAGGACTACCCGTCGGCCTCACTCGGCTGGATGATGTATATCGGCATGGCCGTAGCGAAGATGTGGGACACGGAGTGGGAAATCTATTCGAAGATAGAAGACCTCTACGCCTATATGCGCGACAAGCGGGGCTACGACTCGATGGATGAATACATCCGCGAGGAGGTGTTGCTGTTGCAGGGCATAGACTATACCGTTCTGGAGAAAGTTGTGGGCGAATGTGCCTCGCGGGTCTATAATGCCCTGATGCACCAGCGGCTCGAACCTGGTACGAAGGAGGCTTTCAACGGCTACGTCGCCTGCCTGCACCATCTATACCTGATGGGAGTCGCTATGCAGTTGAAGCGGATGGGGTATCACATGACAAAGATGAACTGAGAAAATGCAGATCATTCTCGCTTCCGCTAAGATAATGAACGACAGGCAGAATTCGATTCCTGAAATCAGCCTGTCAATGCCCCGCTTTCAGAATGAGGCAGAGGGGTTCGCAAGGGATATGGCTCAGTATTCTGCTGAGACGATTGCCGAGATGCTGGGCTGCAGCCAGCAGATTGCCGCTCAGAACAAATTGCGATATATGCGCTTCTTCGATGATGCCGCGAAGCTGCCAGCCATTCTTGCCTATCATGGTCAGGCTTATAAGCATCTCAAGGCTGAGTCTCTGACAGTCGATGACCTTAATGTTGCGCAAGGTAAGTTATGGATTACTTCATTTCTCTATGGTCTGCTCCGGCCTTTGGATGCTATTCTCCCATATCGGATGGAGGGTCATGTAGAACTGCCGAGCGGAGAGGGTCAGAATATGTTCGGTTTCTGGAAGAGCCGTCTGACAGACATCCTGATTGATGCCGTGAAGGCCGATGACGGCGTATTGATTCATCTTGCTACGGAGGAATACCAGCACCTGTTCGATTGGCAGCGCGTCCGCAAGGAAGTGCGAATTGTTCAACCTTTGTTCTATGTCCGAAAGGGTAATGACCTGAAAATGCAGGCTGTATGGGCAAAGACCTGCCGGGGAGCCATGACGCGATTCATCATCGAGAACCGAATCGACAAGCCGGAAGATCTCTGTGCCTTCGGCTATGAGGGCTTTGTCTATGAGCCAACTCTTGGTGAGCCGGATTTCCCGCATTTTATAAAGGAATAGCTTACGAAAGAGTAAGTTGTATCAGCCATAGTTCTCAATGGCTGTTACTATCAGTTTCCTGTCAGCCATGAAAGCCTTGTAAGCTGTTTTGACCAGACTCCAGTTCCTCGTCAGCAAGGCTATGCCTATACATTTCTTTATAGTTGGCCAAAAGGCATTGCGATTGGTACGCATATAGTCCCTGATAATCTCCTTGTCGCCGACACCGTATGATTTCAGTAGTGCCATGCTGGCAATACCTGTCCTGTCTTTGCCAGCCGTACAATGAAACAGCGTCGTAATGCGTTTATCAGCATTCGCTCTTAATGTCTCAACGACTTGATCCAGATGACTGCGGGAATACCCGTCAGTTACTATATCCGTATAGAGTGCCGTGAAGTCTGGTATCATCTCCTTCAGTTTCTCAGGATGCTTGCGGAGATTACGGATGATGGTCATGGGGTCAGAACCTGTCTCATGGGTAATGCCGACGGCAGCATCCTTCAAGAGAGGTATTTGCAGGTATTCTACTCCTTCAGGCAACGGGTCTGGAAACTCGGCTGCCTCCACTGGCGTACGCAGGTCGATGATGCATTGGATATTGTACCTCTTGCAGAGTTCGGTGCATTCGGTTGGTGTGAGTATGCTGAGTTTGCCACTACGCAGAAACAGCCCTTGGGGAATAACATCATCTATTCCACCAAGGTCTCGCAGGTTCAACTCAGATCTTTTTGCCACGGTCTATCTCAGATAATCCTTTGCCTTTCTATCAAGTTCCGACAATCTGTCAAGTGCGGCATTCAACGTATCATCGCGCTTGGCAAAGTGGAAACGGATAAGGTGATGTACGTCCTCACGGAAGAAACAACTGCCAGGAACGGCACCAACACCGACATGCTCTGCCAGCCACTCGCAGAAATGGAGATCATCCTTCACACCATACTTTGAGACATCGAGCAACACATAATAGGCTCCCTGTGAGTCTGTGAACGTCAGTCCGAACTGGCGTAGACCATCGCAGAAGAGCTGCTTCATGTGGGTATAGTGCGCCTGAAGTTCGGCATAATAGCTGTCTGGGAAGCAAAGGCCGACGGTTGCAGCCTCCATCAATGGTGCTGCAGCGCCAACGGTCAGGAAGTCATGTACCTTTTTTACCCGTTCAATGATGCGCTCTGGTGCAATGACATAGCCGAGTCGCCAGCCTGTGATGCTGTAGGTCTTCGAGAGCGAACTACAGGAAACCGTTCGCTCCCACATGCCTGGCAACGTGGAGATATAGACATGCTTGTGAGGGGCATAGACAATATGCTCATATACCTCATCAGTAATCACATAGCCATCGTACTTGATAACGATATCTGCTATCGTCTGGAGTTCCTCGCGGGTAAACACCTTGCCGCATGGGTTCGAGGGATTACAGAGAACCAAAGCCTTTGCACCATTTCTAAAGGCATCTTCAAGCAGGTTGGCATCGAAGTCAAAAGATGGTGGTACAAGCGGGATATACACAGGTTCAGCACCCGTCAGGATGGTGTCAGCAGTATAGTTCTCATAGAATGGCGAGAAGATGGCCACCTTGTCACCTGGATTCACAACCGTCATCATCGCAGCCATCATCGCCTCCGTGCTGCCACAGGTTACCACGATGTTCTTGTCGGCTTCTATAGGCAGCCCCGTAAAGTGGCAATGTTTCTTGGCCAGCGCCTTACGGAAGTTCTGCGCCCCCCAGGTGATGGCATACTGATGAGGGCCAGACGGAGCAATCTCAGCCAAACGATTAGTGATCTCCTTTGGCGGGTCAAAGTCAGGGAATCCCTGTGAGAGGTTGATGGCTCCGTACTTATTGGATATGCGGGTCATCCGTCGGATAACAGAATCCGTAAACCCTGCTGTTCTTGTGGATAGTGGTCTCATTGTCCTTCTAATTTTGAGTGCAAAGATACTGAATAATCCTCAGAATCTGTACTATATGGTCGTATTTCCAACAATCTTTAAGTATCTCATGGGGGATTTCCCCTATTACGATTTAGGAAAAACCACCCCTCAGATTAGGCAAAATCCTTTGCAAATCAGCCGAAAAATGCCGTACTTTGCACCGTGAACAAGAAACAAAATGTATAACTCTTTAAAGATAGGAGATTAAGATATGAAGAAGATGATGATCCTGGCAGTGATGATGGTCATGACTATCTCGGCCAACGCTATGAGCTACAATGCAGCAAAGCACGAGGCACTTTTCCTCTCGGACAAGATGGCCTACGAGCTGAACCTCACCGCTGCACAGTATGAGGCAGTCTACGAGATAAACCTCGACTACCTGATGAGCTTGAACGGACATGGTGACGTGTTTGGCATCTGGTGGGATCGTCGTAACGCAGACCTCCGCTTCGTGCTGACTCCGTGGCAGTATGACAAGTATGTAGCACTGAACCACTTCTATCGCCCCGTAGCATGGAAGGCTGGCGGCTGGACATTCGCAGTGTACACTCACTACAATAGAGGGCATTTCTACAATGCACATCCGAAGGTGTTCGTGAGCTACCGTGGTGGTCACAACAGAGTTCATGGTTCACACTATGCTCACATGCACAAGCCAGCAGTACATCACCATGCTCCAGCTGTGCACCATCCAGCACCTGCTCCGCATCACCCAAAGGCTTATGTGAGAGTTGACAAGCGTCACGGTATTTCAAACCATACCTTGGCAAACAACACACCACGCCACGGACACAGCAATGCAGGTCATTTCGGACACAGATAAGGATTCCGTTTTGCCTCTATATATGCCTTTCAAAAGGACACGGGGAATTCTCAGCAATGGGAGTTCCCTTTTTACATATAAAATACGAACTTTGTTCCTTTCGAGCCTATTCCGTCATATTCAGCCGTAACTGGGAACTGGTTGATAAGCATGTCAACCTCTTCCTCCTCCAGATACTTGGCCAACTCCAGTTCAATGGCCATCCGTCATTCGTTATAGCTCAGATTCCAGATACATTCTCCCAGAACAGCATTCACTACAGTTCTAATTTCGTCTAGGGTATGCCAGATGGAATCAAAATCTGTCATTGTTCTGAAAGCGTAAGTAATCGGTTAATGTTGTATTCCAGTTCCTCCAAGTCAATGAACTGGGAACCACGATATACTTCCTTGCCATCCATCAGAAGCAATACTGTTGGCCCTGAATAGACCAGGAAATGACTGGCAATCAAGGGTTCTTCCACAATGTCTGTGTAGAAGGAGCAAAGTGAAGAAAAGCCATCTGCTACTATTTCAACCTTGTCGAGCATAACATTGCAAACTCCGCAGTCAGGAGCTTTGATGTAGAACAGACACAGGCGATTGTCTGCTATAGCCTTCTCGATATCCTTTATGCTTGTCAGATGAATCATACTATCTGATAATCTTTGCTTTTTGAAGGTTGTCGAATTCATCCCAAAAGGCTGACTCGTCTGAATCGCTGAAACCGTTGGATGACAATTCATGGAGAATGGCATCGAGAAGTTGGACTTTTGAGATGTTCAAGTCTGGTTCAACGTCGATGGGATAAGTCAGAATATCACCCAACGAGCCAACATGAACGTTGGTAATTGCAACCTCTCCACTTAGCAACTTTACCTGAATATGCCTATTTGAACCGTATTCGGGTTTCGTCTCACACAGTTTCTGGTACAACGCCGAATCGCTGTACTGCTGAGAATCTACTGAATTAATAAGTTCTCGAAGTGTCATAAAGTATTTGTTATTTACACAAACCTACAGACGTGATCCACAGCGATGTCGGAGAACCCGAAGGCTTCGGCTTTGGTCATGCGGCCGCTGGCAACCTCAACGACGATATCAACAAGTTCGCTACCCATTTGTGCGATGGTCTTCTCACTCCTCAACACGGCACTGAGGTCAACGTCCATATTGTCCTCCATCATGCGGTAGGTGCGCTCGTTGGCAGTCACCTTCAGCACGGGAGCGATGGCGTTACCCGTAGGGGTGCCCCTACCTGTTGTGAAGACGATAGCCTGACAGCCAGAAGCCACCATCGACGTGACACTGGCGATGTCGAAACCAGCAGTGTCCATCACGACGGCACCTTTCCGTGAAGGACGAACCGCCTGCTGAAGCACTTCCACAATGGGGCGAGTGCCACCCTTGCGGATGCAGCCCAGGCTTTTCTCTTCGAGCGTGGACAGTCCACCCGCTTTGTTGCCAGGTGTGGGCTGTCCGGCTCGACAATCCTGTCCAGCGGCAGAGAGATGAGCCTCGTACTCACGGCACACTTCGATTATCTGATTGTGAATCTCTGTCGTGGCGGCACGCTTGGCCAGTATGTGCTCACCGCCAATCCACTCTATCGACTCGCTCATCACCGTCGTGGCACCCATATCTACGAGAATATCACTCATTTCACCGACTGACGGATTGCTGGCGATACCCGATGTGGCATCGCTTCCACCGCACTCGATGCCGATATAGAGTTCTGAGGAATCGAAGAGTTCCTTTTGCTGCGAACCTGCCTGTTGGGCCATTTCGCGTGCAGCACGGGTGGCCTTCTCGATGGTCTTCAGAGTGCCGCCTTCCTCTTGGATGCCGAATGACACGACAGGCTTACTGGTCAGACGCTCAATCTTCTCCTTTAGTTTCCGATGGGGAACGGTCTCGCAACCCAAACCGATAATCACCACGCCATAGACGTTGGGATGGCAGGCAAAGCCCGTCAGCACCTTTTGGCTCATGTCGGTATTGGCCTGCACGTCGGAACAGCCCGTGTTGAACACGATGTTCACCGCTCCGCGAATCTGACTGGCCACTACACGGCAAGACTCACTGGCGCAGACGCATGTGGGCAGAATCAGGATATGGTTACGGATGCCAGGACGGCCCTCTGCACGACGGTAGCCCCAGAACTGGAAAGTCTTCCGCTGTTGGGGAGCAGACTGATTAGCACACATCTGCCAGTTATCTCCAGCCAGTTCGCTGTCGTAGTCGCGCAACTCACTCTTCAAATTCTGGTCGTTCACCCATCCGCCTTTTGCAACGTCGCAAACGAGTCTGCCCAAACTCTCACCATATTTGACAACCTCACTGCCAACGGTCAAATCCGACAGAGCAACCTTATGACAATAAGGAATATCCTCCATAGCTTTCAGAATGACATACTCGCTGCCTTTCATGAAGCAGACATTCTCTCCTTTTGCGATCTCAGCAACTGTAGTGACAACATTGTCTGTGCTGTTCATCAACAAGGCATTTACTTTCATTTTCTCCATATTCATGCGATTCCTAAGAGTTCTATTTCAAATATAAGTGTTGAACCACCGGGGATGCCAGGTTGAGAGAACTTGCCATAACCCATCTCTGCAGGGATGTAGAGTTCCCACTTATCACCGATATGCATCTGTTGCATGGCGATGATCCAGCCCTCTATTAAGTCACAGAGTCTGCAAGCCAACGGCACACCGCCACGACTGCTGTCAAACTGCTTTCCATCGATGGTTTTACCCGTGTAATGGGCAGTGATAATACTGCGTACAGTCGGCTGAGCACTTGATGTATTACCCTCTATCAATACCTTATAGTAGATTCCCTTTGGAAGAGCCTTTACACCTTCCTCCTTCGACTTGGCCAAAAGCCAGTCCTTATTTGCCTGAATATAATCCCGCTTATTCATCTGGTTTCTCCAAATAATTAATCTTCTTTCCAGTATCCTCGGCATATTCTATTTCACGCCTTGTACTCTCACCGATATAACCACCCACATTGATAACGAATATCTCATCAGCCAGATCAATCTTACGAAGGTGCATGTCATCAAGCATCTCCTTTGTGCCTGGCTTCCAGACTTCATCGTCACCAGAATGTCCGAACAGGCCAACGCTAATGACAATGTATCCTTCGAGCGTCAGGCGTTTCTGGACTTCCATGAACTGCTCCTTGAAGCGGGTGCTGCCACAGAGTGTGACTATCTTATAGTTCTGTATCATTGTTTGTTTGCTATTATCTGTCTGTTCGACAAATTGGAATTCACAATTCTGATATACTTCAGATGTAGGTTGCCGTTTCTAAAGCAATATAAAGTTTGTTTAAACTATGGTTGGCATTGTTCAAGCCTTTGGCTTCATATCCATTTGTATCCAA